>OKRU01000138.1_pt1 | contig 62981 bp, 63 predicted proteins | sample 1601131 | NCBI WGS metagenome assembly OKRU01 (sample SAMEA3541558, study PRJEB24748) | human gut metagenome | biome: human gut; feature: human-associated habitat; material: faeces | place: China | collected 2012
CTGCGATTCAATGTGCCGTGCCGACTGTGTACGAAGCGCGGTCAGTTTTTCGGCCACTATTATATAACAATGATTGTCCCCACAAGGTAACAGTAAATTACCGTCTGTTAACTCCAGTGAAGAAAATGCCTTTCCAGTTATATCGTATTCGGCTACGAGTCTTCCTTTCCGATTTATTTCCATTATCTTCTGTTTTGCCATCACCGGAATCAGATAATTCTTATTCTTAAGCTGGAATATCTGTCGGAATTGGCTGTGCGGCTTGTCTATTCCCAAATCAATTTTAGTTTTATTTATTTCTCTCCCATCCTTATCTAATTCGATAAACTCAGCCGGGTTACCACAGATACCTAGCAAAATACCACCATTACGTAACAAAGTCGCAGATTGAAGTTCAGCCTTACCGGATACCTGATAATCCCATATTACCCGGTGATCCCATGTCACCACTTTAGCACCTCGTTTATAAGAATATAACACATTACCTTCGTTGGTTAAAGCAACTGTATTACATTCTTCCCCTTTTTCCAAAGCATGCTGCCATTCCACTTTACCGGTTTGTTTATCCACAAGTTGTACAAACGGATTTCCTGAGCCAGCGACCAGGATTTTATCCTGTGCCGCCGCCCGAAAACCACATATCCAAACGGCTATAACTAATAAATAAAGCCTCATTACCTTCTTTTTTAAGTAATCGTTGTTACTTACTCTTCAGTTCATTAAACAATTCAAAAGCCTGTATCGGCTTCATATTATCGTGTACCACGGCGCTAACCGCCTGTATCATTGCAGCCGGAGCCTCCGACTGAAATACATTCCGCCCCATATCTACACCTGCAGCACCTTCATTAATAGCATTATAGCAAAGTTCAAGCGCTTCCAGTTCCGACAACTTCTTACCACCGGCAATCACTACCGGTACAGGACAGGCAGCAGCTACTTTTTCAAAACCATCACAATAATAGGTTTTTACAATATTGGCACCGTTCTCTGCAGCTATACGAGAAGCCAATCCAAAATAACGTGCATCACGTGCCATATCCTTGCCTACAGCAGTTACTCCCATTACCGGAATACCATAACGGGTACCTTTATCTACGGCCTTATACAGGTTGGCTACAGTAGTAGCTTCATGCTCAGTGTCTCCAATAGCCAACATAACTGCCATTGCTGATACGTTCATACGAATAGCGTCTTCAACATCAATCAATACATTATCATTTAATGATGTCAGGATAGAAGTGCCCGCATCCGAACGTAAACAAATTGGCTTATTAGCAGTAGGTGGTATCACAGAACGAAGGATGCCACGCGTACACATCAAACAATCCGCATATTCAATCAATGGAACAATATTTAAATCTATACGCTCCAAACCGGAAGTAGGTCCCATAATAAAACCATGATCACAAGCAAGCATCACAGTCTTACCTGTCTTTGGATTAAAAATACGGGATAGGCGGTCCTTCATCCCCCAAGGAAGATTTTCTGCACCTTTTACATGAAAACTCCTATCGGCTGTCTGAATTCCTAAACCAAAATTACAGCCTTCTCTCAAATCATCTAAATCAGCCATTTTCTTATCTTTTTATCTTTCTATCTTTTATTCTATTTATAGCGCCTTTGCAAAAGCATCAAACATACAAGACCAGGATGAAGCTCCCGAATCAGCATAACCAATAGAACGTTCGCCATAATTACGGGCACGCCCGAAATTCGCTTTCATATCTTTGGTTGCTTCCGCACCTTTCAAAGCAGCTTGGGCACCCATTGTCAAAACAACTTTTACATCTTCAGTTTCAACAGCCTGCATTGCCTCTACTGCAGGAATTAATGCATCCATCATTGTTTTGTCACCACGCTGGGCTTTAGTCTGTTTCTTTACACCGGACAAACCTCCCGCAAACATTCTTTTCACAGCTTCCACATCCAATTCCTTTCCCTCTGCACAATCGCTCATACCCAGGAAAAATCCGCCTAACAGAGTACTGGTAGAACCGCTGATTTGCAACATGACATTAAATCCCATATCATTCAACATGGTTTTAAACTCCGTACCTTTTTCGGCGGACTCAACAATAGCGGACATTGCCTGAACGATAGCCGTTCCATGATCACCGTCTCCTAATACCGCATCCAGTTGCGAAAACTCATCAGCACGTTCCGTAATGCATGTCAACGCATTACGGAGCATCTTTTTAAAATCTTCTACTGTTAATTTATCCATGCCTACTTACCAATAGTTGTCCAATATGGAGCATTCGACATCTTGTTATTCAAATAATCAACATGATCCGCATCCAATAAACCGCAAATCATTTGAAAGCCTGCCTGTTCCTGAACGGTCAACAACTCACCGATACGGCTTGATACTACTTCAATACCTGCATTCTCAAGAACTTGATGTGCTTTACGATAAACGATGTTCATTTCCATGTGAGTAGTAGCACCGACACCATTAATAATCAGTAATGCTTTATCACCAGCTTTCGGTTGTAATTTCTTCATAAGCAAACCAATCATTTCCTCTGCTGTTTCATCAGCAGATACTAATTGTTTGCGTCCACCGCCACCTTCGCCATGTTGTCCCATTCCAATTTCTATTTCCCCGTCGGGCAACTCAGAAATCATCATTCCGTTCTGAGGATGAGTACAAGACTTCATGGCAACAGCCAGCGTTGCAACCTTTTTGTTAAAACGTTCACCTATTTCAATAATTTCATCTAAAGACTTACCTTCCTCAGCAGCTGCACCTACTATTTTAATCAATGGAATACAACCGGCCAAACCACGTCGATCTTCGTCAGGCGTATCCAAACCTGCACTAATATCATCATGCGTCAAAATAGTCTTTACTTTAATTCCTACACGTTCCGCCAACTGACATGCCATGTTGGCACTCATCACGTCACCGGAATGATTTAAAACAACCAACAATATACCGGCTTCACGCTTGAATAATTGCAGTGCCTGAAAAACACGCTGAGCACCCGGCGCTGCAAAAATATCCCCTACAACCGAGCAGTCCAACATACCGTCACCGACAAATCCGCTCAAAGCCGGTTCATGGCCTGAACCTCCCAGAGTAATTATGGCTACTTTATCCTCCGACTTGGCATGCGCACGTACAATTATATTTTCTCCGCCAATAGCCACCTGATCGCTATATGCCATTACATAACCTTCCAATAGTTCAGAAGTAAGATTATCCGGATCATTTATAAATTTATGAATCATAGTTTCCTGTTATTTATATTAATTAAACTGCATTAACTCCAACGCAATGCCCTCTTCTTCGATAAAAGCAATCGTCAGATGCTCATTCACAATAGTTTTGGGAAGCAAAACCTTTGCATTCTCCAGCTCACCATCCAAATTGTCAACTTCATAAGCGATATGAGCCAATGTCTGAATCTTCTCCGGCATCCAACTGTCTTTATCAAAACGAAGAAACTCTATTTTATTGGGACTCTTTGTAAAATCTGTCAGGTACACTTGCATCCCCTCATTATACACCTCCCCGGAAACCGGCTTCTGAACCGGGATTCCAATATGATTTATCTTTCTCATGGTATTACATTTATTATAAAGCAGCTTTTGTATTTGTGAAACGTAAACCATCATTGTCATGATAACATGCCCATTCCTCAACAATAGCACCTTCAGGACCGGCCATCATAAAATGATATGATTCCAATTGTTTCAGACGCAAAACATCCCCCACTTTCTGTACAACAAAATTTTTGCTCTTAATAGGGCCATGGCTTGCAGGAACCTCAGGGGCATTTGGGGTTTCATCTCCAAGTTCGGAAAAGTTATAAACCCAACCATGATTAACCATCCATGATTCATGTTTTGCAGGGAACTTTGTCTTAACATGTGCATGTTCCGGAATCATCTGTCCCGGCAATAAATAAATATTATGAGCAAAATAGCCATATTCAGGATCATTAATCCAGAAAATACCACCCATACCTACATGTTCGAAATCACCTAACCCGAAATCCGTAAACCAGATATCCTTCTCCATTAGTGGAGTAAAAGGAACACCATAGAAATCAAACATATCAAGAAAAGCTTTTTTTGCAGCTTCTTGATCAAACTTGCCATCTTTGTAAAAATCAGCATTCGTGTACTTCTTCTGATACGTAGTCTTTTCCTGTGCCATAACTTGTTCTGTTTTTTTAGTTTCTGCTGTACAAGAAACCATTCCCATACTGCAAACGGCAATTATTGCCAATGTTAATACTTTCTTTACTTTCATTTTCTCAGTTTTATTTATTAAAATTTTATTTATTGTAATAGTCCCACCCCTTCTATTTCTATCAGCAATTCTGAACGACATACATCTGTCAGTGTATAAATAACAGGTAATTTCGGATACTTTGCTTCCAATATTCTTCTCACCTTATCTAAGTCCTTCCAATACTTCACATATACACGAAAATTGGTAAGCTCTCCCTTTTTAGTAACTGGAATCCCTGCTCGTTGCAGATTCTCATTGGAAACCAAATAATCTATATTTTCAAGAGTTATTAAAGTTTGTTCTTCAATACCAACCCCTTCCAAACTCTGTTCCCCACGAATTGCGGCAGTCCCTGAAATGTAAATAAAACCATGATCTTCTTTCCATATGGCTTTAGCACGTTCAAATTTAGGAGTTGTCTTTGCTTGTAAAATTGTCTCACCTAATAATACCTGCTGGGAATAGGCATGCGCAGCCACTTGAAGAGGGTTATCCACTCCTGTTAACAAAATCGTTTCATCCTTGCAAAGCAGCACATCCATATCTACCATAATTCCCCCGCACTGAGTTCCGATACCTGTAGCGGCAGGATAGCCTGTTTCCCATTCCACATTTGTATAAAACAGAGAACGGGCATCATTAAAATCCTGATAATGCTGATGTCCCACATTATCATAGTTAGTAATTTTTTCAATATAATTCCATTGACGTACAATCGAAGAAACAGGTATCTGCTCAGTATCAAGTACCTGTCGGATACGACTAAAAACATCATCCGATTGCTCACGAATATTCTGATGTAACACATCTCCGGTAACTCCTCCCAAAAATAAGCGCTTATATCCTTTACGTTCCACTACTATATAGGGGATATCTGCACATTTCTGATAAATGACCATATCCTGCCCTGTCAGCACCAGTTCATGTATCTCCATAGCCATACCACCGGTATCGACAGGTTGAGCTACATAACTTACTATCGGTTGCTTATCCCCAAAAAACTTTTTAACCGTCTTTCTTAAATAATTAAACTGAGCTATATATTCGCTATTATCCGCCGGTGCTCCAAAGAAAACCATGCGTACCGGCATATAAGTTGCCAAATATTCAGTAAGCAAATATGCTGTCATTTCTTCAAAGGAGGCTTTCTCCACTTGATAAAAACGATGTATAATTTCTATATGTTGTTCCGTCGTTACCATATTCCCGTCATTCATCACATAATCATCAGAGTGAATTTACATACTCGGCCAATTCATCAGCTTCTTTCGATGATATCTTTTTATCAATACCATGTTTATACACCTCAAAAACCTCTTTCATAGTAGCTGCTCTTCCATCAAACAAGTAAGGAGCGGTACGCCATACTTCACGCAAAGTAGGGGTATCCCAACCTTTCTCAAACTCTACGTCCTCTCCAATTCGGTGCATCTGCATATCAGTATAATACGGACCGGAATGACATTCGTCACATTTAAACTTTTCAAAAACTTTACGTCCCCGCTTTGCTTTCTCAGAAAGTTCGCCGTTTATCAAAAAAGGACTTGGAAGAGGTTTTAATGATAATAAATACTCATCAACACAAGTAGCGAATTCCTCCGGAAGGTCAATAAACTGAATATATTTGTATCCTGTACGGACAGCGACATAAGAAGAAGCGCGTATTCCCGAAATCATAGCCGGCGGAGTAACATGAGACAATAATAAACTTTTACAATTCTTAGAATTGCCAATTCCATCATTCATCAAATCCCAATTCATTGCATCCATGCGGGCATCCCCGGGATGACAACCATTGCAAGACTGCCAGTTTTGAAAACAATACGCAGCATCATTAAAATATTTCTCACCTTTATTAATACTACTCTCCACCCTATTCTTCACCATAGCAATAGACTGAATATCAATCGTATTCAAATCAACAATATTTAATGTATCTGAAAAATAAGTAGGTACGATTGCATGCTCCTCTTTAATAATAAAGCATCTGGGGCCATTACCAACTAAAGGAATCCGTTGACGGATACCATAAAGGAACCTCAAATCATACGCCAAAGCATCCTTTTGAGGATATTGTTCAAACTTTCGTATAAATTCCTGATAATCAATCACACTAATTTCATGAGTACCCGAATGGCTGATTACAATTTTATCATTCGTACACTTTACGTCCCAAATACCGGCAGCACCGCGTTCCGGTTCATCCAACAATACTGCACCTTCAAAATTCAATGTTTGTACATTGACAAGGCTCACAGCACTTGTATTCATCCATCCTTGTTGCAGCTGTGAAGTCGGAACCTGAAAACGACCCAAATTATGCGTCACCAACAGATAACGGTTGTCAGGAGAAAGTGTCATACCTCGCAGTGCATTACTGCCATTAGCCAACTGTATATCTTTTATTTTTTCAAAACTTGCAATATCAATAACAGAAACACAAGCTGCCACCGTATCTACATCCGCACGTTGTGACGGAAGAAAATTAGCTACAAACAAATATCTCCCTTCCGGATCCAATACGATAGATTTCGGTTCACGCAATACACGCACTGTACGCAATTCCTTCTTTCCTTTCCGGTCTATTTCTGAAATTGTTCCTGCAAACTGATTACAAACATATAATTTTCCCGAACGGGTATCTACTAATGGGGCACAGGCACCTGAAGCAGTCTTTATAAAACATTTTTCTGAGGGTACGGAAGCCGACAAAAGATAAACACCGTTTTCATTTTCACCGGCAACCGTCGTAATAATCTGCTCACCATCCACAGTCACTCCTGTCGGTATCTCATTTAGTTCCCATTCATATAAACGTTCTTTATAATTGGACGAATAAAGTGTTACTTTACGAACACCTTTCTGTGCAACAATCATTCCCGACTTATAGGGAGCAATACTTGTAATAAACAAAGGGGTGCCTTCCGGTTGTTCGACCGTATGTATAGTAAAAGCAAATAAAGAGGCAACCGATACAGTCACCAACAAAACCGCTTTCATAAAATTGTAATTTTTACATATCATAGACATTAAATTTAGTCGTTATTTTCCATTCACAAAAATAGCGCAAACACCTTTTTATGAGTATCAATAACGTCTCATTGAATTGCAATTGTGTATCAAATATTAGGTATAATCTGTTTGAAGGCATAGATAGAAATACTTTAAGACAGCCATCCGCATTGAAATGAATTCGCCGGAGCCGCCGGTAACAGACGGCAGCGCCGCAGTGTTCTGCGATTTGATTTTGCAGGCAGGGCGCGTTAAGCAGGAGGCTGTGCGCAGGGTTTACGCCGTGCCGAAGTCTTTTGCCGTTTATGAAGGCGATAAATATATTACCATACAGCCATATGACGGATACCGTATTTCCTTTGTTTCCATTAATCCGCATCCGAAGCTGGGAACCCAGTATTTTGATATCGAGCTGACAGAGGAAAGCTTTTTGAAGGAAATTGCCCGTGCCCGTACAGTCGGCTTTATGCATGAAATCAAGCAGCTGCAGGCAATGGGGCTTGGCCTCGGCGGCAGCATTGAAAACGTAGTTATTTTTGATGAAGACAAGGTTTTAACGCCGATGCGTTTTGAGGACGAATTAATCCGCCATAAAATACTTGACGTTGTCGGTGATTTGTATTTGCTCGGCGCGCTGAAGGGGCATGTTATTGCCGTTAAGTCAGGGCATGCGTTTAATTCGGGGCTGGCAAAACAAATCAGGGCCTATCAGTTAAAGGAGGAAGAAAAATGACCGTATTAGAAGCAAGCGAAATTCAGAAAATTATTCCCCACCGTTACCCCATGCTTTTGGTTGACCGCATTATTGAACTGGAACCAATGAAACGTGCAGTGGGAATTAAGAATATTACCATGAATGAAATGCAGTTTCTTGGCCACTTCCCCGGCGACCCGATTATGCCCGGCGTTTTAATGATTGAAGCCATGGCTCAGGTTGGCGGCGTAGCACTGCTTTATCCTGAAGAAAACCGCGGCAAAATTGCCGTGTTCGGCAAAATTGACAATGTGCGCTTCCGCAAACAGATTATTCCCGGCGACCAGGTAATTACCGAAGCGATTATTACCAAAATCCGCGGCAACATGGGCGTTTGCGAATGTAAGGGCAGGGTTGACGGCAAGGTTGCCTGTGAATGTGAATGCACCTTTGCGATTATGGACGCTAAAAAATAATTTAACAAAATACGTTGTATTTGCTGAAAAAATAAAGAAAAACGGCGTATTTTGCAGTTAACCGCTTATAAAAGCTGATTTTGGAAAGTGAAAAAAAGATTTGATTTGCGAATATATAATAGTAAGTTGCAAATCGTTTATAAGAATTTGCAGATTAAAATGAGCGGTTAATTTTGAGGAGTGAATATGATGAATTCGGTAATAATGCCTGTACATAAAATCCATCCGACGGCGATTGTGCATCCGAACGCGGTAATAGGCAAAAACGTGGAAATCGGCGCTTATGCCATTGTCGGCGATGACGTTGTAATTGGCGACGGCTGCAAACTTTATCCGCATGCCGTTATCCATGAACATACTACGGTAGGAAAAAACTGCACCTTCTTCCCCGGCTGTTCCATCGGCGCAGTGCCGCAGGACCTGAAATTTGCCGGAGAACACAGCTCCACCATTATCGGTGACGGCTGTATTTTCCGTGAATGCACCACGGTAAACCGTGCAACCGGCGAAGGCAACAAAACAATTATCGGCAATAATCTTTTGATGATGGCTTATACCCACGTTGCACATAACTGCATTGTAGGCAACAATGTTATTATGTCTAATGTGGCAACTCTGGCAGGGCATGTAACGGTTGAAGACCGTGCTGTTATCGGCGGTCTTGCTGCCGTGCATCAGTTCTGCAAAATCGGCCGCAGCGCCATGATTGGCGGGCAGGCACATGTAAATCAGGACGTGCCGCCGTTTATGATTGTATCCGGGCAGCCGGCTTATGTATTCGGCCTGAACAGCGTTGGCCTGGCACGTGCCGGTATTCCGCAGGCAGAACGCAGCCAGCTGAAAAAGGCTTTCCGCATTCTGTACCGCAGCGGACTTTCTTTGCAGGAAGCAATCGCAACCATGGAACAGGAGCTTGACAGCTGCGAACCGGTTGAACATTTAATGCGTTTCCTGCGTACGGCAGAGCGCGGCATTTTGAGAACCCCGAAAAATTAAGGTGGTGGCTTGATGGAAACTGAAACCCTGGGGCTGCTTTCCGGTATCGGGCATTTGCCTGTTGATGTTGCAAAATCTGCCAAAGAACGCGGCTGCCGTATAGTTGCTATCGGCGTTGTGCCGGATATTGACCCGGAACTGCCGGAGGTTGCCGATGTTTACTACGATATTCATATCGGAAAATTTGGCAAGATTATTTCTACTTTAAAAAAGAATAATGTTAAAATCGTAACCATGATTGGCAAGGTTACAAAGGAAATTTTGTATAAAAAAGGCGCTATCATTCCGGATATGCGTGCTTTAAAAATACTTTCTTCCGTGCCCGACCGTAAGGACGATACCATAATGAACACTATCGTGAAAGAACTGGAAAGCGAAGAAATTTTTGTTATGGACCAGACTTACCTGATTAAGCCGCTGATGCCCGGACCGGGCGTGCTGACCAAACGCCAGCCTACGCCGGAAGAACTGGCAGATATGGATTTTGGCTATAAAATGGCAAAAGAAATTGGACGGCTTGATATCGGGCAGACGGTTGTTGTAAAAAACATGGCTGTTATGGCTGTGGAAGCAATAGAAGGTACTGATGCCTGCATTTTGCGCGGCGGCAAACTCGGCAAGGACGCCGTTGTTGCCAAAACGGCCAAACCTGCGCAGGACGACCGCTTTGACGTGCCGGGCGTAGGCACCAAAACAATTCAGTCCATGATTGAATCGGGCTGCAAGGCTTTGGTTATTGAGGCAGGGCATACGCTTTTAACCGAGCGTGAAAAGGTAGTTGCCCTTGCTGATGAACATGGCATTACGATTGTTGCAAAATAATTGAAAAATTATTGAGAAAAACGCAAGGCTGGACTTAAAGTCCGGCCTTTTTGTGTTATAATATATAATGAATTGGTATGCAATAAAGTAAAACAGATAGAAGAAAGGAACCGTTATGGCCAAGATACTTATTTCTGCCGGGGAGGCTTCCGGCGATGTGCACGCTGCTGCCGTAACAAAGGCACTGAAAAAAATAGACCCTTCCTGCGAAGTGTTCGGCATGGGCGGCGACTGCCTGCGTGAAGCCGGCGGCGAGGTTTTGTTTGATATAAAAGAACATGGCGTAATGGGTTTTATAGAAGTTGTAAAGAAACTGCCGGCGCTTTTCAAGCTGCGCAGTGATTTCGGCAGAGTAATGGATGAACGCAGGCCGGACTGCCTGGTTACGGTTGATTACCCCGGGTTTAACATGAAGCTTGCCAAACTTGCAAAAGACAAGGGTATTCCCGTTGTTTCGTATATACCGCCTTCTGCGTGGGCCTGGAACAAAGGGCGTGCGCCGAAAGTGGCAAAGCTGGTTACCAAAATAGCTTCTATTTTTCCGTTTGAGTACGATGTTTATAAAGAAGCAGGGGCTGATGTGGAATTTGTCGGCCATCCGCTGATAGATATAGTAAAGCCGGAACTTGACAGAAAGCAGGCTCTGGATTTTGCAGGCAAACAAAGCGGCCGCAGGCTGATTTTGCTCCTGCCGGGTAGCCGTTTGATGGAAATACAGAAAATGCTGCCGACGCTTCTTGACGCGGCAAAATTAATTTCTGAAAAAGAGCCCGATATTGATTTTGCCATGCCGAGAGCTTCTACAATACCTAAAGAAATGCTGGAAGGCATGATTGAAAAAAGCGGCCTGAAAGTAAAAATTGTGGAAGGGCATATTTACGATGTAATGAGTGTTGCAGACCTGGCGCTTGCCACCAGCGGAACGGTAACTCTTGAGGCTGCGCTGTGCGGGCTGGGCTGCGTTATCGTGTATAAAACTTCTCCCATATCGGCATTTATTGCCCGCAGGGTTATTAATATACCTGATATCGGGTTGCCGAACATTGTGGCAGGCAGGCATATTTTGCCGGAGCTCTTGCAGGAGGACTTTACGCCTGAAAAAACGGCGCAGGAAGCACTGCACCTTTTGGAACCTGAACGCAATGCACAGATGAAACAGGATTTAGAGTACGCAAGAGAAAGATTGGGCGCCCCCGGTGCGGTAAACCGAGTTGCGGAACTTGTGCTCCGCGTAGCCAAGGAGAAAAAATGAATTTATATTTAAGGCTTTTAAAATACATACGCCCGTACATGCACCGCCTGATTATGGCTATTTTGTGCACTGTAATGGCATCGGCTTGCAATTTGTACCTGCCGTGGATTATTAAAGATGTGGTAGATAAGGTTCTGGTACAGAAAGATACTTTTATGCTGTACGTAATAGCTATCAGTATAGTAGTAATCTTCATTATCCGCGGATTGTTCTTTTATGGGCAAAGCTATTTGATGAGCTGGGTAGGACAGAAAGTTGTTATTGATATACGCGGTGAAATTTTCCGCAAATTACAGCGTTTGAGCCTGGCTTTTTATGATAAAAATAAAACCGGCACCATTATGAGTTACGTTACCAACGACGTTGCCGCTTTGCAGACGGCAATGGTAGAAAAAGCTGTAGAGCTTGTAACGGAAGGGCTGGTGCTTATCGGCAGTATCGTAGCCATGCTGTGGCTGGACTGGAAGCTGACACTGTTTACCTTCTGTACATTTCCTGTTGTTCTGTGGTTCATGGATTATTTCGGCAAGAAAATCCGTAAAAACGGCGGTGAAATTCAGGAGTGTACGGCAGAACTGACTTCCGTTTTGCAGGAAACCGTATCTTCGGCGCGGGTTATTAAATCGTTTGTGCGCGAAGACTACGAAATTGACAGATTTGATAACCAAAATAAAGAAAACTTTTATGCCAATATGAAAAATATCAAGCTGAACGCTTTGCTTACACCGACAGTTGAATTTGTAGCTGCCGTAGGCGTAACAGTTGTTATGTGGTACGGCGGCCGCAGCGTTATAGACGGCGATATTACGGCAGGTGCGCTGGTTGCGTTTTTGGTTTACGCAGTTAATATTGCTAACCCTATCAAGCGCCTTACAAAAGTAGCGGCAAGTATTCAAAAAGCGCTTGCTGCCGGCGACCGTGTTTTCGGCATACTTGATTTGCCGGAAGCTATTAAGGAAATCCCCAATGCCAAAGTTCTGCCGCCTGTTAATGGCAAGGTTGAGTTTGATAACGTAAAATTCTCCTACAATCCGCAGGAAGAAGTGCTGGACGGTTTGTCCTTTACCGTTAACCCCGGCGAGGTAATTGCCATAGTCGGACCCTCCGGTGCAGGCAAATCTACCATTGCCAGCCTGCTGCCCCGTTTTTATGATGTTACCGGCGGCGACATCCGCATAGACGGATACAGCATTAAAGATGTAACGCTTGATTCCCTGCGCGGGCAGGTAGGCATAGTGCCGCAGGAAACTATGCTTTTTAACGGCAGCGTTTACGATAACATTTTGTACGGGCGGCTTGATGCAACTCCTGACGAGGTAAAAGCCGCTGCCAAAGCGGCTAATGCCGATGAATTTATCAGCCAGCTGCCGCAGGGTTATGCAACCATGCTCGGCGACCGCGGCGTGAATATTTCCGGCGGCCAGCGCCAGCGCATTTCTATTGCCCGGGCAATACTTAAAAATCCGCGCATTTTAATTCTGGATGAAGCGACATCCGCGCTTGATACGGAAAGCGAGCGCGTTGTGCAGGATGCCCTTGACCGTTTGATGATAGGGCGTACGTCCTTTGTAATTGCGCACCGCCTTTCGACTATTAAAAATGCCGATAAGATTCTGGTGCTTGAACATGGCGCGCTTGTGGAAGCAGGCACGCATGATGAACTGATTGCCAAAAACGGGCTGTATGCCCATCTTTATCAAATTCAGTACCGCAGCAAGGAAACGAAATGAGGGTAGCCGATGTATATAATTTATAACTTACTGATGATTGGCGCATTTTTCCTCGTAATGCCGTATTTCATCTACCGTTCGATATGTGAAAAAGGCTTTACACGCAGGATGCGCCAGAGCCTTGGCGGTATCCGCGATGAAGAAATTGAAGCCGTTGCGCTTAAGGGCTGTATTTGGATTCACGGTGCGTCCGTTGGCGAAATTGTAGCAACCAGCCCGCTGGTAAAGGAAATCCGCAAGGCAATGCCGGAAATTCCGATTCTGGTTTCGGCAGTTACGGTTGGCGGTTATGATATGGCGCGCCAGATTATTCCGGAAGCAGATGCCATTATTTATTTCCCGCTGGATTTGCCTTTTGTGTCGGAATCCGTTGTAAAACGAATCCGCCCGCGCATTTTTATGCCGGTAGAAACAGAACTGTGGCCTAATCTTCTGCGCGCGCTGCGTGAACGTAATATCCCGGTAATGATGGTTAACGGCCGTATTTCCGAAAAATCGGTAAAAACTTACCGGTATTTGTACGGCATTTGGGATGATATGCTGAATACTGTAAGCCGTTTCTGCATGCAGTCCAGCATTGATGCCGATTATATCCGCCATTTGGGCGCAGACCCCAGCAAAATTTATGTAACTGGCAACACCAAGTTTGACCAGACCTATGCGGAAGTAACGCAGGAGGATCTGGATAATTATAAAAAAGAACTGGGCATCGAAGGGGCGTATCCGGTTATTGTTGCCGGTTCTACCCATCCTACCGAAGAAAAAGCCATGCTGGAGGCTTTTAAAACCATTAAGGAAACTTATCCCGAGGCGCGCCTTGTTATTGCTCCGCGTAAACCGGAACGCACTAACGAAATTGTGCGCCTGGTTGGGCATTTCGGTTATGAAGTTGGGCTCCGTTCCAAACTTTTGAAAATTGACGGCGTACGTCCGCAGTACCCGGTGCTTTTGATTGATACTATCGGCGAACTGGGACGCATTTATTCCGTCGGTGATGTGGTATTTGTGGGCGGTTCTTTAATTAACCACGGCGGTCATAACGTACTTGAGCCTGCCGCTCATGCCAAACCTATTCTGGTTGGCCCGAGCATGCAGAATTTTAAAGATTCCTATTCGCTTTTGAGCAAGGTTGGCGCCTGCAAAATGGTGAGCGGCATACCCGAGCTTACCAAAGAACTGCTGAATATTATAAACGATGATAAACGCCGTGCCAAAATGGGCGCAGCGTCTTTGCAGGTTATTAAGGAAAACCGCGGTGCTGCCGTGCGCAGTATTGAATATCTTGAAGATTTGCTGCGCATTACTACCGTTCCGGCAACTATCATGTCGCGTTACCCGACCAATATCCGCAATCTTAATGATGAGGGTGGCATCAGCCTGCGCCATGCAGATTACATTATTCAGTATGTGTACCAGATGGTGCACGGCACGGAAACGCCTTTTATGGGCAGTGTGCTTTTAGTGGTGCTGCGTTTCTTCTCTTATTTGTACGAATTTGGCGTTTGCAGCAAATTGTGGCTGTATAACGTGGGCTTTTTTAAACAGACAAAACTCGATTGCTGCGTAATTTCCATCGGCAATATTACCGTTGGCGGCACGGGCAAAACCCCTACCGCGCAGAAAGTTGCGGCAATGATTAAAAGCATGGGCTATAATGTTGTTATCTTAAACCGCGGTTACCGCTCTCACTGGGATAAAGAGCTGGGCGTGGTAAGTGACGGCAAGAAGATTTTCATGACGGCTTATGAGGCAGGCGACGAAGCTTACCTGATGGCGAAAACCCTGCCCGGCATTCCCGTTATTATCGGTAAAAACCGTGCCGTTACCGGACAGTTTGCCGTAGATAAAATGAAGGCCGAAGTAATTATTATGGACGACGGCTATCAGCACTGGCATTTGTACCGCGACCTTGATGTGGTGCTGGTAGATACTTACAATATGTTTGGCAACGGCTGCCTGCTGCCGCGCGGTACACTGCGCGAGCCGCTGAAGCATCTGGACAGGGCTGGGCTCTTTTTGCTTACCAAAACCGACCAGAGCTCGCAGTTCAGCCGTATTAACCTCCGTAAAAACCTTGCAAAATATAACGACCGTGCCCCGGTTATCGAAAGTATCCATCACCCGAAAAACTTTGTCGAAATTGCCGACTGGTACAAGGGCATTCACGAAAATACACTGGAACTTTCCGAACTGGAAGGCAAAAAAGTTATGGTCTTTTCCGCTATCGGCAACCCGTCCTCTTTCGAGCAGACTCTCGCCGGTATCGGGCTTGATATCCTTGAAGCAATCCGCTATCCTGACCATCATGATTACGGTATGCTGGAAATGCAGTACATCAGCGAGCGTGCGGCCAGCAAAGAAGCGGTGGCGCTTATTACAACCGGTAAAGACGCGGTTAAAATTCCGACCGAATTTATTTACTTCAACAGGGATTTGCCGCTGTACATATTAAACATGGATATTATGATTACCGAAGGGCAGGACTTGTTTGAAAAAGCAATTGTCAATGCCATTAAAAAGGAGACGAAGAAGTAATGAAGGTTTTATGTGTAATTCCGGCCCGCTATGCTTCCACCAGGCTGCCGGGCAAGCCGCTGGCGCTGATTGCCGGTAAGCCGATGATTCAGCATACTTATATGCGCGCCTGCGAAGCGGAAGAACCGGATGATGTAATTGTAGCAACGGATAACGAAAAAGTTTATGATACCGTTACAGGCTTCGGCGGCAAAGCAGTGATGACTTCGCCGGACCATCCGAGCGGAACTGACCGCCTGGCGGAAGTTGCCATGCAGTATCCTGATGTTGATGTAATTATTAACGTGCAGGGCGATGAGCCGATGATTGACCCGGATATTATTGACCGTCTGGCCAAAGCCTTTGAAGGCAATGACGATTTAAAAATGGCAACCATGAAGGTGCCGATGAAGGAAAGCGAATACAACGACCCGGCTGCCGTAAAAGTTGTAACGGATGACAACGGTTATGCGCTGTATTTTTCGCGCAGCCTGATTCCGTATCCGCGCAACGAGATTGAAGGCATGCGCGTTTATAAACATGTTGGCGTTTATGCTTACCGCCGCGACTTTTTACTGCAGTACGCAGCGCTTGAACCTACCATGCTTGAAAAGGTGGAAGGGCTTGAGCAGCTGCGCGCGTTGGAAAACGGCTATAAAATAAAAGTGCTTGAAAGCGATTTTCAGGGTATCGGCATTGATACTCCCGAAGATTTGGAAGCAATCAACAAACTCTTTGCGGCAAAAAACAATAAATAACTAAAAAATAACTATCAGTAAATAAAGGAGGCAGACATGAATATAGTAACAGTTGGCAATTATAAAGTTGGGCAGGGCTGCCCCATGCTGCTTATGGCAGGTCCCTGCGTACTGGAAGGCTATGAACGCAGCCTGATGATTGGCCAGCGCGCCAAAGCCATTGCAGATAAACTCGGCATGCCCTATGTTTTTAAGGCATCTTTCGATAAAGCAAATCGTTCTTCCTATAATTCTTTCCGCGGGCCGGGATTAAAAGAAGGTTTGGCCATTCTGGCACAGATTAAAAAAGATTTGAGCGTACCCATTGTAACGGATATTCATGAACCCGCGCAGGCAGAGCCCGTTGCGGAAGTTGCCGATATTTTGCAGATTCCGGCATTTTTGTGCCGCCAGACTGACCTTGTTTACCAGGCTGCAAAAACCGGCAGAACCGTTAACGTGAAAAAAGGCCAGTTCCTTGCCCCGTGGGATATGAAAAACGTTATCAAAAAAATTGAAGAAGCCGGCAACCACAACATTATGCTTACAGAGCGCGGCGCAAGCTTCGGCTATAACACTCTGGTTACGGATATGCGCGGGCTTGCCATTATGCGCGAACTCGGTTATCCGGTTGTAATGGACGCTACCCACAGCGTACAGATTCCCGGCGGGCAGGGTACTTCCTCCGGCGGCCAGAGCCAGTATGTGCCGCATATGGCAAGGGCTGCTGCCGCAGTAGGCATCGACGCTTTGTTCCTTGAAGTACATGATAACCCGGCTGAAGCTCTTTCGGACGGGCCGAACATGGTAAAACTGGATAATTTGGAAGCACTCTTGAAAGACGTGCTGGCCATAGATAAAATTGTACGCGGCTGATTGGGCTGCCTGCATTTAAAGGAGTGATTTCCTGATGGAAGATGTAATGCTGGAACAGGCGCGGCAGGTTCTGCGTATGGAAGCGGAAGCCGTGCTGGAACAGGTTGAACGCATAGACGAACATTTTAAAGCAGCGGTTGAAATGATTATGGCCTGCCCCGGCCGCACCGTTATTACCGGCATGGGCAAATCGGGCATTATCGGGCGCAAAATGGCAGCAACGCTTGCCAGCACCGGCACGCCATCTTTTTACCTGCACCCGGCAGAGGGCATTCATGGCGACCTGGGCATGGTAACCGAAGGCGACGTTGTTATTGCGCTTTCCAACAGCGGTGAAACCGGCGAAGTGCTGCATATACTGCCTTCGCTGCGCAGAATAGGCGCCAAATTAATTGCCATGGTTGGCAATCCCAATTCTACTTTGGCCAAAAATTCCGATATCGTTTTAAATGTCGGTGTTACGAGAGAAGCCTGCCCGCTCGGGCTTGCGCCTACTTCAAGCACAACCGCGGCGCTTGCTTACGGCGATGCGCTGGCACTGGCGCTGCTTTCAAAACGCAAATTTACGGCCAGCCAGTTTGCTGTATTCCATCCGGGAGGCTCTCTGGGCCGCAAATTGCTTCTTACTGTTGAAGATATTATGCACAGCGGCACAGAAAACCCGCTTGTTAAGGCAGATATCAGCGTGCAGGACGCACTTTTTGTTATTACCGACAAGGGCCTTGGCGCTGTTTCCGTTGTTGATGACGACAACAAAATGCTGGGCGTGCTGACAGACGGCGATATCCGCCGCGGGCTCAGCAAAGGCGTGGACTTTTTAAAACGCCCGGTAACGGAACTTATGACGGCCAGCCCGAAAACCATTACCAAAGAAAAACTGGCTGCACAGGCTTTGCATATCATGGAAAGCAACCGTCCGAAACCGATTACGGTACTGCCGGTTGTAGATGCCGAAAACCATGTTATCGGGCTTTTGCATATGACTGACCTTGTACGTCAGGGCGTGGTATAATGGAAAGAAACGTAAAAAATGCCTCTAAAATAAAACTGCTGGCCCTTGATGTGGACGGCGTGCTGACGGACGGCAGCTTGAATATTGGCGCTGAGGGCGAACTTTTTAAAGCCTTTAATGCGCGCGACGGGCTTGGGCTGAGCTGCCTTCTGCGCAGCGGCGTGCGTGTGGCAATTATTACCGGGCGCAAAAGCGCCATTATTCACCGCCGGGCGGAAGAACTGGGCATTACAGAGCTTTATGAAGGCATTAAAGATAAAAGGAAAATACTGGCAGACCTTGCAGCGGCAGGAGGGCTTGAGCAGGATGAAATTGCCTATATGGGCGACGATTTAAACGACCTGCCTGCGCTTTTATATGCCGGGCTTGCCTGTGCCCCGGCAGACGCTGCGCCGGAGGTAATTTCTGCCAGCAGCTTTGTTGCCGCAAATAACGGCGGGCGCGGAGCAGTGCGCGAAGCGGCCGAACTTATTTTAAAGGCACAGGGCAAATGGAATGAAATTGTAAATGCTTATATGAAGCAGGGACAGGGAGATTCACAATAATGTGGCTTTACTATTTATTAAAAAGCATGAGCTGGATAATCAGCCACCTGCCCTATAAGCTGGTTGTAAAAATCGGCCTGGGGCTTGGCAGGCTTTATTACATAATTGCCAAAAAACAGCGCATAAGGGCGGAAGAAACAATAAAAGAACGCCTTGGCTATTCGGACGAACAGGCCAAAGCAACCATCCGCAGCCTTTTTATCAAGCTGGGCGCAACTTTTATGGAAATTATGTATATGCCGGCATTAAATAAAAACAATATCCGCGGGCTGGTAACCTTTGACCGCCCCGATGTTTTATGGGAAGCACTCGGCGAAGGCAAAGGCGTTGTAATGTTGGCCTGCCATATGGATAACTGGGAATGGCTGGGTGCGGCGCTGGCGTTGTCGGGCTTTCCGCTGAGCGCGGTGGAAAAACCGCAGCCGAACCATATTTACAGCGATTTTATGAACGAACTGCGCAAGGGCGTAGGGCAGGAAATTTTTTCGCGCGGTACCAGTGAAATTCTGGGCTGTGCCCGCGCCATGAAGAAAAAACGCATGCTGGGGCTTATTGCCGACCAGGACGGCGGCTATGACGGCATTTTTGTTCCGTTCCTCGGCAAAATGGCTTCAACGCCGACCGGGCCTGCTTATTTTTCCAGAAAGTTCAAAGCGCCGATTGTGCCGATATTTATTGTGCGCAAGGAAGGCAATTACGGGCATCTGGCGATTGTTAAAGACCCCATTTACTACGAAGACACCGGCGACCGCAAGGCCGATGATTATAACGTAACTTTGAAAATGACGCAGATTGTTGAAGAAGTTATAAAAGAATACCCGGATAACTGGCTGTGGTTCCAGCACCGTTGGAATACCCCGTACACACCGCCGGAAGAAAAGGAGCTGAAGCAAGGTGAAAAATAAGGGGCTTTTGCTGATTGCAGGCGGCATTGCCATTGCAGCAGCAATAATTGCCTGGCTGATGTTTGGCGGCGAGGCGCCGAAGAACTCGGAAAATATCGCGTCCAATGCAGTAAGCGCAGTAGTTAAAAACACTACCGTAAGCCGCGAGCAGGACGGCAGACGCCTGTGGGAGTTTTCGGTTGAAGCGCTGGAAAGCATTTCCGGCAGCGGCGAAGCTGTAATGAAAGGCGTTAAGGGCAAAATTTACCGCGAGGACGGTTCAGTAATTGACGTTACGGCCGGCGGCGGCAAAATTAATAACGACGATAAGAACTTTGCTCTCGACCGCGGCGTAAAAGCAACGCTTTCTACCGGCGGGAAGATAACTGCCGAAGAAATCAGCTGGAACCAGAAGGACGATATTATTACGGCAACCGGCAAAGTAAAGGTTGTTAAAGATGAACATACGGCTTTGGCCGATAAAATTGTTACCAGCAGTAAATTTGACCATTTTAAATTAAGCGGACATGCCGAAGTACAGAAAGGGGAACTGTAATGATGAAAATAAAATCAGTAGCGGCGCTGGCAGCGGCTTTTATGCTGTTAGGTTCATCTGCTTTATATGTGCCGGCATTTGCGGCTCAGGGCAGCGGTTTTAATGTTAAAGCCGACGAAATTGAATATGATATGACCAGCGGCAACGGTACTGCCAAAGGCAATGTGGTAATTTTGCATGACGGCGGCAAGGCTACGGCCGCAGCTGCGGAATTTAACAGCAAAACCATGAGCGGCAAACTTACCGGCGGCGTTGTTGCCGATAAAGACGATGCCCATATTACCTGCGCAACCTTTGTAATGCATAACGAAGATTTTGTTTCCGCAGTAGGCGAAGCATCCGTTACCAAAGAAGATAAAACGCTTACGGCAGAGCAGATTGACTATCACAGCGACGCAGAATACGCTGAAACTATCGGCTCATGGGGTCAGTTAACTTCTACCGACGGCAGTGTGCTTACAGCAGCGCAGATTACCTATAACGGCAAAACCGGCCTTGCAGAAGCTACCGGCAATGTAGATATCGTAAGCCCGCCGCGTAATTTAACCGCAAAGGCAGATAAAGCAATTTACGACACCAACAACGACGGCAAAGTTGAACTTATCGGCAACGCAACCGCAACGCAGGACGGCAATACCGTTTCCGGCAACCGCCTGATTATGAATAACGCAGGCAATGCCGCAGCAGGACAGCGTGCCGAAGCATTCGGCAATATTAAGATTGTGTATGTTCCCGAAAAGCAGCCAGCACAGGCTGAGGTAGGTACTGCCGCAGCAGGCAGCGAAGGAACGCAGACAGAAGCTGCAGCTCAGGACGCAGCAGCAGAAACCACCGGACAAGTGGAGGCAGCATAGTGGTAATTGAAACAGCTAATCTTGTAAAAGAATATGCGGACAGACGCGTTGTAAATAATGTCAGCATCCGTGTGGAGCAGGGCAGCATTGTTGGTTTGCTCGGCCCTAACGGCGCCGGCAAAACTACTACCTTTTATATGATAGTAGGCATCATCAAGCCGGATTCCGGCACTGTAACGCTGGACGGGCAGGATATTTCCGGCCTGCCGATGTATATGCGCGCGCGCGCCGGTATCGGTTATCTGCCGCAGGAGGCTTCCATTTTCCGTAAGATGACGGTGGAAGAAAACATTCTTGCCATATTGGAAGCCAACAATGTGCCGGAAAAAGCGCGCTATGAAAAAATGAACGCGCTGGTTGAGGAATTTCATATCGACCATATCCGCAAAAACAAGGGCACGGAGCTTTCCGGCGGTGAACGCCGCCGCGTGGAAATTGCCCGCGCTTTGGCAACAGACCCGGCATTTATTCTGCTGGATGAGCCTTTTGCCGGTATCGACCCGATTGCCGTTGCCGATATTCAGAATATGATTGCCCATCTTGCGCAGCGCGGCATTGGTATTCTGATTACCGACCATAACGTGCGCGAAACGCTGAGCATTGTTGATAAAGCATACATCCTTGCCAATGGTGAAATACTGCTGCACGGCGACAGCGAGACCATTGCCAACGACCCGGTAGCGCGCAAATACTACCTTGGTGAAAACTTTAGCATGTAGGGGGGAAGAAGATGCGTTTACGTTTGTTAGACAGATATGTACTGAGCGAATTGCTGTATCCGTTCATCTTCGGTATAGCCTCCTTCTCAAGTATTTTTATCGCCAGTTCCATGCTGTACCGTATTACGCAGTACATGACCAAATACGGCGCCAGCTGGGACAGCGTGGCATGGCTGTTCTTTTACAGCCTGCCGGAAGTAATTAACTACACTTTCCCGATGTCGATGCTTCTGGCATCGCTTATGGCGTTCGGCAAATTGTCCGGCTCAAGTGAAATTATCGCCATGAAATCCGGCGGCATCAGCTATTACCGCATTGTGGCGCCGGTGCTGATAGTGGCGTTTATTGTCAGCATGTTCTCGGTTGTATGGGCCGAAAAAGTTGTGCCTGCTTCCAAAGTGCAGTACACACGCGTTTTGGAATACCAGATTAAAAAGAACACCAAGCCGAAAACGCAGGACAATGTTATCATTAAAACCATGAGCGGCGATACCCAGCGTTTAACTTACGCCCGCCGCTTTGAAGAAGAATCCGGCAGAATGATGGACATTACCATCGAGGAATTTGACAACCACAAACTGGCACGCATCCAGACTGCCAAAGAAGGCCGTTGGGAAAACGGTTCCTGGCGTTTGATTGACGGTACGGTGTATTCCGTGCATGATGAAGCAGGACTGCAAAGCACTGCCAAATTTGATGAGCAGATAATTCCTCTGGACATTGCCCCGGAACAAATTTCCTGGGAACAGAAAGAGCCGGAAGAAATGACCATCCGCGAACTGCGCGAATACATACACATGCTGGAAATGCAGGACCAGCCGACCGCGCGTCACTGGTGCGAAATTTACATGCGTATCTTTATACCTATGGCCAGCTTCTTCTTTGCCATGATAGGCGCGCCGCTGGGAACACAGAAGCAGCGCACAAGTTCGTCCATCGGTCTGGGGCTGAGCATTATAGTTATCTTTATTTACTACGCAATTATGACCTTTACAACGGGCCTTGGCAAAGGCGGGGCAATGAATCCTTTTCTGGCCTGCGCACTGCCGAACATTATTTGCCTGATGGTAGGTATTTATCTTTTACGGCAGAAAAATGCGTAAAACCAATGGGGTGAGTTTATGTTTGGGTTGCGCCTGATAATTATTCTGGCTGTTGTCGGCGGCCTGATTGCATTTATTGGCGATAAACTGGGCAGTAAAATAGGTAAGAAAAAATTGTCTGTTTTCGGGCTGAGGCCGTACTATACCTCGGTGCTGATGACGGTAATTACGGGCGTGCTGATTGCGGCGACGACCATTATTGTTATGGCAATATCGTCAGACAGCGCCAGGACGGCAATGTTTGGCATGGAACGCCTGCAGGACGAACTGAGCAGCCTGAACAAGGAAAAGGCCATAGCGGCGGAAGAAATGGATAAAGCCCGTGCTGCCCTTGCTGACCGCAACAAGGAAATACAGGACCTTGACGGAGAAATTGAGGCTATTAATGCCGAGAAAGCACATCTCCAGAATGAGGTTAACAGCAGCCGCGAAGAGCTTGGGCGTGCCCGTGCGGAAGTAAACAGCCTTTCGGAATCGAAGGCAACGCTTGAAAAAGAGGTTAATTCGCTGGAGGCTACTACCGAACGCCTGCGCCGCGGCATTGTTGCCATGCGTGAAGGCGACGTTGTATACCGCAGCGGTGAAGTAATTTATGCAGGCGTTTTAAGCAGCAAGCTTGCCGATGCCGAAAACGCCAAACAGCTTGAAATGTTCCTCAGCGCGGCTAACGAAGCGGCCATGCAGCGCATGGGCATCCGCAGCGAAGAACCGGTAGGCGTTTTATGGCTGCCTAACGAACTTATCCAGGCTGCTTTAAAAGAAATTCAGGCGGCAGACGGCAATGTGTTTGTAAGGCTGCGCGCCGTGGCAAACATTATAGCCGGTGAGCCTGCAATCTGCACTATTGAACTGGTGCATAACGAATGTGTATATAAAAACAACGAGCTTATTTACAGCAAAGTTATAGATGTAAGCGGCATTAAATACGGTTTGGACCGTGAAATTTTAATGTTCCTTAATTCCGTTAACCATACGGCTGTAAGTGCCGGCGTAATGCCCGACCCGCTTACCGGCAAGGTAGGCAACCTTGACGCAGGAACTATGGTACAGACCGGCGAAAAAATGGCGGCGCTTGGCGGCAAAGTTATGCTTAAGGCGTATGCCCGCGGCGATATTTATACCTCCGGCCCGGTGCTGCTGCGTTTAGAGGTTGAAGATGCTGAATAACGGTTTTTTGCTTGGCATAGACCCCGGCAGCTTTAAAACCGGCGTGGCGCAGGTTACTCCGCAGGGCGAAGTTTTAAACGCCGAATGGGTGGAAACAAAAAAACTTACGGAAGCACTGAATCTGCTTTGCAGCGGCAAAGGGCTGCCGCAGGCGGTAATTATCGGCAACGGCACCAATACGCAGCCGGTGCATAAAGTGCTGGCGCAGATTTTTACTGCCGTGCCGGTAATAGAAATTGATGAAAAACACAGTACGGAACAGGCACGCATTTTGTACTGGCAGCTTAATAAGCCGCACGGCTGGCGTGCGCTGCTGCCGGAAGGGCTGCGTGTTCCGCCGGAACCGCTGGACGGCTATGCGGCGGCGGTGCTTGTAAAAAGATATCTGGAGCAAAATAAAAGCAGGGATTAACGCCCTGCTTTTTTTCCAGGTATTTTGCCAAGCGGCAGCGAATAATGCAGGAAGAATTATTTTATTGGTGATGTTATGAAACGGCTTATAAATTTATTTTTTGTAATGCTGCTGTGCTGTGCAGCCTTTTTGGCAGAGGCCGCGCCGGTACAGATAGATATTTATAGTGTTAACGATTTGCACGGCAGGCTGCGTGCCGCAGAAAATGTGCCCGGCGCTGCGCGTTTGGCTGCTGCGCTTAATTTACTTACGGCAGCCAATTCCAAAGGCACGCTTATTGTTGGCGGCGGGGATATGCTTTCCGGCAGTATCGATGCAGACAGCTTTGAAGGCTTGAACGCTGTGGAAGCCATGAATATTATGGAGTTTGCCGCAAATTGTGCAGGCAACCATGCTTTCGATTATAATTTTCCGGCTATTGTGCGTCAGGCCAAAGCCGCTGATTTTCCGCTTTTGGCGGCTAATATTACAGATGAAAACGGCAATATTCCCGCACCGTTTGCACCGTATGCCGTTGTTAAACGCAATGGCATAAAAACAGGCATTATAGGTGTGCTTGATGAGCAGGCGTTTAAAAAGGTAAAGCCTGACCGGGTGGCAGGGCTGAAACTTACCTCTCCGGCAGAAGCGGCAAATAAATATGCTGCGGAATTACGCAGAAACGGCGTGCAGGTAGTTGTGCTTTTGGCGCATATCGGCGGGCAGATGGAAAACGGAACGCTGACAGGTGCAATAGTGCCGGTACTTGATAACCTGAAAGGCATTGACGCTGTGGCGGCAGGCGACAGCCATACAGTGTTTGCCTGCTCTTATAAGGGTATTCCGGCAGTGCAGGCAGGTGAATACGGCAGGCAAATCGGGCATATAAAACTTTTTTATGATGCAGATGCCGGCAAAATTACACAGGCTGAGGCTAAAGTTTATGAAACTGACGCTTTAACGCAAGAACGCGACAGCAAAGCAGAAGCGTTTTTGCAGCCGTATTTTGAGCACGTCGATGCCGTTTACAGCAAGGTGCTGGCTCATAATACGCAGTATCTGGCTAACGAAAAGTACGGTGAATCGCCGCTTGCCGATTATTTTATGGATTTAATTAACGGCGAGCTGCAAACGGATATAACTCTTTATAACGGCGGCGCAATCCGCGCCAATCTTCCTGCGGGCAATGTTACGCTGAGAGAGCTGAAACAGATTTTTCCGTTTAACAATACTTTATATGTTGTGCGGCTGCGCGGCAGCGATATTTTAAAGGCTTTGGAAAACGGGCTGGGCAGTAAAGAAATTGGCAGGGTGCGTTTTGCCGGGATTACCGTAACGACAGATTTAACTGCGCCGGAAGGCGGAAGGTTAATATCTGTGCAGTTGTCAGACGGTAGTATGCTGAAGCCTGAGAGATATTACAGCGTTGCTGTTAATGATTTTCTGCTTTCCGGCGGCGACGGTTATACATCTGTAAAAGGTGCGGAAATTATCCGCGAAAGCGGCAAGGACCTTGATGTTTTAAGCACGGCGCTGAAAAAGGCAGGGCAAATAAATTTTGATTATAATAATAAGCGTTTGATTTTAAAGTAACGGGAGGTTAATATGGAAAATTTAAGCACTATAACTTGCGGAACTTTTTTGGAGGAACTGGCGTCCAAAGCGCCGACACCGGGCGGCGGTGCGGCTTCGGCACTTTGCGGGGCTGTTGCGGCGGCGCTTACGGCCATGCTTGCCAATTTAACTGTGGGCAAAGCAGGCAGCGAAGAAAATGAGCAGCAAACTGCACAAATTATTGCCGCTGCCGGTAAACTGCGTGAAGAATTGACGGCGCTTGCAGATGATGATGCGGCTGTATTCGGCAAATTTATGGCAGCCTATAAAATGCCCAAAACAACGGATGAAGAAAAAGCGGCGCGTACGGCTGCAATACAGCAGGCAGCGGTTGCGGCGGCTGATGTTCCCATGCAGATTGCCGAAAAAAGCATGGAGGTACTGCTCTTGGCCCGCAGAATTATTGTAACCGGCAACCCCAATGCCATCAGCGACGGAACGGTATCGGCCATTGTGGCAAGGGCAGCGCTGCGCAGTGCGTTATATAACGTAAAAATTAACCTTGGGCTTATTAAAGACGCCGCTTATGTGGAGCAGGCTGCGGCAAAAATGCAGACGCTGGAGGCCAAAGCACTGGAAACAGAAGCCTTTGTACTGGCGCGCACGGATGAAATTTTAAAGTAATGACGCTTGACTGATAAGCATATTTATCATATAATAAAAAATTAGCAGGGAGAGGTGGTCGAGTGGTTTAAGGCTCTGGTCTTGAAAACCAGCGAGGTGCAAGCCTCCGTGGGTTCGAATCCCACCCTCTCCGCCACGATTTTACCGCGCCTTTTCAGGCGCGTTTTTTATTATGGGAGCGCTATGCTTTATTTTGAATACGGCGAAAAAGAACTGAATTATTTAAAAAAGAAAGACAAGCGTCTGGCTGCCGTTATCGAAAAAGCCGGGGTCATTCAAAGAGAATTATACCCCGATATTTTCGTATCGCTTGTTAATTCCATTGCGGGGCAGCAAATATCGCGCCACGCCAAAGCAAGCGTCTGGCGGCGCTTTACGGAATTGCTGGGAGGTGTTGTTACGCCGCAGGCTATTGACGCAGTAACGGAGGAACAGCTGCGCAGCTGCGGGTTATCCGGGCGCAAGGCCGTGTATATTAAACGTCTGGCGCAAAAAGTGCTTAATGGCGAAATTGATTTTGGCGCTTTTGCGGCTATGGCTGATGAAGAAGTTATTGCAGAACTGGTAAAACTTGACGGCATTGGCAAATGGACGGCGGAAATGCAGCTGATTTTTTCGCTGGGGCGCAAAAATATATTGAGCTTTGGTGACGCTGCCATTCAAAACGGGCTTAAAAGGCTGTACGGGCATAAAAAAATAACCCCGGCGCTGGCAGAAAAGTATCATAAACGTTACAGCCCATATGCTTCGGTAGCCAGTTTTTACCTGTGGGCGCTGGCCAACGGCGATGTGGAATACGAGCGGCCGCGCAGAAACGCAGAAAAAATTTAAAATTGTTGCTTTAAATACTTGCCAAACAGCAAAACATAGTGTATACTAATTAAGTAAGTCAATTGGAGTGGTACTCAAGTGGCTGAAGAGGACGGTTTGCTAAATCGTTAGGGGGGGCAACTCCCGCCAGGGTTCAAATCCCTGCCACTCCGCCAGTTAAAAATTAAGGACATCGGTGAATGCCGGTGTCTTTTTTTATACTTCTTTTTAATTTGATGTTTTAAATATGATATAATTATAATATTAGGATATAATTAACTCTGTATGAATATATACTTTGGGCAAAGGGGTAAGGGCTATGAAATCAAACTTTGCATTTTTAAAGTCACATTTTCCGGTGTTGGCTAATTTTGGTATATTGGCTGAAAAATATTGTTATAGCGATTCCAATTCCTGCATTATGAAGCTTGGCATGATTGGTGAAACAATTGTCAACTTAATGCTTACTTATGATAAAATTAAAATTCCAACAGGGTGTAATGCTGTTACCAAAATTAAAATACTTTCGCTGCAAGGATTACTTACTCCTGATTTGTCTGATATATTGCATGCTTTACGCAAAGCGCGCAATAAGGCTGCCCATACAAATTATGAAAATATTAAAGAAGGGCAAACGCTTTTGGAAATGGCATATAGTTTATGCGAATGGTTTATGCAGACCTATGGTGATTTGCAGTATAAGCATTGTAAATTTGTTATGCCTACCGAAGCAGACGCCCAATCCATAACCGATAACGATGATAAGGCAGCAGAACAAAAAATGCTGGAAGAGACCGAAAAAATTGCTGCCGCTGCTAAAGCAGTTGCTGCTGATGAACGCAGAAGGCGTGCTCTTGCTGCGGCCAGCCAGCGCCAAAAATCAGAAGCGGAAACTCGTTACATGATTGATACTCAGCTGCGTAAGGTAGGCTGGGAAGCCGATACCGAAAACCTGCGTTACGGTAAAGGTATACGCCCACAAAAGGGTAAAAATCTTGCAATTGCCGAATGGCCAACGCTTTCTTCGGCAGGTAATAAAGGCAGGGCCGATTACGCCCTTTTTGCAGGCGAAAAACTTGTCGCTGTTATCGAAGCAAAAGCAGAGCATAAAGATATTCCTTCTGTCATAGATTATCAATGTAAAGAATATGCCCAAAACATTCGGACCGAAGATGAAAAATACGTTATAACAACATGTGGAAAGTATAAAGCGCCGTTTGTTTTCGCTACCAACGGCAGGCCTTATCTTGCCCAGCTGGAAACTAAATCAGGAATTTGGTTTTTAGATTTAAGGGAAAGTGCCAATATGCCGAAGGCGCTGCGCGGATGGATTAGCCCTGACGGTATGCTGAAACTTTTAGAGAGTGATATTGAAAAGGCAGATAAAGCATTGCAGACACTGCCTTATGACTTTTTACGTGATAAAGACGGGCTTAATTTAAGGCAGTATCAGCTTAATGCTATACAGGCAGCTGAAACTGCCGTTATAAACGGGCAAAAAAGTATTTTGCTTGCCATGGCGACAGGCACGGGCAAAACGCGCACGGTGCTGGGTATGATTTATCGCTTTTTAAAAACAGGCCGTTTTAACCGTATTTTATTTTTAGTAGACCGCACAGCTCTTGGCGAACAGGCAGAAGATGTATTTAACGAAGTAAAACTGGAAGATTTAAAAACACTTAACGATATATACGACATAAAAACTCTTGAGGACGCTGTTTTTGAAGATGAAACCAAAGTACATATTGCAACTGTACAGGGTATGGTTAAACGCCTGTTGTATAACGATGAAGAACGCCAGCCGTCTGTAACAGATTATGACTTAATTGTTATCGATGAAGCCCACAGGGGTTATCTTTTAGATAAAGAAATGGGCGAAGATGAGTTACTGTACCGTGACCAGCTGGATTACCAAAGCAAGTACCGCATGGTAATAGAATATTTTGACGCTGTTAAAATAGCCTTAACCGCTACGCCTGCACTGCATACTACACAGATTTTTGGCAAGCCTGTGTTTAAATATACTTACCGTGAAGCCGTTATAGAAGGTTACCTTGTAGACTATGATGCACCGCATAAAATAAAAACCCAATTTAATACCGAAGGTATTAAATACAATAAAGGGGAAACGCTTGCGCTTTATGACCCTGTAACTCATGAAATAACTAACAGCGAAGTTTTACAGGACGAAATGAACTTCGATGTTGAAAAGTTTAACAAGCAGATTATTACCCCAAGCTTTAACCGCACCGTACTTGAAGAAATTGCCCGTGATATTGATCCGGAAGATGTAATGCAGGGTAAAACGCTTATTTATGCGGTTGATGACGAGCACGCCGATTTAATAGTAAAAATTTTAAAAGAAATTTACACCAATTACGGCATTGATAACGATGCCATTATGAAAATAACAGGCAGCGTTGCGGGCGGCAACAAACGCAAAGTGCAGGAAGCAATTAAACGCTTTAAAAACGAACGTTTCCCCAGCATTGCCGTAACAGTAGATTTATTGACAACAGGTATCGACGTGCCGGAAATTACCACGCTTGTTTTTATGCGCCGCGTAAAATCGCGTATTTTGTTTGAGCAAATGCTGGGCCGCGCCACGCGCCTGTGCCAAAAAAATTAATAAAACACATTTTGAAATTTATGACCCGGTCGGTGTTTATGATTCTCTGGAAGAAGTAAACACCATGCAGCCGGTATCGGCAGACCCTAAAACAACCTTTGCCCAGCTGCTTGACGGGCTGGAAGTTTTAGAGGATGAAGCGCATATTAAAAACGCCGTAGCGCAGATAATTGCCAAATTACAGCGTGTAAAACAAAGGCTTACCAAAGAAGAAGTAAACGAATTTAAAGACCTGGCAGCAGGTTTAACGGTAGAAGGCTTTATACAAAAAATCGAAAGCCTGCCTGCCGCCGAAGCACGTAATACGCTTTTAATGGAAGCAAGCCTTTTAGAAATGCTGGACGATAAGCACGGGCATGGCGGTTATACCAAAGTAATTTCCGATAAGCAGGATAAATTTCTTATCCGCGAACGCGGCTTTGGAAAAAATGAGCAGCGCCCGGAAGATTATATTGAAGCATTTGAGGACTTTGTTAAAAACAATGTTAACGAAATTGCTGCACTAAATATTATTTGCACGCGCCCAAAAGAACTAACGCGCGAAACACTTAAAAGCCTGCGCATGGCTCTTGCACAAAACGGTTTTACCACGCAGCAGCTTAACACTGCCGTCAGTGAAATTACCAGTGAAGAAATAACGGCAGACATCATCAGCCTTGTGCGCCGCTACGCCATCGGTTCGCCGCTTGTAAGCCATCAGGCACGCATCCGCCGTGCGGTAGATAAGCTTAAAAAAGCGCATAACTTCAGCAGGGTAGAGCTTAACTGGCTGAGCCGCATAGAAAGTTACCTTTTAAACGAATCGGTTATGAATGTTAAAGTTTTTGATGAAGATGAACGCTTTAAAACAAACGGCGGCTATAAAAGGCTTAACCAAATCTTCCGCAATAACCTTGAAGGCATTATTACCGAACTTAACGAATATCTTTACGATGATGGAGGCAGAACAGCTTGAATACGCAGGAAATTGTTGCCAAACTTTGGAATTTATGCAACGTATTAAGGGATGACGGCATTACCTATCACCAGTATGTAACAGAACTTACCTACATTTTATTTTTAAAAATGGCTAAAGAAACGGGCGTAGAAGCAAAATTTGCCGAAGGCGTAATCACGCTTGAAGGCGATAGCCTTACGGCAGAACAAATTGCCGAAAACGCCCAAAAGCAAATAATTAAAGATTACAGCTGGGATGTTTTAAAAAGCAAATCTGGCATAGAACTTTATAACTATTATAAAGATTTGCTGCGCCTTTTTGGCACCTATTGCAAAGGCCGCGTACGCGAAATTTATAACGGCGCTGTTACCAATATCGAAGAACCAAAAAACCTTGAAAAGATAATTACAACTATTGATAAGCTGGACTGGTATTCTGCCCGCGAAGAAGGGCTGGGTAACCTTTATGAAGGTCTGTTAGAGAAAAATGCCAACGAAAAGAAATCGGGCGCAGGGCAGTATTTTACTCCGCGTGTGCTGATTGAAGTAATGACAAGGCTTATTAAACCCCATCCCGGAGAACTTTGCAACGACCCCGCCTGCGGCACCTTTGGCTTTATGATTGCCGCCCACCGCTATGTAAAAGAGCAGACCGACGACTTTTTTAATATTGATGAGGACGCTTACAAATTTGAACGCAACGAAGCCTTTACCGGCTGTGAGCTTGTGCATGATACGCATCGCCTTGCCCTAATGAACGCCATGCTGCATGACATTGACGGCGAAATTAAACTTGGCGATACTTTAAGCAACCTTGGCAAAAGCATGAACGGTTACGACGTAGTGCTTACCAACCCGCCCTTTGGCACAAAAAAAGGCGGCGAACGTGCCACCCGCGACGATTTTACTTACCCAACAAGCAATAAACAGTTAAACTTTTTGCAGCATATTTACCGCAGCCTTAAGGCAAATGGCAAAGCACGTGCCGCTGTTGTGCTGCCCGATAATGTGCTTTTTGCAGACGGAGATGGCGAAAAAATACGCTGCGACTTGATGGATAAGTGCAATTTGCACACAGTTTTACGCTTGCCGACCGGTATTTTTTATGCTCAGGGCGTAAAAACAAACGTGTTGTTTTTTACGCGCGGCACAACCGATAAGGGTAACACCAAAGAAGTATGGTTTTACGATTTGCGCACTAATATGCCCAGCTTTGGCAAAACCAACCCGCTTAAAAAAGAACACTTTGCCGCTTTTGAAGCTGCTTATGAGGCCAAAGACAGAACCAAGGTGCAGGATGAGCGTTGGAGCGTATTTACGCGCGAAGAAATTACCGCCAAAGGCAACAGCCTTGATTTGGGCTTAATACGCGACGGCAGCGTGCTGGATTACAACGACCTGCCAGACCCGGCAGAAAGTGCAGCAGAAGCCGCCGCCCAGCTTGAAGAAGCGGTAGACCTGCTGCAAAGCGTAGTAAAAGAACTTAACGCACTTGCGGAGGTGCGCTGATGGCAGGCAAAAAAATACAGGCACAGCTTACACCCGAAGAAAAATTACAGCAGGCACTTGTGCCAGAAGCCGAACAGCCCTATAAAGTACCGGCTAATTGGTGCTGGGTAAAAGCAGGGATAGTTACTAATATTTTTAATGGAAATAGTATAAATGAAAAAATAAAAGCAGAAAAATATTATGGAAAAAAAGAGGGGCTTATTTTTATAGCGACTAAAGATATTGGATTTGATAATGTTGTAAATTATGAAACTAATGTAAAAATTACAGATTATCAAAATTTTAAAATAGCTCCTGCGAATACTGCTTTACTGTGTATTGAAGGGGGAAGTTCTGGTAGAAAAGTAGGGTTTGTAGATCAAAATGTATGTTTTGGCAATAAATTATGTGCTTTTGCTTCAAATATAATAAATTCTAAGTTTATTTATTATATTTTACAAAGCCAGTGTTTTTATGACCAATTTAATAATAAAAGGCATGGACTTATTGGTGGAGTATCAATCAAAGATTTAGCGGAAATGTATTTTATGATACCGCCGCTTGCCGAACAACAACGCATTGTAGAGCGCATAGAAAGCCTTTTTGCCAAACTGGATGAAGCTAAAGAAAACCTGCAAAATGTTTTAGACGGCTTTGAAACCCGCAAAGCCGCTATTTTACGCAAAGCCTTTACCGGTGAATTAACTGCTAACTGGCGTAAACAACACGGCATAAGTATGGACAGTTGGGAAATGTGTGAGTTTAATCAAATTGCCGATATAAAAACAAATTTAGTTAATCCTATTGATTTTCAGTCATATCCTCATATAGCACCAGATAATATTGAAAAAAAGACAGGAAAATTGCTCTATTACAATAGTGTTGCTGAAGATAATGTAAAAAGTGGTAAACATAGATTTTATGCTGGACAAATTCTCTATTCCAAAATTCGTCCGTATTTGTCTAAGGTTATAATAGCAGAGTTTGATGGTTTGTGCAGTGCAGATATGTACCCAATAGAAGCTAAAGGAAATACACGTTTTTTATGGTATTATATGCTGTCTGAACATTTTGTTTATCAAGCATCTACTGCTGGTTCAAGAACTGTATTACCTAAAATAAATCAAAAAGAACTTTCAAAATTAAAAATTAATATGCCAACCCTTTCCGAACAAACCGAAATCGTCCGCATCATTGACGATTTGCTCGCCAAAGAACAGCAGGCACACAGCGTTGTCCAAAATGCCCTCGCCAAAATCGACCTCATCAAAAAATCCATCCTCGCCCGCGCCTTCCGCGGCCAGCTCGCCACCAACAACCCCGCCGACGAACCAGCCTTGAAACTGTTGGAAAGGGTGTTGTAAATGTTGATAGTAACAAAAATATATTATTAGAAATTTGCAATATAAAATAAAAACGCTATTATTGCTGGTACCAATAATAGCGTTTTATGTTTGTTATTTAGCCTTTAGGAGGATATGGATCGTTCCCGTGGGAATCTTTAGAACGAATTTGTCCGTTTGTGCCGTGAATAATTAGTTCTGAAGATTGTTGTCTGGTAATTTCGCGGGCAAATTTAATTGCTTCTGCTTGAGTATGTGTGCGTTTAGTGGCTCGCTGGTTATTTTCCCCTTTTACTTGCCAACCACCTTCCGGATGCGGTGTAACATGATAATTTTTAGACATTGTGTTCACTCCTTATTAGAACGAATGGTATATTTTTTTACTTTGTAATACCAATTTTTGGTATGAAATATTCTGGCTTTATGAAGATGGCCCGTTAATATTTCCGTTTTGGTAAGTTTAGAAGCACCTTCCCAATCACCGTAAAAAATATAAGTTGCGTTGTCAGGTTGGTCAGATTCAAAAATATAAATTTTTGACTTTTTAAAACCGTAAACAATATAACCCCAAAAACTTTGTTTACCTAATGCGCAAAAATCAGGATTTTGTTTCCATAGAAATTCATGTCTGCGTTTAATAGCAAATTTTTGTGTTTCAGGCTTGTTTCGGAGAGTTTTGTCCAAGTAATTATCCCAAATACTTTTTTCTTTTGTGCCTGCTCTAAGAATTTCCCATGGTACTTTAATCACTGGAACTGATGGCATAAGCAAGGTTTTATCGTCTTTCCGTAATTCGCAAAATCCAAAAATTTCTAAAAGAATATTTATGGATACTTTAATTTTTGCCATTTCGTCAGGGGAGTTACAAAGCAGTTGAGAATATACAACCCCGTTTTCTACTCTAAAAGCGAGTTCTGTAGGCGGGATAAATTCGCGTTTGTAACATAGCATATCATAGTAAGCTGTTCCGTAATGGTCATTGCCGTGCCAATCTACTATGTGGTAAGCACGTTCGATAGGACGGTTTTCTTTTGATAAGTCTTTTCTTACTTTCCAAAAACCGTTTGCGTTCTTACAGGTTTCTTTGCCAATAGGGATTGGGATTTGATACGACCCGTCAAAACTTAAGCCATATTTAAGTGCCGCCTGTTTTAAATCTTCGGAAAGTGGGACTGCAACATAAAACTTTTCGTTTGGGGCAAATAGGGCAAGGTATTTTTGGGGACTTACGATTTTTTTTCGGTTAATAATCATGTTTTGATTCTCCTTTGTTATTTATTTACAAACAGGAAAAAGACCTGGCTTGAGATAAAAAGCAAAGTATTTTGAGATACTTCGCCAAATATCTTGCAAGACAGGCCAAAACATGATACACTATATAAGTACTAACAGTATATGGCGTATCAATTTTGACCAATTTTTACGTCAAGCCAGAAGAATGACAGTCTGCGAGTACCAGTCGCAGGCTGTTATTCTTTTTTTATTTTCCTGATATGTATTACTTTAAATGTTCATGGTCAACAATAACTATAAGGGTTTTAGATTCGTCATCGAATTCGGGAATAAATTGTTTGGCTTTTGTCAAAAAATCAATCTGAGTGACTTTAGAAAGATATTTTGCAAAATCTTTTGCGCCTATTCGTATCCAATCGTTTTTTATACGGCTTGAGAATTCATAATAGGGAGCATCAATGTTATCACCACGGTCTTTTACCCCGATGGCGTGACGTTTTTCATCATAACCTATAATGATTTGTTTAGGGTTACCAAGCAGATCAATAGCCCCTTTATTAAAAGCGAGACCTAAAGAACTAATAGTAACAATCGGCGAGCCATTTTTTAAATATGAAAAATTAAAATTAAAATCCAATTTTCTCACCACCTATAAACTACCAAATCATTGCATATTAAGTGTACCACACAGACAAATAAAAATCAACAGCAAAAATTAAAAAGGACAATATAATGTTTAGTTAGCTTTTCAACGCCGTTATGGGAATTACAAATACGCCGTCAGGTCTTTGATAGGCAGCGTTGCTTAAACCGCACAGCACACATAGCACTGATGGCGGCACAGCTTTTTTGTCTTCTTCAAATTCACGTTGAATTTGTTTTAAATTTGCCGCCGCCTGGTCGATTTGATTTGCGCCGAGTTTTATCTCAAATGCAGCCCATTTTCCGTCCGGTAATTCTATTACAGCGTCAATTTCTCTGTTTTTGTAATCCTGATAATGATATAAAGTGCCGCCGAAGGATTCGGCATAAATGCGTAAATCCCTTTCGCAAAGGGCTTCAAACATAAAACCAAGTGTTTCAAGGTCGTTCAAAAGTGCTTCCGGCGTCAGCTTAAGTAATGCGCAGGCAAGGGAAGGGTCAGCAAAATGCCTTTTTTCTGCCTGCCTTACGCGTACAGATGAGCGAACATTGCTGGCGAAAGGCGGTTGGTTATCTGTTAAAAACAGGCGTTTAAAAATATCCAGATATGATGTTACCGTATTGGCGTCTATATCCTGCGCGTCTTTTTCTTTTATATCTGCTTTAAGCAGTGCGTTTGTTGCTGTTGTGCTTTCGTTACGTGCTAAAGACATAAGCAATAAACGCATTTTTTGTGTGTTTCTTTTTACTTCGTCAATGCGGTAAACATCGTCGTCAATTACTGCTTGCAAATATTGCTGCGGCAAAAGCGCGGCTTGTTTTAACGGCAGGCCTAAACTGCCCGGCCATCCGCCGCGGATAATTAGATTGATAAGATTTTTTAAATCAACTTCTCCTGTCATTGCAGGTGTTAATGTGCCGTTGCATAACGCTTCTAATGAAATTTGACCGGAGGAATCTCCGGATTCGTACAGGCTCATGGTACGCATGCGCAATTTGGCTATGCGTCCTGCGCCGCTGTGTAAAATACCTTTATGGTTTGGCGTGGCAGAACCGGTAAGTATAAACTGGCCTTTTTGCGCGGATTGGTCTACTTTGTAGCGTACAGCGTCCCATAATGGCGGGTATTCCTGCCATTCATCAATCAGGCGCGGGGCAGCTCCTTCCAAAACAGTATTAGGGTCAATTTCTGCCAGTTTGCGGTTTTGAAAGTTACCGGAAGGGTCGGCTAAGAAAAATTTACTGTTGGCATGGTAAGATGAAGTCCAGGTTTTGCCGCACCATTTTGGCCCTTCAATGCAAATTGCTCCAAAGGTTTGTAAATATTCCTCAACTTGTTTGTCTATAATTCGTGGTTTGTAATTTTGTTTATCCATTTTTATCACCTGCTTAAATTATAAGCCATTCAGTGAAATTTTGCAATTTCATTCAGTGATATTTCTAAAATCCATTCAGTGAAATTTCGGATTTTCATTCAGTGAGATTTAGTACATTACGATTAACTTAATCGTAATTAACCAAATTAACTTACCCAAATAAAAAAGCGAAGGCATAACGCCTTCGCTTTTTGTTTATAATTTTTGCTTATAACTGTTTTACTTCTAACTTCCACCCATCAAGGTCTAAGTTTTTCTATTTCCAAACGTACCTGGTACATCTGGTCTTCGGTAATGCCAAGCTGTGTGGCAACTGCGTCCCAATCCGTTGCGGGCGGGTTGTGCATTTCAACAATCTGCGCCGGGGTGCTGCTGCAATATTTAGCCATCAGCACTGCGTGGGCAACGTCGCCCATGCCAAAGTTCTGTTCAAACAGCGGCAGGCTTACGGCGGTGTCAACGCCAAGCACGGTGCTTAAATATTCGGCGTCGTTTTTATCGTGAGCGGCTTTAATGTCGTTAGGGGTCAGCCCCAGCATATATTCAACGCGCGGCCATCTGTTGTATTCGGTTTTCAAATCAAGCACGGCGCCCATGTCCTTACCGGTGGCATAGCTTAAAAATGCAGCGTGGCGCAGTTCTTTAAAGCCCCAGCCCTGGTTGTAAAATTTTTTAACAGTGCTTTCGGCTACGCCAAAGCGCGCGCTGATGGAATCAATTTCGTTATCAATGCGTACCTGATGCGGCACAAGCCCTTCGCGTGCAGCGGGGCGCGGCGGCAGCGGTTTTGCTTCGGCGGTGCTGCTTAAAATATCGGTAGTAAAAGGTGCAGCAACAAGGCCAAAGGCGAGTGCGAGAGTTAATAAGGATTTTTTCATACGTTACCACCCTTTCATAATCAATAATAATTCTATATTACTCATTGTATCATAGTTTTATGCGTTTTGCATTAAGTAAGTTTAAAATTTTATATGAAAATTATAAAAAAAGCCCCCAAAGCTTAAACTTTGAGGGCAGCTGCTCCGGCAGAGCAGGGAGGGGGCTGTTATACCATTTTTAAAAGTACGATGCCGCTGATCATGGTGGCGATGCCTGCAAAACCGAGCGGTTTAATCCGCAGGCCGAAAAAGGCTTTATCCACACAAGTGGTTAATAGTATGCCCAAAGCGCCCCAGACGGCGTAAGCGATGCTTAAGTCCAGCGTTACCAGCGCCTGTGCCATAAGCAAAAAGGCAACGCCGATAAGTGCCAGTGAGGCAAAGCCGTATTTTTTGTTGGCAAAGCCGTTTGATTTTTTGAGGCAGACGTTGGCAATTACGTCCGCGATAACGGCGAGAATTATATAAAAAAGTCCTGTCATCTGCATTTCAATCACATCCTACTTTAAAAGTGCCTTTTTTAATCATTATCAGTCCGGCGATGATGACACCGAAGGCTAAAAGTTTAATGGGCGGCATGGTTTCGTTAAAAATCAGCCAGGCCATTAAAGCTGTGCCCGCAAGGCCAAGCCCTTCCCAAACGGCGTAGGCGACGCTGATGGGGATTTTTTTAACCGCCTTGCTTAAGCAGAAGTACGAACAGGCCATGGCCGCCAGCATTACGGGGTAGCCGATAAGCCATTCGTGCGTTACGGAAAACTTCATAAATGTGGTGCCGCTTACTTCCAGTGCGATGGCTGCCAGCAGCATATAGATATGTTTCATAATATTTCACCCTTTCACTTGCGGTAAAACAATTTAACCGCTATAATAATCTTAAAGTATGGTGCTACACCATAGTCAAGGGGGTTTTAAAAATTTCGCAGAGGCTTTTAAAAACGGGCGAATTTGCCGCCTTTTGCAATACAACCAAAGATACTTTATTCCATTATGATAATATTGGGCTTTTAAAGCCGGTAAAAACAGCGGCGAACGGTTACCGCTATTATTCGCTGAACCAGATTTATATGTTTGACCTTATAACTACTTTAAAAGAAGTGGGGCTTTCGCTGGAAGAAATAAAAAATTACATGGATGAGCGCGATACAGATGCCTTTATGGAGCTTTTAAAAGAGCAGGACAAGCTGCTGAAGCAGAAAATTGAGGTGCTGACGCGCCGCCGCCGCCTTTTGCGCAATACATTAAAAATGACAAAAGAAGCGTTTGATGTGCAGGAAAATACCATAAGCATTGAAGACGCCGGAGAAGAATATTTTATAATTAGCGACAGACCAAAAAATAACAGTGAAAAAGAATTATTTGCCGTTGTTTCGCGTTTATGGGATTACTGTACAAAGCATAATGCGTATGATGATTTTGTTACTGGCGAGATAATTCCTTACGAAAATATTGTAAACGGCAGTTTTGCTACGGGATGGTTCTCCTCGCGGGTTGATAAAAAAGCAAAAAGCCGCTATTTGCACGTTAAACCGGCAGGATGCTATGCCGTTAAATATATACGTTCATCATACTATGCCTTGCAGGAGGAATACCGCAAGTTTTGCTGCGAGCTGAACGAACTTGGCTATGAACCAAACGGCAGTATTTATCAGAATGATATAACCAATTATTTATCGGAGCGTTATGCTGATGATTATTTAATGAAAATAGAGGTAAGTGTTAAACGGCATGATGAAAATGGCTGCAAATAAAAATTTAACTAAAAAAGAACTGCAAATTTGCCTGCTGCTGATACTTGCCTTATACGCTTTAGCGGCGGTGCCGCTTTTTGTAATGCCTGCGGACTGGCGTTTTACGGCAGTGCTTGCTGCAGCACAGTTTTTACTGCTGCTGCCGCTTGTTTATTATTCGCAGCCTGTTTTGCAAAGCGGCAGAAAAACTTTGTTTGGCGGCATACCGGCAATGGAAGGGCTGGTATTTGTTTGCTGCGTGGTTGGAATAATCAGCAGTGTAATTGTAAGCGTAAATGCGGTACATGGTTTTATCAGTGCCGCGGCGGCAGGTTTTGCACCGCTTGCCGTTTTACTGTTTACCGTTTTGGTAAATTGTTATTTTAAGCAAAACCGTTTAAATTTTAGTGCCGCGGAGCCTAACGATGGCATTACAGCCGATAAAACAGCGGCGTTTGTGCTGCCAGCGGTATTTGCCCTTGCACTTGCTGCGGCGTTAAGCTGGTGGTTTTACGGGCTTGGTGCGGCTGCTTCGTGGCAGGTTTTAGGCAGCGTGCTTATGGCAGCCGGGGCAGGTGCGTTTATGCTGGGTAATACTCTGCCGCATTATTTTGCCTTGCAGAATGCGCAAAACAAAAATTATTCATTTGAAAACAAAAAAACATTAAATAATAGCCGCAAAATAAGCATGGCAGTTTTTGATGAAAGTTTTGCCAGTGGCAGTGGAGTGGAAATTACTGATATTATTACGGCAGCTGTCAGTGAAGCGCAGCTTTTGGCGTTTGTGGCATCCGTTGCGGAAACTGCCGGGCATCCGCTGCGCGAAGTATTGAAAAATGCGGCAGCTGGGCTTAATCTGCCTGCGTGTAGCGGTGTTGTAACGCTGCGTGGCGGCATTGCGGCACAGTGCAGCCGTAAAAATATCCGCATGGGCACGTTGGCATTTGTGCGTACTGTGGCGGATGTTCCTGCTGCTTTTGCCAAATATGAAGGAGAACTGCAAAAACAGGGCAAAACTGCCTATTATTTAACCTGCGGCAGAAACTTGCAGGGTATTATTGCAGTTGGAGAGAAGGTCAATACCAATCTTGCCCCGGCTTTGCAGAGCCTGCAAAAACTCGGCGTGCGCACGGTTATGTTCAGCAGCGGCGCCAAGCACAGGGCGGAATACATCGGCAGTAAGGCCGGTTTTGATAAAACCGTGGCAGAACTTACTGTGGAACACCAGAAAGAACTTGCCGAAACCTTTTGCAGAACCGGGGAATTTGTTGCCGTAATTAAGCGTTGTGAGGACAGTACAGCCTTGCGGGCAGATATTTACAGCCCCGGTGCCGTTAAAGAAGGCAGCGTTGTTTTTAAGGATGGCAATGCGGAAAAACTGGCAGAGGCAATAAAGCTGAGCGGAAGGCTGCAAAAAATGTGCAGGCAAAATGAAAAAGCTGCTCTTTGGGCAGCCGTGTTATGGGCTTTTGGCGCTGCCTGTGTATGGCTGCTGCTGTTTAAAACAGGACTGCCGGGCGTTGTGCCTGCGGCCATGCTTGCAATACAGGCAGCTGCTATATGGCTGAACAGCCGGAGGCTGCGGAAATGAACAGGAAGAAACTGCTGTAAAGAAATTTACGGCAGTTTTTTTAATTATAAATAAAAAAAGATAAAAAATTTTTTAAAATTTTAGCACTCACCTATTGACAGTGCTAACAACAAGTGGTATATTATATTCAGAACGAAGGAAGGCCCCGATAAGGGGCGGAAGCCTTAAGTTCAGAAGCGACAGCCTTTAAAGCTGCTGATATAAATTGCAAGTTTTGAAAGGAAGTCTTTTATTATGATGTTACCTACCATTTTTGGAGAAAACTTATTTGATGATTTTATGGACGATGCTTTTGAAAGGAACTTCTTTGGCGGCAGAAATCCGTTATATGGCAAACACAGCAAAAACCTTATGAAAACTGATGTTAAAGAAACCGAAACAGGTTATGAACTTGATATTGACCTGCCGGGCTTCAAAAAAGATGAAATCAGTGCTCATCTGGAAGACGGTTACCTTACCGTTTCGGCTGCTAAAGGCGTTGATAAGGACGAAAAAGATAACGAAGGCCGTTATATTCGCCGTGAACGTTACAGCGGCAGCATGACAAGAAGCTTCTATGTTGGCAACGCCGTTACCGAAGAAGATATTAAGGCTAAATACGAAGACGGTATTTTGAGCCTGAGCATTCCTAAAAAAGACCCGAAAGCTGTTGAAGCTAAAAAGTATATCGCCATTGAAGGCAAATAAGTTTATAGCGTAAATTAAAAGCTGCGGCACGATTTGTGCCGCAGCTTTTTTACGCAAAAACGCCCCATACTTGCAGTATGAGGCGTTTTTTAATATCCTAAATTTTCGTTAACAATTAAAAGTTTAATACGCGGTTTGCCATCGGTACCGCTTCTGCCGTGGCGCGCAGCCATAATAAAACCGCAAATGGAATCCGGCGATTGGCAGTCATAGCAAACACCGCCTTGTTTACAAGGCGTGTTAAGCCCGTCAAAACGTCTGCGCTGTATATTCAGCGGCGCGGCAACATTGCGTGCGCGGGCAAGTGCCTGCCGGTAAGTTGGCGCAATTTTATTAACGCCGGCAATAATTACGACATTTTTAGGCCCAAACGCCATGGCAGAAGTACGGTTGCCGGTTCTGTCGATATTTATAATAACGCCGTCCGCGCTTATGGCGTTGGCGCTGGTAAAATATACATCTGAAAAAATGGCTTTACGTATAAGCTCAAGCCGTTTTTCCCAATCTTCGCAACTGTCGCGGTCAATGTAATTATAGCCGCCGTTTTTAATTGCTTCTAAAAGCCCAAGCTGCTCCAGCGTAAGTGAATCGCCCCACGAAACAAGCATATCTTTACTAATAAATTGCAGGGCATTTTGCAAAGCTGCAGTTTTATCCGGGCAGTAATAAGCTTCAAAATTACGGCGCTGCAAATTTTTTACGGTTGTCCGCGCTAAGGCTGCTGTAAAAGCGTTTTGGGGTTTATTCTGCAAAGTTGGCGTAAACATGGTTTATTCCTCCATTATAGCGTTTATCAGCGCATTGATATGAATTTGCATTGTATCTAACAAGGGCACGGGTGCTTGGCACTGTGCAAATAACAAAGGCAGCTCGGTGCAGCCTAAAACAAGTGCTTCAATTTGCTGCTGCGCAGCCATGCGCTGCGCAATTTTTAAAACACGCTCTGCGGTGCTGGCGTTCACAATTCCCGCTTCCAGTTCGTTGAGGATACGGTCCGCTATATAAGCGCGCTCCTGCGCATTGGGGGTAATTACTTCAATACCTGCCTTGCAAAAGGGCTTTTTAAAAAAGTTTGTTTCCATAGTGGCTGCCGTGCCCATTAAACCTACTTTTTTATAGCCCAGACGTTGCGCTTCCGCGCAGGCGGCATCAACAATGCTGATGAGCGGAATGGGCGAAGCCTTTTGCAAAGCGTCAAACACCAAATGTCCGGTGTTGCACGCCAGCGCGCCTATTTCCGCCCCAGCGGCAGCCAGGTTTTTAATGCCTGCCAGCAAATACGCAGTCAGCGCGTCCGTGTCGTTTTCATTGCTCATGCGGATGACTTCAAAACAGCTGAGGCTTTCTATTGTAAGCGGCGGCAGGTAGGGCTTGCCCATACGTTCTTTTACTCCGTAAACTATGCCTTTGTAATAGGGAATGGTTGATTCCGGGCCGACGCCGCCGATTAAACCAAGTTTCTTCATAAATTATGCCTCCGTTTCCAGCGCTTTTTTAACTTGTGTTCTGCTTTTTTTCATTATATACTATCAATAACAATAAATAAAATAGATGTTTTTGATGTTAGTATGCAGAAAGGTTATACTAAGATGAACCGTTACATTGCTTTGCAAAAAATTGTAGAAGTTGGCAGTTTTAGCAAGGCGGCAGAACTGCTTGGCTATACGCAGCCGGCGCTTAGCCAGATGATTGCTTCGCTGGAGCGCGAACTGAATATTAAGCTTTTATACCGCAGCAGCCACAGGGTTTGCCTTACCGTTGAGGGCGAGCGTATTTTCCCAGCGTTGCAAAAAGCCGTGGCGCAGTACCTTTCCATGCAGGAAATTATCAAAGAAATACAGGGGCTGGAAACCGGTGTAATAAGGATAGGCACGTTGTCGAGCGTTTCCTGCCACTGGCTTCCGCAGCTTATTGGTGGATTCCAAAAGCAGTACCCCAATGTGGCATTTGTACTTCATCAGGGTGATAATAACAGCATTCCTGAATGGGTGCGCATGGGCGAAGTGGATTTTGGCTTTGTTAATATGAGCGTTTATAATGGTAAAGCAGCATTTTTAAAAGAGGGGGAATACCGTGCCGTATTGCCAGTTCAGAACCCGCTTTCAGGTCAGGAATACGTTACATTGTCGCAGTTGGCGGAATATCCGTTTCTGGTTATTGAAGAAGGCAGCTTCAGCCGCCCGATGGAAGCTTTCCGTGAGCTTAGCTTGCAACCAAAAGTGCGCCTGCGCGTACACGATGATTATTCAATTTTATCAATGGTTGAAAGCGGGCTGGGTGTCAGCATTTTGCCGGAACTGGTTTTACGCAAAACCAATTATCAAATTAAAATTTTGCCGCTTAAACCGCCAATAACCCGAAAAATAGGGTTTATAGCTAAAGATAAAAATGAATTGCCGCTTGCTACAAAGAGTTTTATAAACTTTATGCTTTTGCATATAGATGATTTGCCGTAATAACTCAATAGCTAAACTAAAAACGCACCATGTAAAACATGGTGCGTTTACTTTTTACTTATTTACTTACCATCTTCTGGAGGAACCGCCGCCACCGCCGCTGCCGCCTCCAAAACCTCCACCGCCGCCGAAGCCGCCGCCACCGCCGCGCCGGAAGATTGATAAAATCAGCATTTGGGTAATAAAGCCGCCCAAAAATACGTTATCTATTATGAGAAGCAGTACTATGCCGATGCCGATTGCAAGTTCTGCCCATAAGGGCAGGCTGTCACTCTGCTTTGGTGCTGGTGGGGTGTAGCTTACGCCCTCCAGCTTAACATTGTATTCTTTGGCAACTGTTGCTGCCGTTGCGGCATAGCCGTTAACAATGCCTTTATCGTACTGCCCCTGTTTAAAGTAGGGCAGCATGGTGTCATCCTGCAAGCGTCCGGTAAGCCCATCGGGCAGTGCGCCTTCCAGCCCGTAGCCAACTTCAATGCGGCTTTGCCTGTCCTGCGTGGCAACAACTATCAGCACGCCGTTATTTTTATCACGGCTGCCAATGCCCCAACTGCGCAGCACTTTAAGCGCATAGCTTTCAATGGGCTCGCCGTCAAGCGTAGGCACCGTCAGTACGGCAACCTGCGCCGTTGTTTTGCTGTCAAGCTCACGGCCGATAGAATAAATTATTTTTTCGGAAGCCGGTGAAATAACGTCAGCGTAGTCCTGCACATATATATTGCTGCCTGCCTGCGGTTTAGGCGGTATTTCCGTTGCTTCCAGCCCTGCTGCGGCATAAAAGGTTTGTACCAGTACCAGCAGCAGAAGTAAAAAATGCTTAATCATGGTTTAAATCCTTAACGCATTTTAAAATTGTACCTGCGGCACTGCTTTGGCGCTTTCGGGCACTTCAAAGTAATCGCGCTGGCTGAAGCCTAAAATGCCTGCATACAATACGGTTGGGAATTGTTTAATGCTGGCGTTGAATTCCTGCACGGCGTTGTTATAATCCTGGCGGGATACGGCAATGCGGTTTTCGGTACCTGCCAGCTCATCCTGTAATTGAGTAAAGTTGGCGTTGGCCTTAAGCTGCGGATAGTTTTCGGCTACCATTAACAGGCGGCTCAGTGCGCCGGAAAGTTCGCCGTCAGCCTGGCTTGCTTCCTGCACGGTTTTGGCTCCGCCGAGTTTGGCGCGCGCATCGGCAACAGCCTTAAACACATCGCTTTCGTGTGCAGCATAACCTTTAACGGTATTAACAAGGTTGGGTATTAAATCGTTGCGGCGCTGCAGCTGGTTTTCAATCTGCGACCATTTGCCGTTGATGTTTTCATTCATGCCTACAAGGTTGTTGTAACCGCTCATTACAAGCCCGAAAATTACGAGCAGTGCGGCGATAACAATCATTAAGTTTTTATTCATTGTGTAAGTTAACCTCCTTAATTATATTAACTATATTGTAACGAAAACTCTGCGCCGGTGTCAACTTTATCATAGCGGCGGAATGTGAATTTATTGTGTAGAAAATTTTACATAATTAACAATTTCTTAATGGAATTTAAAGTTTTTTAACCAATAATTAACCTGCTGCACACATTGCATTTTAAATTTTAATGTTAATATGAAGAAAATCAAAATCACGGAGGTTCTAATAATGAGTTTAAAGAAAAAAATTGCCGGTGTACTGCTGGCAACCATGTGTACCGCGTTCTTTGCCGGCTGCGGCGGCGATAACAAATCTGCCGACAGCACCAGCGGCAAAAAAGTACAAATTGAATATTGGCATGTAGCGTCTGAAAGCTTCGGCGGCCAAACCGTTAAAGAACTTGTAAAAGATTTTAACGAAAAACATCCCGATATTGAAGTAGTTGAAAAATACAACCCTGATATGTATAAAGGCCTTACCCAAAACCTGCAGGCAGCCATTGCTTCCGGCAAAAATCCGGACGTAGTGCAGATGGGCTGGTCTTACCTTAACTATGCTGCCGAAAACCTGAAATACCAGGATATTAACGAAGCCTTTGAAAAATCCAATGACAAAAACTTCCTGAAAGATAACTTCCTGCCTAACGTTCTTGCTCTGGCACAGACTGATGACGGCAAACAGATTGGCGTTCCGTATTCCATCAGTGTACCGGTGCTTTACTACAACCCCGAAATTTTTAAAGCAGCCGGCCTTGACCCTGCCAACCCGCCTAAAACATGGAATGAAGTTAAAGCTGCTGCCAAACAGATTAAAGACAACACCGGCAACATGGGCTTCTTTATGCAGGAATATGCCGATAACTGGACTCAGCAGGCGCTTATCGAATCTAACGGCGGCAGCATGCTGAAGAAAGTGGACGGCAAAACCGTAGCAGGTTTCGACACTCCGGAAGCTGCCGAAGCATATCAGCTTTTGGCTGATATGGTTAAAGATGGCAGCGGCCTGCATGCAACCAACGAAGAAGGCTTCCAGGCTTACCTCAGCGGCAAGCTCGGCATGGTTTGCACAACTATCGGCAAACGCGCCAACTTTGAAAAGAGCGCTAAGTTTGAAGTAATGGCTGCTCCGTTCCCGGTATTTGAAGGCAAAGAGCTGAAAGTTCCGGCAGGCGGCAACTTCCTGATGCTGTTCAGTAAAGATAACGCTAAAAAACAGGCTGCCATTGAATTCATTAAATATCTGGAATCTCCTGAAGCATTGCTTAAATGGAGCACCGGCACCGGTTACCTGCCTCCTCGCAAGGGCGTAGAAAATGACCCGAACGGCTTTAAGAAATTGGTTGACACCAACAAAAACGTACAGGTTGCACTTTCCTTAATGCCTAACCTGGTTCCCTGGGCAAGCTTCCCCGGCGCTAACGGCTTACAGGCCGAACAGCTTCTTATCGACGCACGCGACATTATTTTGAGCGGCAAAGAAAGCGCTGCACAGGCCCTTCATGAAACTGCTGAAAAAATTAATTCCCTGATGTAAGTTTAATGTGATAAGTTTCAGGCTGCTGCTTTGAGCGGCAGCCTGATTTTTGCTAAAGGAGTAAATTTTATGGAAAAAAGAAAATGGCAGGCGTTTTTATTTCTGCTGCCGAGCGTATTCTTTTTTGCGGTGTTTTCGTACTGGCCGCTGCTGCAAAACCTTTACTTAAGTTTTTTCAGCTGGAATATGGTAAGCCCCAATATGAAATTTGTAGGGGTTGACAATTATGTCAGCGTTCTTGGCAGTGAAGAGCTTATAAAAATTCTTGTTAATACCGTTGTTTTTGTAGCTATTATGCTGGTTTTAAACTTTGTGCTGCCGTACTTGTTTTCATTTGTACTGGGGCATTTAATCGAGCGCGGCAAAGGTTTTTACCGTTCGGCGCTGTTTATGCCGGCAACGCTTTCTCTTGCCGTTGCAAGTATTCTGTTCCTGTGGATTTATAATCCGCTGGCAGGCCCGTTAAGCATAGTGCTTTCATGGTTTGATGTTGAATCGCCGCGCTGGTTTAAAGAAAACTGGCTGGTAATTTTTGCAATATGCACAATTATCGGCTGGAAGGTTTTCGGTTATAACCTGATAGTTATGCTGGCCGCCATGCTTGCCGTGCCCAAAGAAATGATTGAGGCTGCCAAACTTGAAAACGCCAGCAACTGGCAGATTTTTAAACAGATTATCGTGCCGATGACGTCTTCTACCGCTATTTACGTATTTACCATAACGGTTGTGTTTGGTTTGCAGTACGTTTTGGTGCCTGTAAACATGCTTACGCAGGGCGGGCCGGACCAGGGCAGCTCCAACCTGGTATATATAATTTACCAGTACGCCTTTGTATTTTTCCAAACCGGCAAATCTGCTGCTTTTGCCATTATCACCATGGTATGCTACATAGCGTTCCTGCTGTTCAGAAACAAATATTTGGAGAAGAAGGTATATTATGAAAACTGATAAAAAAGAGCTTATATGGCATATTCCGCTTTTAATTGCAGTGTTTATACAGCTGTGGCCCATTGTTTTTATGATATCCACTTCTTTAAAGGATATGGACCAGATTTTCCAGGCTACGCTGAACCCGCTGCCGTTTCCTCCTACTTTTGACAACTACACAACGGTGCTGGAGGATTTCCCGCTGCTTACATATATTTACAACACCTTCATTATTGCTGCCGGCACAACGGCGATGAAAGTTGTTACAAGCATTTTAGCGGCCTTTGCCTTTATTTATTACGATTTTAAATATAAGGAAACCATTTTTAACAGCATGCTGCTTACGTTCTTTATTCCGGTTACGGTACTCATTATGCCTAACTATCTGTTAATGAGCAAAATGGACCTTTTAAACCATCCGCTTGGCGTAATGCTGCCTGCGTTTGCAGACGGCATGGGCATATTCTTAATGCGCCAGACGATGCGCAGCATTCCCAAAGCCTTGCTGGAAGCAGCCATTCTGGACGGGGCAAAGCCGCTTACGGTGCTGCGCCGCGTAATTTTCCCGCTTATTAAGCCTTCGGTAATAGCGGTTGCCATTCTGTTCTTCATCAATTCGTGGAACGAATATTTCTGGCCGCTGCTTGTTTTGCAGGATAAGGAAATGTACACGCTGCCTCTTGCCCTGCAAATGTTCATCAGCGCGGAGGGCGGCAGCGAATGGGGCATTGCCATGGCCGTTGCGGTACTGACATCACTTCCGCCTTTGGTGCTTTACATATTCTGCCAGAAATTCATCCTTAATACATTTATGCAATCGGGGGTTAAAGGTTAATAATGAACAGCATAGTTTTTAATAATGTATGTAAATCTTACGGAGATGCCAAAATTGTTAAATCGCTGAATCTGGAAATAAAAGAAGGCGAGCGCCTGATTCTGCTCGGGCCTTCCGGCTGCGGCAAAACCACCACGCTGCGCATGATTGCGGGCCTTGAAGAAATTACCAGCGGCGAACTTTATATGGGCGGCAGGGTTATTAACGACGTACCGCCCGGAGAACGCAATGTGGCAATGGTGTTTCAGAGCTACGCGCTGTTTCCGCATTTAAGCGTATGGGATAATATTACTTTCGGCTTAAAAATTCAGAAGCTGCCGGAAGATGAAATTAAAAAACGTACCACGGAAGCCTTAAAAATTTTAAACCTTGAAGGCTATGAAAACCATAAGCCGAAAGAGCTTTCCGGCGGGCAGAAGCAAAGGGTTGCGCTTTGCAGGGCGCTGGTTAAACAATCGCCGTATTTTCTGCTTGACGAACCTCTTTCCAACCTTGATGCCCAGCTTCGCCAGCAGGCAAGGACGGAACTTGTGCGTATTCACGAAATTTACAAACCGACCATGATTTATGTTACGCATGACCAGGTTGAAGCAATGACCGTTGCCAACCGCATTGTTGTTTTAAAGGACGGCGAATTGCAGCAGGCAGGCACGCCTGACAGCATTTATCATCATCCTGCCAACACCTTTGTTGCAGGGTTTATCGGCTCGCCTGCAATGAATATTGTTTCCGCATTTTACAGCAGCGGCAAAATAAAAATCGGCAGCAGTTTAAGCGATGTGCCGGAACTTTGGCAAAAGCTTCTGGAAGGCCGCACCAATGTCCTTCTCGGCATCAGGCCGGAGCATTTAACGCCTTCTGCCGCAGGGCAGATTAAGGGCTGCATAAGCTACCAGGAAAATACCGGCAACCAGCGTACCTTAACGGTAAAAACAGAAGCCGGTGAAACCGTTTTTGTAACCCTGCCGGGCACTGGCAGCGATGTAAGCGGCAATATCGCCCTCAGCTTTAACTGGGACGAAGTAAGTTTGTTTGATTATGAAAGCAAAAACAACATTGGTTATGTACAAAAGGGTGAGATTGTAAAATGAAATTTTCTGTAAGCGATTTGCCTTTCGGCAGTTTCAGCAAAGCATTTTTAAAAGCTTTGCCGATGCAATACGATATTGAAATTTTTTATGAATTCGGTACTGACCATTACTGGGACTATGTGCTGAAAGATTTAAAAAGCAGGGACGGTGCGGAACGCAGGTTCAGCATTCACGGACCGTGTGTTGCCGTAAACCTTGCCGACCCGAATGATACGGCATATTTGGAAGTGTACGAAAAAACTTTTGCCTATGCTGCCAAAATTAATGCGGCTTTTGTTGTTGTACACAGCAACGAAGCATGGCATTTTGCCGGGGAAAAACTGGCCGTACAGGAGCTTGTATGCAGCCGCATTGAAAAATTGCTGCAGCTGGCAGGCAAATATGGCGTAACGGTTGCTTTGGAAAACGTGGGCCTGCGTACAACCGGCACGCTCTTGTTTGAATATGAGGAATATCTTGGCTTGTTTAAACGCTTCCCCAATGCTGCTGCACTGCTTGATACAGGGCATGCGCATGTTAACGGGTGGAAATTAAGCGATGTGCTGCGCGATTTAAATAACAAATTAGTAGGCGTGCATATTCATGATAACGACGGCACGGCAGACAGCCATTTGCCGGTTGGCTGCGGCAATATAGACTGGAACGATTACTTTGCCGCTCTTAAAGAATATGCGCCGCAGGCTGTGCAGGTATGCGAATATGCTGCAATTAACCAGTATGCCATGGTAACGGAAAGTTTGGCAAAACTGGAAGAAGCAGTGAAATAAATAAAAAATTAACATCTTGCAAAGCCTTACACAGTTAAATAATAATACTTAAAAAAACAGCGGACAGGATTAACCTGCCCGCTGTTTTGCGTTAATACCGTTTTTAGTTATTTATACAAAAAGCCTGCTGTCATATCAAGGTAGTTTTCGCCGTCGTAAGCAGGGAAGGCAGCTTTCATATTTGCTTTAAATTCATCAGCGGTTTTGCTCTGCTGCATGATTTCTTTGGTTTTGTTAAGGTAGCTGATTTTTTCGGCAACAGCATCCTGCCCTTCAGGGCCGCCGTGCGAGGTTAAAATCATGGCGTAGCCTGCTGCCTGATATTCCTTTAACATTTGCAGGAAGGATTCGATATGTGCCGCACTGGTTAAAATGGAGTGGGTTGTTTTGCCAAGCATGTGGGTGTAAACAACGTTCATCGAAGGAATTGCCAGGTCGTAGCTTTCGCCGCGGTCAATAACTTCAAAATCTACACCGGCAAGCTGTACTTTGCCGCTTACGGTATTAGTAATTGCCGCTGTATCATCGCCGCCGTGGAAATCAGCGCCGAAAGCTGCAAACAGGCTCTGCGTTGTTGCACCAGTGCTGCCGGAAACAATGGATTTTTGCGCGCCTTCCGTGCCGTAAACATTCATGCCTTTAATATAGCTTGCTCCGGCAGGATGGCAGACGATAAATATATCATTCATGGGTTTGCCGAGCGATTGAACATAATCTTTCCAGGTATCAAGCCCGGCGGTAAAGGCAGGCAGTTCAATGCCGGCAAGAGCCTCTTTGCCTTCAACAATGTAAGCAACGTCGGCAAGCGGGTCGTTTGTAAAATAAGCGTGCAGTTTTACGCCGCCGTAATCATAAATGTTTACGCTGCCGCTTTTAAGCGTGATATGGCTTTCTGTCGGCACGGCTTTAGCAGGTGCTGCACAGGCGCTGCCTGCACCCATAACGGAAAACATCATTGCTGCGGAAAGTATTGCCAAAAGTTTCTTTTTCATAATAAAAACCTCCGGTTATCTGCCTGTTTTAAGGGGCATTTGCTTTTTACAATTATGATTATAAAAGGTTATATTCATGTAAACAAGTACGCACAAATCTATTACTTAGTTACCTTTTGGTAACCCTTATTGCGTATTTTACCCCAGCAGGCTATAATGATGGTGTAACATTATATTTGATACTATTGGAGGTGAAAAGTGTGCTGACGAAAGAAGAACTGCCAGCCTGTCCGGTAGCTACTACGGTGGCTTTAATTGGCAGCAAATGGAAGCTTTTGATTATGCGCAACCTGCAAATGCGTACCTGGCGTTTTAACGAACTTAAAAAAGATTTGGAGGGCATCAGCCAGAAGGTGCTTACCGACAGCCTGCGTTCAATGGAAAAGGACGGCATTGTTGTGCGCACGGTTTATGCGGAAGTGCCTCCGCGCGTGGAATATTCACTGAGTGAGCTGGGCAAATCCATGCACCCCATTATTGACGCTATGGCGGACTGGGGCAGGGCCTATCAGCAAATGGTTAACAAACAGTAAAATTGCGCTTTATAAATAAAACCCGCACGGCAAAAAAGCAGTGCGGGTTTTGCATAATAAAAGCGGTATGGCAAATGCCATACCGCTTTAAGTTTTTGTTAATCAGCCATTAGGCCTGATGACGCATTTTGCGCTGAATGAATTTTACGATTTCTACAATAGGAATTACGGAGAATGCCATGCCCATTGCAACTACGTATTCTTCAAAGGAGATATGCTGGAATTTGAACATATCGGAGATAACCGGCATGTAAACGATACCGGTGCTGAGTACCCAGCTGAATATCATGGAGCCGTACAGATATACGTTATGGCCTTGTACGGAGAAGATGGAAGCGTGCTGAGTACGCATGTTGAAGGAGTGGAAGATTTCAGCCATTGCCAGGGTAATGAACGCCATGGTCATACCGTCAAGGCTGTCAACAATTTCCCAACGCCCGGATTCCAAATAATGGCCTACGAAGTAGGATACCAGCGTTACGCCTGCCAGCATAATGCCCTGGTATGCGCAGTCAAAGCCCATGCCGCCGGCAAAGATGCCTTCGTTGGAGGAACGCGGTTTGCGTTTCATAATATCGGCTTCGCCTTTTTCCATGCCCAGTGCCAGTGCCGGGAATGCGTCGGTAATAAGGTTAATCCACAGAAGGTGAATCGGCAGCAGGATGGTAAAGCCCATCATGGTCGATACGAAAATACTGATAACCTCGGAAAGGTTGGAAGAAAGCAGGAACTGAATGGATTTACGGATGTTGTCGTAAATGCGGCGGCCTTCTTCAACTGCTGCAACGATGGTTGCAAAGTTATCGTCGGCAAGTACCATATCGGCAACATTTTTGGTAACATCGGTGCCGGTAATGCCCATGCCGATACCGATATCGGCGTTTTTAATGGAAGGAGCGTCGTTTACGCCGTCGCCGGTCATGGCGGTTACTTTGCCGCGTGCCTGCCATGCTTTTACGATACGAACCTTATGTTCAGGCTGTACACGCGCATATACGGAGTATTTTTCAACAGCGCCGCCGTTGAATTCAGCTTCGCTGATTTCGTTAAGCTGTGCGCCAGTAATTGCCTGCGAATCATCTTCAACAATACCGAGCTGTTTAGCAATGGCAACTGCGGTGTCGATATGGTCGCCGGTAATCATAACCGGGCGGATGCCTGCGCTGTGGCATTCTTTAATAGCGTCTACAACTTCGGGGCGAACCGGGTCAATCATGCCGGTAATGCCGACGAAGATTAAATCATGTTCCAGTGCTTCCGGGCTGAAGTCCGTAGGCGGTTTTTCATATTCGCGTTTAGCGCAGGCAAGTACGCGCAGCGCGTTGTTTGCCATGCGGCGGATATGGCTCTGGATAAGTTCGCGTTTGTCGTCGGTCAGCGTTTTGATAACGCTGTTTTCGTCAAGGTAATGGGTGCAGAGGTTCAATACTTCGCCCGGGGCGCCTTTGGTGAACTGAACGTAATCGCATACGCCCGGGAGTTTTAAGTATTCTTTGTTCAGGCGCTCATGCACCGTGGACATCATTTTTCTTACGGAATCGAACGGAGCTTCGCCGATACGCGGATATTCCGGAACGAGTTTGTTTTTCGGGTTGCCTACGGTGTAGGAGTAGGTAACGAGCGCTGCTTCGGTAGGCTCGCCGGTAACATTGCCGTTATCGTCAATTTCTGCGTCGCAGCAAAGGCTCATGGCTTTTGCCAGATACGGACGGTCTTTGGTGAAGTGGAAGTGGTCAACAACCGTCATTTTGTTCTGGGTTAAAGTACCGGTTTTATCGGAGCAGATAATTTCCGTGCAGCCGAGGGTTTCAACCGCGGTGAGCTTACGGATAACTGCATGGCGTTTGGACATTTTGGTAACGCCTATGGAAAGTACAATGGTAACAACGGCTGCCAGGCCTTCAGGAATAGCTGCAACAGCAAGGCTTACTGCAACCATGAAGGATTCCTGTACCAGACGGGTGTCGATAGCGTCGGCGCGCCATACGCTGAAAGCAAAGATAAATGCGCAGATGCCAAGTACCATGTAGGTAAGGATTTTACTGAGCTGGCTCAGTTTTTTCTGAAGCGGGGTTTCGCCTTCGCTTGCTTCGGTAATAGCGGTTGCGATTTTACCCATTTCGGTGTCCATGCCGGTGCCAACAACAACGGCTTTGCCGCGGCCGTATACAACGGCGGTGCCGTTATAAAGCATGTTTTTGCGGTCGCCCAGCGGAACGTCTTTCTGGTCGCCCAGAGCAAGGGTATCAACCTTTTTGTTTACAGGCACGGATTCGCCGGTGAGGGCTGCTTCTTCAACCTTCAGGCTTGCACATTCGATAATGCGCGAATCGGCAGGAACTGCGTCGCCTGCTTCAAGAGCGATAACGTCGCCGGGAACGAGGTCTTCGCTTTTTACGGTAACAAGGTTGCCGTCGCGGTAAACTTTGGAAGTTGCGGCGGACATTTCTTTCAGTGCTTCAATGGCTTTTTCGGCTTTGCTTTCCTGAATAACGCCGAGCACCGAGTTTAAAATAACAACGAACATGATGATAAATACGTCAACCGGGGATTCACCGGACAGATAGTTGGTGATGCCCGATACAACGGCTGCTACCATCAAAATAATCAGCATCGGATCAGACAGCTGCTCTAAAAAGCGCTGCAGCAGGGTAACTTTCTTCCCTTCGGCAAGTTTGTTTTTGCCGTACTTTTGCAGTCTTGCTTCGGCCTCCTGTGCTGAAAGACCGTGTGGGTCTGAAGAAACTTCTTTAAAAGTGTTTTCCACAGATTCCAGATAGAATTTCATTCATTTTGCCTCCCTTAAAATTTTTTGAAGATCTGCGCAAGTTCATAGCTTTATGGCATTTACGCATGAGTCTCGTTAATTAAGGCAAACCAGGCAAATTGCTTCCGTGTTTGTTGAGATGCCCCGCCTTGTTAAGGCGGTAACTACTCCCTCATCATTCAGTCATACAGCTATATATAACTTTGATGAAAGTATATCATTTTTTTAAGAAAATATCAATAATTATCTATATTTTGGCGGTGTTTTTGTTTTTCCTCTGTGTACATTTTACAAAATAATGCTTGACAAACAGACGCGCTTCTGCTAAAATTTTTACATTCCTAAAGGGGAGTAGTTCCCGGCAATAAGTCAACATACTAGCCGCACAGCGGTTTGGCTTATTCTTTAGCAATCAAGCTAAAAACGAGACCTTTAGTACAGATGGCATAAGTCTGTACTAAAGTGTCTCGTTTTTTATTTTTTATAGATATATTTTTATGAGGGATGTGGTATACAGGCAGATACGCCATAGCGCTGACTATTTATTAATAATACGTATGAAATTTAGGAGGGTATTTTTCATGACAGCGTTTATGACAGCATGTATTTTTGTAGTATTGGCGGAAATGGGCGACAAAACCCAGCTTCTGGCAATGGCGTTTGCCACAAAGTATAACTGGAAAACAGTTATGGCAGGCGTTTTTGCGGCAACGGTTTTTAACCATCTTTTTGCGGTAGCGGTAGGTTCCTACTTAACCGAGTTTGTGCCGATGAGCACAATTCAGCTGGCCGCTTCCGTTTCGTTTATTATTTTCGGTTTGTGGACCATCCGCGGCGATAAACTTGAAGGCGAGGACAAGGAGCGCGGCATGAGCCCGTTCTGGACTGTTGCGGTTGCCTTTTTCCTGGCGGAGATGGGCGATAAAACCCAGCTGGCAACTGTTGCACTGGCAGCGCAGTTCCAAAGCCTGATACCGGTTTGGCTGGGCACTACTACTGGCATGATGATTGCCGACGGCATCGGCGTTATCGTTGGCAACGTGCTTGGCAAACGTATTCCGGAACGCACCGTTAAATGGGCTGCGGCAACGATTTTCATTTTATTCGGCCTTGTAGGCATTTACGACTGGTACACCGGCGGCAGCCTTATGGGCTGATTGCGGGCGTTATATAAGTAAATAAAAAATTCCGGTTCAGCGCCGGGATTTTTTATTTGCAGGAACAAAATAATTGATAATTGTTTTTTTTTTGAGTTTGCCTTATAATTAAAAGTAGATAACATATATTTAAGGAGGCGGTTTTATGAAGAAATTATTAATGCTGGTAATGGTTCTGGTAATGTTTGCAATTGTTGGCTGCGGCGGAGGCAGCAGCAAAAATATGTTTACCGAGCAGGGCGAACTTGTGCGCATTATGGACGAGCTGAAAAACAAAGACGGCTTTAAAGGGAATGACCTGCTGGTATTTCAGGATATTGCCTTAATGCATTCGGACGAAGAAACTGTTGGCAATACGGTTGATATTTATATTGTTAAGCCTGGCACGGAAGATGTTGATAATTATAAATACTCCGGCGGAAAATGGCAGGGGCCTAACCCTGTGCAGCTTACCGGTGACGGACGTATGGAAGATAACGTAACGCCTATGAGCAAAATAGATTTTTCCAAAGTTCCTGATATGTATAAACAGCTTGAAGCCAAAGCCAAGGACGTTGAAGGCGGTAAAGTAAGCAACCTTCTTGTTTATATTTTAGGCAGGGACGGCATGTATGCAAGCTGGGGCGTTGAAGGCACGCGCGAAAAATACAATGCTGATTTTGATTTGAACGGCAATTTAACCAGCTACGAAAAACAATAACTGTTAATATTGTGTAACGAAAGAAGGACGGTAAGCGTAAGCTGCCGTCCTTTTATAATAAGATTTTATTTTGTGAAGTTATGTTGTTAACCGCCAAGAACGGTATATACTGATTCGGCTCTGCAAAAATTCTGCGGCTGCATCGATTCCGTCCGGGCGTGGCACCTGGCTCTCGTACATAGGCGTTTTGATTTTAGCCGCCGCAGTTTTTGTCTATCGCCTTGCAGCATATACTGTTCTTGGCTTTTATATTGTTCTGCTGTAAAGCATAAAAAAAGATCACTGGATAAAGTTTTGAAAATTTAAAGACAAAACAACGGCGGCTTCATGTTATTAGTAAACTTCATGCGTCAAACCGCTACGAAGTCGTGTTTGCGCACGGTGAAGCCGTTGCATTTTGCTAAATTTGAAAAACTTTATCCAGTGATCTTTTTGGTCAAGTATGCTAAGTTTTTTATAATAAATGTAGGATTACAAATTTTGCTCATTATTCAATCGCAAAATTTGCATAACTTCGCTGACACAATTATTGCCTTTGCTACCGTTTGGCACTAATTGGCGGCTCAGTAAAAATAAAAAAACACCGCATATTCTGCGGTGCTGATTTTTAATTGGTGGCCCCGGCAGGATTCGAACCTGCGACCTTTTGATTCGTAGTCAAACGCTCTATCCAACTGAGCTACGGAGTCACATTTGTCATTGCTCTCGCTGCTGACAAATGATATTATACTGGTTATTGGCAGAACTGTCAAGCATAAATTTAAAAATTTTTTAAAATTTTTTTAGCGGCGGCAGCCCGGCTGTTTTGTGTACATTATTTTACTGTTTATAAAAGACGGTAGGTATTTTATGCATAAATTAACACAGCCTGCTGCATATTCTATTGACTTTAGTGCATACTTTGCATAAAATTAAAATGTTACAATTATTTTGAAAGCTGTAATAAGGGGAGGATTTTAAATGTCAGTTTCATTAGCAATATTAATATTGTATATTGCGGCTCTTTTTGCAATCAGCTGGTATGCTAAAAAACGCAGCGAAGGCGAAGCGGAAAACTATGCCCTTGCCGGGCGCAAGCTTAATACGCCGCTGATTGCCGTAACCATTATTGGCCTTGCCGTTGGCGGCGCTTCAACCATCGGCGTTTCGGAGCACGCCTTCCGCGTTGGCCTTTCTGCCGGGTGGTACACTATTGCCTGGGCACTTGGCGCAATTGTAATGGGCATGTTCATGGCAAAAAAATACCGCGAACAGAACATTACCACCATTTCGGAACTTATTGAACGCCACCACGATATGAAAGCCGTTGTGCTGGGCGTATTCTGCCAGATTGTCATTCAGCTGGTTATTATTTCGCTGCAATACATTGCGGGCGGCAGCATTCTGCACGCCATTATGCCGGATGTATTCGATTTTAAAACCGGCATGATAGTAAGTGCCATAGTATTCATTGGCATTACTTTCATCGGCGGCATGTGGTCTGCTTCTCTTTCCAATGTTATGAACATTATATTAATTTACGTTGGCATTTTAATTGCAACGGTAGTGCAGTTTTACCGCGTCGGCGGAATGGACGGGCTGGCTGCGTCGCTGCCTGCCGGTGTGCCATGGTTCAGCTTTACGGAAGGCGTGGGCATGGTAACCATTACCAGCTGGGTGGTAACCTTAATTACCGTAAACCTTTCCCTGCAGAGCATTTTGCAGATTTCGCTCGGCGCTAAAGACGCAGAAACGGCTAAAAAAGGCTTTGTATGGGGCGGCATTATCATGCTGCCGGTAGGCGTTTTGGCGGCGTTCCTCGGCATTTGCGCCAAGGCAATGTACCCGGACGCTCAGGCTGCGCTTGCCCTGCCCGAAGTTATTGTAAGCTTGCAGCCGCTTCTGGCCGGTATTACCCTTGCGGCGCTGTGGGCAGCCGATGTTTCCACCGCGTGCAACCTGCTTTTATCTGCCGGTACGCTGTTCAGCAACGATATTTACAAACGCTTCATTAACCCTGCGGCAGACGGCAGCAGGCAAATTTTAATGACGCGCCTTTGCGTAATGCTTACCGGTTTGATGACACTCGGCCTTGCCATGACGGTATCAAGCATTTTGGGCACAATTATGATAGGCCTGAGCCTGACGGCGGCGTTTACGGTAATTGTTATCGTGGCGCTGTTTTTTCCGCAGCACAGCTGCAAAGAAGCAGGTTTCTGGACACTGCTTGCCGGTTTTGTAATGCTTATTTTGTGGCAGTTCTTCCCGGCAGTGCGCATTCTGCCCAACATCATTTACATGGAGTGGCTGGTGTGCATTATTGCTTATGCGCTGGTGGCTGTTATCAAGCCCGGCAAAAAAGCGGCGTAAAATTGTTTAACGGCGGCGGGGCATACCCGCTGCTTTTTTATTTCTGCGGCGTATGGTATACTAATATCAGAAATTTTTGGGAGGCTGCTATGAAAAATACCGGCATCAATCCTGTTGTAATAAAAGAAATACGCCAGATGGCACAGCAGTGCGGGCTTGTGCGGGTAATTCTTTTCGGCTCCCGTGCGCGCGGAGATTTTACCAAAGTAAGCGATATTGACCTTGCCGTTACGGGCGGCAACACTGCGCAATTTGCGTTGGATATTGAAGAAACGTCAACGCTTTTGTGCTTTGATGTTGTTGATTTGGATAAACCGGTACAGAAAGAACTGCGGCAGGCCATTGCTGATGAAGGGATAGTATTGTATGAAAAAGTATGAAAATTTTAAAGCCGCACTGAAAAACCTTAAAGATATTTACGATTACGAAGAACCGTACAACAATGTTGTGCTTACGGGGTTGGCTGCATTGTACGAAATTTGTTTTGAACAATCATGGAAAGCAATGAAAGAACTGCTTGTAAACGAAGGCGTTAGCGAAGCGGCAACAGGTTCGCCCAAAAGTATTTTAAAAGCAGCCTATAAGGCCGGACTGATTGATAATGAACAGCTGTGGCTGGAAGCTCTTGCCACTCGCAACAATGTGGCGCACGCTTATAACAGTGCCATTGCCCTGCAAATAGTGCGCGATGCCAAGGTAAAATATTACGATATGTTCTGCCATTTGGACGAAGTGCTGGCAGCCAGAATATAATTAGCACCACAAAAATTTATAGACACATAAAAAACGCATCCGTACCCGGTAAAGGGTGGGATGCGTTTTGTGTTGTTTGTAACTGGTTTAAATTAAAGTAACCTAAATACAAAGACGCAACATAAATAAAAAACAAAATTAAAAGATAAACGTAAAATTTTCGCCGCCAGGCAGGTAATAGCAAATTTTTGCCTAAATAAATAAGTACATTATATTGCATTGGCAGGTGTTTGAAATGGCCAAACAAAGTAACCAGAAAGCAAAATTATTATATTTACAAAAATTTTTAACGGAAGAAACGGATGCACAGCACGGCATTACCATTGCCGGGCTTGTTGACAGGCTGGCTGAAGCCGGTATTGCCGCAGAGCGCAAAAGCCTTTATGACGATATTGATGTGCTGCGCGCATTCGGACTGCAAATTGAAACCGTTCGCGGGCGTGCCAACAGTTATAAATTAACCGGCCGCGCATTACAGGCGCAGGATGTTGTTAAAACAGGTTTGGCATTAAAAGCCGCGGGCGTGGAAGGCGCCGAAGCAATTATTGATAGTTTGTGCGGCTTGCTGAGTAAATATGACGCAGAAAGCGTTAAAAACGAACTTGCTGCCGCCGTTATGCCGCAGCAGGATAACGCCCCCGGCACAGAAGCGCAGGAAGCACCGGCAGAAGTGCTGCCCGAAACCGTACCCGAAGCAGTGACGGCAGAAAACGTAAAAGAAACTGAGCAGCCGAAAACTGATGAGGCGGAAGAAAAATCCGTACCGGAAGCGGAAAAAGCAGCTGCCGCTAAAGACGCCGGCACTGCCGAAACTATTGAGCTGAAATGCGCTGCGGAATTGCAGGACGCTGTGCTGGCTTATCTGGGCGCAAGTGCTAAAATTGTAAAAGTAAAAAGCAGCGGCGTTGTTATAAAAGCAAAAACCATAGTTAACGAAGATTTTTATGCGCAGCTTATTAAATGGGGCGGCGTAAAATTAAGCGAGCCTTCGGAACGCCGCAAAGAATTTAAAAAATACTGCAAAAAAATCATCAGCCAGTATAAATAACGGAGAGTGAAAAATGGAATTTATTGAACCGGACCGCAGTAATTATATTGTATCGGCGCATAAGCCCAATGACGAAGGCGTGCGCGACATAGGCTTTGTTAAGGGCACGTTTTTGGACGGCAGGCCGTACAGGCTGGAATGCTGGTGCATGGACGAGCTTATTATGGCAAGTGTTTTTTTTGACGAGCGTTATTTGACGGCGTGGAAGCGCCTTGATTTTGCGCTGCTTTTGGAGCTGGAAGGCGTTTTGCAGTTTAAGGACGGGCCTTATTTGCAGGCAGGGCGCATGAAGGACGGCAAGGGGCGCGGCATTTTGGCCGTTACCGTTATGCTTAAAGATGATGACGGGCTGCACGCCGAAGTTTTAACGCCCGTGCAGAGATACAGGTAGATTAGCAATTACAGGCAATAATTTTCTTGTTTTAATTGACAAGTTAATATTAATATGCTACAATTCTTACAATTTGAAAGGAAAGTTAAAAGAGTCTTTTCAAAGCGATTATTACGGACCACTCTTTAAGAGTTAAGGCCATACGGACAGCCGGGTCCACTGCCGATTGACTGCTTTGGGCAGTCCTATTGATTGAGTTAAAAGCTCGAATTTTATAAGTTGGTTATCCATAACTGAAATGCGCCAGTGCGCAAACTTGTGAAACGGTCAATACGAGTAGTAAAAGTATAATTGCTATATAGACTCTGACTTAATCCGAAAGCATATACGCCTTTTTTGCCTTTATACTTGTTGGCAGAAGGGCTTGAATTTTGGCTGAGAACGCAAGTTGTGGATTAGCACGGCTTGCGTTTTTTGTTTTGCGTAACCGCCGGGAGGGTGAAAAGATTGAGGAATAAACGTACCGGTTTAGACCAGAGCCGCGCGCCGATTTACGAAGTGCTGGAGAACTTCCGCCGGATGAGGGTGGTGCCCTTTGATGTGCCGGGGCATAAGCGCGGGCGCGGCAACCCGGAGCTGACGGCGTTTTTGGGGCAGGCCTGCGTGGGCGTGGACGTGAACAGCATGAAGCCGCTGGATAACCTGTGCCATCCGGTTTCTGTTATCCGCGAGGCGGAGGAGCTGGCGGCGGACGCTTTTGGCGCAGCGCACGCCTTTTTAATGGTAGGCGGCACTACAAGCTCGGTGCAGAGCATGGTGCTCTCTTCCTGCAAACGCGGAGATGAAATTATTTTGCCGCGCAACGTGCATAAAAGCGTTATTAACGCGCTGGTGCTGTGCGGCGCGGTGCCGGTGTACGTTAACCCGGAGGTAGACCAGCGCTTGGGCATATCGCTCGGCATGAAGCGCGAACAGGTAGCCAAAGCGATTGCCGAACACCCCAAAGCCGTTGCGGTTTTGGTGAACAACCCAACTTATTACGGCATTTGCAGCGATTTGCGCGCTATTGTAAAAATGGCGCACGACGCCGGTATGCTGTGTTTGGTGGATGAAGCGCACGGCACGCATTTTTATTTCGGCAGCGGCCTGCCGGTATCGGCCATGGAAGCC
>OKRU01000147.1_pt1 | contig 61421 bp, 48 predicted proteins | sample 1601131 | NCBI WGS metagenome assembly OKRU01 (sample SAMEA3541558, study PRJEB24748) | human gut metagenome | biome: human gut; feature: human-associated habitat; material: faeces | place: China | collected 2012
CGCCCCTTCTGATATTCATAGATCACGATTGGACGCCTGGTATAAAACTCTCCGGAGCGGTGCACCCACATATATCATTTACTGTTGGGGTGGTCGCTGTCTGCTATCACCTGCGTTGGGGGTTCATCAAAATGTGTTTTTTCGTATATAGCATCATTGCCATATATCTCTTTGCAAAATCATTTGCTTGTGCTTCTGTCATTTTTATATCAAATAACACCTCATCTGGTATTTTCATAGCTATCGTACACATCTGAAACACCTCCAATTTTTTATATTTATTATATCGTCATTTTTTTATTCTAACAGCAGAAAAAAAGTAACTCCTTAAATTTTAACAAAAAAATCCACAGAACAGATTTCTCTATTCTGTGGAAATGTCACACCCATTTTCTTTACTTTTGGCAAGACACCTAATATACCTGTCACATTAACGCCCAAATACTTTGCAGTTCTAGCCGTATGCATCAATTTTATTAGGTCTGGTGGTTGCGATACTCCATCCATAAAGCGTGTCTTCAAAGCGCGAGTCTGTCAGTTCCGCAATAGCAGCGGCTGACACATAGTATTTTCCGTCAATCTTGTAACAAGAAATTCCGACTACTTCGCCATCCCACACAAAGCTTGTGGTTGGAACGGTTACTTTATGCTTTTTGCCGTTGCCTTTCTTCAAAGTCGCTTTCTTTCCCTTATACGGCGTCATACTGTCAGCGATAATCGCATCGTGCGCCTTATCATATATTACGTTAAAGGATTTATTTGTTTTTGACATCAGATATGCGATATCATCTAACTTATAGTAATAAAGACCATCCATCTTATAAGCTTCCACGTATCCGCCGCCGCTATTTTTATTACAATAGATCCAAAGCTGTTTCGTCTCTGCTTTCACCTTTTTGGAATATTTATTGCCGGGGTAATAGTTCATTGTTTCATGACCCAGATCCATGGTGTAGCATATTGTTCCATTATAAAGTATTTTGTATATCGTCGTCTTTTCCTTATAATCCGGGAAGTCCTCTGAATAATAGCTGTATTTATTGATTCCATACACAGTAGCGATGTCGCCATCCTCCATATGATAAGAACCATTGATGGCTTTTATTTTCTGCAATGCCTTATAATTATTCGGATTCATATGGTACTTTTTCAGGATTTTCAGAGCCTCCGCTGAATATGCGGTGTTGCCCAGCGCAGACCACGGTGCGTCGAGAACGAGCTTTCCCTTCGGTTTTCCAAGCTTTTTGATATCTGCGAGCGAATAATAATCTTCAAATCCGCCCAGATATTTTGTCGGGATATAGCACTTCTTTGAATTAAACCACACCTGTGAATAACCGCTGCTGGCATTTTTCTTAACGACCTGAAGCATAGCACCTTTTTTCACAGCTCCCTCTACAGAGGCCGACGCATTTGCCTGTGAAGTAATATCGACCGGATCATCCGCTGTGACAACCGCATTATATTGCATCGTCGGCTTGTTCTCGTCTGAAAACCGCAAATTTACATATCTGGCATTGACATAGTAAAGTCCCTGCTTGAAATAAATCTGATAATGTCCATTGATCGGAGTCGTCTTTGTCACCTGGAACAACTGATTTGTCTCAATCAGTCCCGCAGCCACATATTTATCACTCGCCGGAGTTGTCTTTACATAAATATTACAGGTTGCTTTCCCTGATGCTGTAATCTCTGGTATATCTAACTGCTGATTTCTCGCATCAGTGATGTAAACATACTTGCGCGGCATAAAATACACGCCCGGCTTCCAGCTGGCATACTGCTCCGTTCCAAGTCCGCCACAGGTGCTGGTAAGTCCCTGTCCAACATCGATTCCACCCGGACTCCAGATAGCGACCCATTCCTCATCATATGCGATGACCTGGAATTCACTCGTTATCGCACAATAAAAAGCGAGATTTTCCTGACCATCAGGATGTGTTCCCAGATAGCGATAAGCAGTCTGACTCAGTTCCTCAATTCTTTTTTTATGATAGTTGATCGGAGGTCGACCCGGATAGAAATATGCCTTTGCTACCGTCGTGTATACCACAGCCTTACCCCAATAACTGCTCTTGAGGCTAGGCGGCATCTCGCGGGGAATCCATTCATTCGGAACCGTCCGTCCATAGATTGCATATACTTTTCCCTTTGTGTTCTCCTCACTTCCATACAGATACTTCGACAGAAAATCCATATCTAACGGAAATGGATAAAGATCGGCATTCGGATCTTCTGTCGGGTAGGCTACCGATGCAGCAAATGCATCTGTCGGAATCAACGTGATCATCATAGCTATGATCAGCGTAAATATGACTGATTTTTTTAAACCGGTCATTCTTCTTTGACTTACAACTTTCATAACACCCCCCTTGTGTGATCGATTTTCTTAGTCAGATTATATAACGTATAATATAGGCATGTCAAGCCCATGTGCCTTGCACAAGGTTCACCCTGTTCTTCATCAAATCCAAACTCATAAAAAAGACCGCTATTTACTCAATGACATTCGATACAGAAATTCTGCTGCCTCCGCTCTTGTACAAGCGGCATCCGGATTGAATTTTCCTTTGCGATTTCCCTTTACAATCCCCTTCTTTTTTGCCCATGCCACTGCCTGCGCGTAATATTTATCAGAAGAAACATCTTTAAAGGTTCCTGTTTTCTTTGCCTTTGGTTTTCCTTCCATACGCCATAACATGGTAATCACCTGTGCTTTGGTAATGGTATTATTTGGTTTCTTTCCATCGGAAATTCCGTTGTCCTTCGCCCAGACCTGCGCTTTACTATACCATTTCTTTCCGCCTGTAAGATCGGCATCATCCCACCTTGCCAAGGCAGTCCAAAGCTGAGCGCGGGTAGCTGCTGTATCAGGGGCAAAGGTGGTGCTGCTCTTTCCGTTCATCAATCCGCGCGAACTTACAAAGTCGATGGAATCCTTCGCTTTATGCTTTCTGGTATCGGTGAATTTTTTTGCATTGTCTACAATCTTCACGGTGGTATCTTCGTCTATTGTCAACCGGATACCATTTCTTGCAGCAACAGATTTCTTTACAATTGCCTCGGTACCATCTGCTTTAACAAGGACAGCAACCGTACCTGCTGTCATATTTTTAACCGGAATGAGTACTTTAGCCTTCCTTGCATTCTCCGGAAGATTAATGGTTACTGTGGATGCAGATTCTATCTTTTTACCCGCCTTTACTTCAACCGGAAGCTTCACTGCTTTACCTGATTTCTCAGCATTTGCGATCGCCTTTTCGCTAATCTGCACTTCCGCTGTGATCGTACCCTTCTTGTCTTTCTCTATTGTAGCAGTAGTTCCGTCTGCGTCCTTGATGTCCGGCTGAATCACCGTCTCCGCAGATGAATTCTCACCTGATGTGGTATCACTGCCAGAAGAACTTCCTTCACCTGCTGAGGTACTTCCTCCCGTTGAAGATCCACCTCCTGCTGATGATCCGCCTCCTGCTGATGATCCGCCTCCTGCTGATGATCCGCCTCCTGACGTTGTTCCTCCGCTGGCATCCGCTTTTTTCGTTACGGTTACGGTAACACGGTTACTATCGGCCGCAAGATATTTCTCATTATCACCGGAATAATGAGCAGTAAATGTATAAGTACCAGCTTTATCAAGGCTGATCGTCTGTGCCGCCCCTGTGCCGGATATCGGCATATAAGGATCTACCGTGTAATTCACACCACTTAAGTCCACACCAAAACCTGACGTTTCGCTGACACTTAACGCGACCTGTTCACCTTCGGCCACTGTATTCGGACTTGCTGTCAGCAGAATGACCGGAGCTTTCTTGACTGTGGGTGAAGGTGCGATATATTCACTCCATCTTGCAAACAGCTCCGTATCTCTGTCGTATGTTCTTGTTAAATCAACTTTTTCACCATCTGCGCCATCTGACGTATACCATCCGTCAAACACATAACCTTCACGGGCCGGTGCCGGAAGATCTCCGAGCTTTCCATTGATTCCGGTCGTTTTCGTTGTGTTTTCTCTTCCGTCTTTATAGTAAAAAGTAACTGTATAACTCTTTGCAGGCTCCGGCGCCGGCAAGATATCCTGGCCTTTGTTTGGAAGTGTTCCTTCGTAAGCAAGAACCTTGCCCTGCTCATCCCTCACTGCATATCCGACTGTGTCACCGATTCGCAGATCTGCATTGGACGGGATGGTATATAAGAGGGAACAGTTTTTCAAACCGGAATCAAAATCACTTCCATGATATTCCAACGTTCCCTTCGGGCGGAAATTGCCCTTTTCCATCCAAAGCGGAATCTGGAACGTCTTTGACGCTACTACAGACTGACCATCAGCAGTCGCAATTGTTCCGTCAGCATGGTTTACCCATACCTGTAATGTCACCTGACTGAGCTTTGTATCGGAAAGGTTCTGCACGATCGTACGCAGTTCAATCTCCTGCCCCCTCATCTTTTCTGGTTGAAAAGCAATTTTATATGCCCCTGTCAAAAGGCGTGACCTTTTATCCGCGTCAAATCTGCCATAACCCGAACCGGTTGCATCACTAAAATCTGAAAGCTTCGTATATGCATCTGTGCGTTTTGTCACTTCCGGCTCTGCCACATAGAGATCCGGTCCATCTGTGACCAGCTGCCGCATCCGCTTATTTCCCTGCAGCTTACATACCTCACAGAAATCATAATCTGTCCAGCGCATCATACATTCACGGCTGGAATTGTAAATCTTATCCGTATCAGAATCCGTATGCGGAACACTGTATGTCTTCCGGAAGCCCAGCAGCTGCTTCCATTTTACCTGTTCAGGATTGCTGATTACCGTTCTGTTTAGCGAGGTTTTTTCAGCCGCTTCTCCCATAAAAGATCCGCTGTTATACTCGTCTCCGAGCCACAACAGCCCATGACCAAGCTCATGCGTAAACGTTTTGACTGCACGATCGCTGTATGCAGGGCTGACAATATAATGGAATCCGGATTCAAGATTGTTGGATGCCCCACCAAAATCCTTTGCAGAATTGACCAGAAGTACGAACTGGCTGATGTAGTCATGTACATATTTATACTTTTCATAATCTCCATCTACATTCGGATCTGTCTGCTGCGGAATATGGGCATCATGCACTTTCTCGATAAATGCCGGTCCGATGCATCGTTCAAAAATATGATTTTTCCATGTACTTCCGTTCACGGATATATTCTGTCCCAGCACATCAAAAAATGTGCTGTCGTAATCGGATTGATCTCTGTACGTTTTATCCGATGCCGTGCATAATGCATATACATTGAAGCGATCCTTGTACGTCTTATATGGCTCATACTGCATCGCGCCATCCCATAACCGTCTGGCATCCGCAACAAATTGTCTCTGCTGTCCTTTTGTATAACCTTCGCCGCAGATGACGACAACCATATTCTCATTATCGCTGCGCGTCTTCTGGATGACCTGGATCGGTATCGTTGTAGATTCGTATTTCTTGCTTTTAGAATAATTCGGTCCAAGATATAACTGTATACTCTTGTCAAGCGGAACATCCCACTCCTGCCCCGGTGTCGGTCCGTCTCCGGAAACCTTAAAGTTTTCCTCCGGTTTGTTTACTGCTGCACCAACATAAGGGGAAGCAGCCGTACCGTTTCCACCAGTCACCTGATAATATTGCGTATCAAGATAAAAAGCCGGACGGACGCCATAAAACCCTAAATAAGGAGAGGTTCTGCCTACTCTTCCATCCGTCTCCACATAACGCATATCGTGGTTACAATCCGTTACCGGAGTCCGAAGCCAGTAAGGCCACTGCATGCCACCCTTATAAGCAATATGATAACTGCCTCCGAGCTGACTGTTATTTTTATAAACCTTGTTTATCTGCTTTACATCCATTAAGAATACTTTATCCGTAACGTTCTCATAATAGGCCTGATCAAATCCGTTAGCGGCTGCTTCTATATTTGTGTCATAAGGCAGATCTGCCCCCTGACCTTCGATCATTCCCGCATTATATTCCGGATGGGATACGATCGAACGCTGGGTTACCGTTTTAATCGCTGCGATCTCGTCCTCTTGAAAGCCGTTTAAAAAGCCGGCTACCTGGTCATATGGATTCTCTCCTACAAAGCCACTCTTTGGAGGGTTGCCGCAAAGCCATTCTACCTTCCCGGCTTCCGCCTTGGAATTCAGCCAGGAACGCATATTGCTGTCACGCCATTGATTTGAGCCATATGTCCCACGCTTTAAGTTACGGCTGTGTGAACGCGTAGCGCTGTTTTCACTTGTTTTGGCATCATAAGCCATCGTTGCCAGCACCTGGTCGGAGAGCATGAGCGGTCCTATCTCATCAACATCGACGCAACGCCATAAGATTGGTTTCTCATCATAGGTACCCATCTGAATATAGTCTCCTATATGGATTTCGGTTGCCTTCTCAGCTGCTTTCGCTGTCTCCGTCACCGGAATCGATAGCGCCGACAGTATCATACAAAAACACAACACTAGAGGAATCAATTTTTTTCTCATAAGCATCTTTTACCTTTCTTTTTCTCTGGAATTCATTTATTGTTACATGGTCTGATGGCAGCTGTCAAGCCACAACACACATCTACTTTCTGAACCTACTTTCCGAAACTACTTTCTGAAACTAAAATAAGCTCCGGTCTCCTTCATTCCACCTCTGCATTCCGCAAGCTCACTGACCGTCACAAGCTGATAGCCCCGTTTCACAAGCTCCGGAATAATCGTTTCCGATGCGCTTGCTGTGGCACTGTAGAGGTCATGCATTAACACAACATCACCGTCCTTCACATGATTCAACACAGCCCGCTTCGTACTGTCCGCGTTGCGGGTTTTCCAATCCAAAGTATCGATCGACCATATGATGGAAGGCTTTCCTACCCACTTCTTCACATTCTCATTCGTCGCACCACCTGTCGGACGCATGATTACAGTTGTCTGTCCCGTTACCTTTTTGACCGCCTCGTCCGTCCTGCTCATCTGCTCCTTTACACCGGCTTCACTCAGGCGCGGCAGCGATTTATGCTCGTATGTATGGTTTCCGATCTCGCATCCCATATCGTATGCCTTCTTCACCGTATCCGAATATGTCGGAACGCGATTACCTACAACAAAAAATGTAGCGACCGCATCATTCTTTTTAAGTGTTGTCAGGACACGCGGTGTGTAGATCGATGGTCCGTCATCATAAGTCAAAGCGACCATTTTCTTGTTCTTGTCAATTTTTCTTGTCAAAACGCCTTTTTCATCAAACACACACAGGTAGTGGGAAATTGTTTTCCTGCCCGTCACCATTTTGCCATTCTTCGGTGAAAAATAATATTTCTTTTTATGGATCGTTTTCCAGCCGGTCTTACGCTTTCCGCTGTCTGCAAAAAAATAAGTTGCTTTACCAATCTCTTTTTTGCCGGTATATGCTTTTCCGCTTTTGCCAAAATAATATTTATTTCCATTTACTGTCTTCCATGAATTTCTGAGCTTCTCACCATCTTTATAGAAATAAAGATCCCCTTTTTCATTTCGTACAAGCCCCTTCAAGACCGGCTCCGGTTCCGGTTCCGTTGTATCCTCTTCTTCCTCTTGAAGTTCTCCCTCTTCTTTATCCGACTTCGCATCGTCTTCCAAAAGCTCATCCTCTGTCCCCTGCTGTGTATCCACCACCGTCTGTGCCTTTGTCGCTGTAATCAATACATCCTCCGGGATCAATACTGCCACGATCAAAAACAGCAGAAACATTCTGCTGATCCGCAATGCCTTTTTCCACTTAAGCATGTTACCTTCTCCTCTGTTACCATCCTTTTTTCTCTTGTTATCTATCAACATCATAACCCAAACCATGCAATAACTCTATCAAATTATTTTAAAGAATTTCTTAATATCACTTTGCTTTTTTCATGCATATCTTATAGTGTACCTGCATATATGAAAGGATGGGAAAATTTATGCCAAGATTTACAAATCAGGCTCAATTGCGTTACGGCAATTCCGTAACAAATTCAAACATTGCGGTGGGGGAAATCCTCGAAGTATTGTCTATGACGAAGACTGCGGTCCGCAGCCAGTATGATCCAAACGGTCATATCACTTATGTCATCAGCATCTTAAATTCGGGAACGCTCCCCGTCAACGGACTCACAGTTACTGACAATCTCGGAGCTTACACGTCAGGTCTGACCACTCTGACTCCGCTCAACTATCTTGCCGGTTCCGTCAAATATTACATCAACGGAACTCTTCAGGCAGCGCCTGCTGTCACTGCGGGACCGCCTCTATCCATCACCGGAATCAGTGTTCCGGCGGGTGGAAATGCAGTCATTGTATATGAGACGCAGGTCAATGAATTTGCACCTCTTGCAACAGAGGCAGCCATCACAAATACTGCGACCGCAGACGGTGCCGGCATTACTGCTATCACCGCAGAAGAAACGGTAGGAGTTCTCTCCGCACCACTCCTTGCGATCACAAAATCAGTCAGCCCGGTACCTGTCACGGAAAACGGCACTTTAACCTACACCTTCCGTATCCAGAACTCCGGTAATACCGCTGCCGATGCCGCAACAGGCGTCGTTGTGACTGACACGTTTAATCCGCGTCTGTCCAACCTGACAGCCACACTCAACGGTACAACACTTACACCAACCACGGATTACACCTATAATGAAGCTACAGGAGAATTTGCAACCGTCGCGGGACGTATCACTGTTCCTGCCGCAAGCTTTGTTACTGATCCGGCAACAGGCGCGATCAGCACTGATCCGGGAGTCACCACCCTCACAATTTCCGGAACCATCTAAAATAAGGGGCAGCCTGCGCTGCCCCACAAATTTATTTTCTAAATGGATATCTGTTTTTATCGCCTACAAGCTGTCCCTCATACTACAAGCCATCTCATACTGTGCTTTATGCCGCTCCTCAACCAGAGCCTTCGGATAACGGATCAATCCATGGTTTTCATGTGGATCATTGAAATAGTATCCTTCCTCATCATATCCGACGAGCAGCATACAATGCTCGTTTGACCGCCACGTAAATAACGCACCACTGTCCAAAAGCTTCCACTGAGGACCGATGATTTCTTTCTTCATATCGATGCATGCCCAGAATACGACCGGCATGTCCCGGTCAATATAGTGTTCGATCAGAGTCTGCATCGATGTTCCCGTCTCATCGACCACCGTATACTGATCTCCGACCGCTTTCTGCAGCGCCCCGCAGATCACCGGCGCGTAGCACCCAAACGAATCCTTGTCATACGGGCTTCCGCAAAAAGCCTTGCGCGGATCCGGCCCGTACAACTGTCCGTCCCGTTCCTGCATCGGCACACACGGAACATAGTTCCGGATAAATTCATCCACCGTAATCTCATAACCGAGATACTGCAAAAGCATCGTTGCCGACACGCTCTCGCAGCCGGTCGGATAGGAAACTCTCTGATTGATATATGGTACCTCTATTATCTTTCGCATGTTATTTTCTTCTTCTCCCAAAGCATGCTGCTTCCACTCCTGCCTCACTGCCGCATGCAAATTTTCATCATTTACAGCATTGACACATCATTTGTGAAATCATTTTTGATTCTGTATTTTATCACTATATAATTACGCAGCCACGCTTTTCTTCTCGCGCGCAGCAAACACGCGCTTCATCACGGTCAGCACAACAAGTAAGATCACCAGACTGCTGCCAAGCGCAATCCACCAGCTCTGCGATACCCCTGCGATAATGTAACCGATAAAACATACGACTGCAACCACTGCCGCATACTGCATCTGCGTTGTGACGTGGTTGATATGGTTGCTCTGCGCTCCGGCAGATGACATAACTGTCGTATCGGAAATCGGAGATACATGATCGCCGCATACCGCACCGGCAAGAACTGCCGATACGGAGATGATCATCATCTCAAGCTTATCCGTTCCAGGGAACATTGCGATTGCGATCGGTACAAGGATTGCAAAAGTCCCCCAGCTTGTTCCGGTAGAAAATGCGAGGAAAATTGCTACAAGGAACAGGATTGCCGGAAGCAGCAGACTCGCTGAAGCACTTGCTCCAACCGCATTCTCAACAAACGTGCCGATTTCCAAGGCGTCACCCATGCCTTTTAATGTCCATGCGAAAATCAGGATTCCGATCGCCGGGATCATCAGCTTAAAGCCTTCCACAAAACTGCCCATGAAATCTTTAAATGTAATGACTTTACGTGGCAGATATAAAAATAAGGTAACAAAAACCGTAACCATCGTTGCAAAAATCAGACTCGTCTCGGCATCGCATCCTGCGAACGCACTGACCACATTATCGGCACCACCCAGATATCCGGTGTAGATCATCGCGCCGATCGCGGAAACGATCAGTACCGCAACGGGAAGCACCAGATCAATCACCTTGCCCTTTGTAGAAACTTCTTCCTCTTTTACCTGCTCGAACTCCTCTGCGCCGGATGTAAAGAGATCGCCTCTGGCCGCATTGTCTTCATGCTTTTTCATCAAGCCGAAATCGAAATTTGCAACGATCACATAAAATACCATGACCAACGTTAAAATTGCATATAAATTGTACGGAATCGTGCGCAAAAACAACTGGAAGCCCGAGATTCCCGCATCCTCCGGCACATAGGAATTGACGGCTGCCGCCCAGCTGGAAATCGGTGCAATAATGCACACCGGAGCAGCGGTGGCATCAATAATATATGCCAGCTTTGCACGCGAAACTTTATAGCGGTCCGTAACCGGTCGCATAACCGATCCGACCGTCAAACAGTTAAAATAATCATCTACGAAGATTAAGATACCAAGTCCTGTTGTCGCAAGCATCGCACTCTTTTTCGACTTAATCTTGTCTCCGGCCCACTTACCGTATGCGGCCGAACCGCCGGACCTTGACATCAAAACAATGATCATTCCGAGCAGCACATCAAAAATAAGAATATTTAAATTCATGCTGCTTTTCATGATATCAAACAACGCGGTAAACGCATTCCACGGATGAAATCCCGTATAAAGCAGCGCACCCACTGCGACTCCGATAAAAAGGGAACTGTACACTTCCTTCGTTACAAGTGCAAGTATAATTGCAAGAAGCGGCGGTACCAGTGACCACCATGTACCGATAAACATTGACGCATCCATTTTCAAAACCATCCTCTCTCATTTGTTTCACTACATAACACTTCTTTCATCATACACATAAATTTGATGTATGAAAAGTAATTTTTACACTTTTTTTCACGGAAATTGCATATCTATTCCTATAACATCAAAAAGGACCGACGTATGCTCTTGTCCGGAGCCGCATCGATCCTTTCTTCTTACTTTATGCAATTACATCATCACAAACTATACTGTTTTACGTCCGCAGCACTGCTTATACTTCTTGCCGCTTCCGCAAGGACACGGATCATTCGGATATACCTTCGCATGCTCGCGCTTCTTCGGCGCATTTGCTACAGTCTCATCCTTATTGGTTCCGGTTACCTTGGCAACCTGCTCTCTCTCAACCTTCTGCTCAACCTGAACGTGGAACAGAAGACGAATTGTATCTTCCTGAATTGCAGAAATCATCTCATCGAACATATCAAAGCCAGCCATCTTGTACTCAACAAGCGGATCTCTCTGACCGTATGCCTGAAGTCCGATACCCTGACGCAGCTGATCCATATCATCGATATGATCCATCCACTTACCATCAATTACCTTAAGAAGAACAACACGCTCCAGCTCGCGGAACTGCTCGATCTCAGGGAACTCTGTCTCCTTTGCCTCGTAGAGAAGTACTGCCTTCTCCTTCAGATGCTGCTTAAGTTCCTTCATATTCTTCACATCAGAGATACTCTCCTCTGTGATCGGCTCAAGCGGAATGATCGGAAGAATCAGTTCGTTGAGTTCATTTAAATCCCACTCTTCACGAGGAATCTCATTGGAGATACAGGTGTCAACCGCCTTCTCAACCTGATCCTGGATCATCTTGAAGATGACATCTCTCATGCTGTCTCCGTTCAATACCTTACGACGCTCAGAGTAGATGATCTCTCTCTGATCATTGTTTACCCGATCGTACTCTAACAGATTCTTACGGATTCCGTAGTTGTTGTACTCGATTTTCTCCTGTGCCTTCTCGATCGCAGAGGTCAGCATCTTATGCTGGATCTGCTCGCCTTCCGGCACACCAAGTGTTGTAAATACGGACATCAGTCTCTCTGATCCGAACAATCTCATCAGATCATCTTCAAGAGAAATGAAGAACTGGGACTCACCCGGATCTCCCTGACGGCCGGAACGTCCACGCAGCTGGTTATCAATACGGCGGGACTCATGTCTCTCGGTACCGATGATCTTCAGACCGCCGGCAGCCTTTGCGTCGTCGTCAAGCTTGATATCCGTTCCTCGACCGGCCATATTGGTGGCGATCGTTACGGCACCGTGCTGTCCGGCCTGTGCAACAATCTCAGCCTCAAGTTCATGGAACTTTGCATTCAATACCGTATGCTGGATACCTTCGCGCTTCAGCATACCGCTGATCAACTCAGAAGTCTCGATCGTGATGGTACCAACCAGAACCGGTTGCCCCTTCTCATGTGCTTTCTTAACTTCCTCTACAACAGCCTTAAATTTCTCTTTCTTGGTCTTATATACGGCATCCTGATGATCGATACGGGCGATTGGACGGTTCGTAGGGATCTCGATTACGTCCATTCCGTAGATATCACGGAACTCTTTCTCCTCGGTCAAAGCGGTACCGGTCATACCTGCCTTCTTATCAAATTTATTGAAGAAGTTCTGGAATGTGATCGTCGCAAGGGTCTTGCTCTCACGCTTTACCTTCACATGCTCCTTCGCCTCGATTGCCTGATGTAATCCATCGGAATAACGTCTTCCCGGCATGATACGTCCGGTAAACTCATCGACGATCATAACCTGATCATCCTTCACCACGTAATCCTGATCACGGAACATAAGATAGTGTGCACGAAGTGCAAGGATAATATTATGCTGGATCTCAAGATTCTCAGGATCCGCAAGGTTCTCAATATGGAAGAACTGCTCAACCTTATGCACACCTTCCTGTGTCAGGTTGATCACCTTGTCCTTCTCATTTACGATGAAGTCTCCGGTCTCCTCCTGCTCGATTCCCATGATGGCATCCATCTTGGAATACTCCGGCACATCCTCACCACGTGTCATCTGCTGCGCAAGAATATCGCAGGCCTCGTATAACTTTGTGGACTTGCCACTCTGTCCGGAAATGATAAGTGGTGTTCTTGCCTCATCGATCAATACGGAATCGACCTCATCGATGATCGCGTAATGTAAATCTCTCTGTACGAGCTGCTCCTTGTAAATTACCATGTTATCACGCAGGTAATCGAAACCAAGCTCGTTGTTCGTTACATAAGTAATATCACAATTGTATGCCTCGCGGCGCTCATCGTTGTCCATACTATTAAGGACAACACCTACCGTCAGTCCGAGGAATTCATGTACCTGACCCATCCACTCGGAATCTCGCTTTGCCAGATAGTCATTAACCGTTACGATGCAGACTCCCTTGCCTTCCAAAGCGTTCAAGTATGCCGGAAGTGTGGATACCAATGTCTTACCTTCACCGGTCTTCATCTCAGCGATACGTCCCTGATGCAGGATGATACCACCGATAATCTGTACTCTGTAATGCTCCATGCCAAGGACACGGCGTGCAGCCTCACGTACGGTTGCATATGCCTCCGGAAGAAGATCATCAAGTGTCTCTCCCTTCTCCAGACGCTCCTTATATTCTTTTGTTTTCGCTTTCAGCTCATCATCAGAAAGAGCTGCCATCTGATCACGATAGGACTCAACCTTGTCAACGATCGGATAAATGCGCTTTAACTCCCTCTCACTGTGTGTACCAAAAAGTTTGGTGAATGTACTCATAATATATAGCTCCTAACTCGCATAGAATACTCGTATTGTATCACTTTCCATAATTTTTCACAACTCCATATGGCGTAAACGTTTTATGAACTTTTTATTAACAAGCTGCCGGATGCACTGTATAAACTTTTCAAAAAATTCACGCATTTCATTGTAAAATGCGTCCGCCGTTGCTATAATTGTGGCGAAATGGCTGAGCCATTCAGAGAGTACACAAGAAAAAGGAGGAATTTCATATGTCATATTTATATAAGACAAAAGGCACATGTTCCACACAGATTGAAGTAGAACTTGATGGCGATATTGTAAAAGACGTTAAATTTACCGGCGGCTGCCACGGAAACTTACAGGCAATCCCGCGTCTCGTACAGGGAATGACGGTTGATGAGGTTGAGCGTCGTATCGGCGGTATCCACTGCGGAATGAAGAACACTTCCTGCGGTGACCAGCTCGCCAAAGCGCTTCGCGAGGCATATAACGCCCAGCAGAACGCGTAATTCATACGGACATCCATTCTTTTTCCGGCTATCTGCTCATATAATTTCTAAGAACATTTCTCAGGAGTTATTTATGAGCGGTATAGCCGGATTTTTTCATCCAGATTTTATTTTTCAGAAAGAGAACGAGCAAGTAAAAAACACAATCGAAAACATGTCACTTGCTTTACGCAGACGAGGCCCCGACCGTCAGGAATTCTATTATTTCCCGCACGGATGCATGAATCATAACGCGCTCGCCTGCGGCAGCATTCATCCACAGATTCCATGTGAACCCCAGCCTGCCACCAGAAAATTCAACGGACAAAATTATACGATCATGTACGATGGTTTTATCGCAAACCTTTCCGAACTGCGTGAGGAATTGCAACGCGCACGCGTCATCACAGATGGTTTATCCCAGGAAGAACTGCTGCTTTGTGCTTTCCTGCAATACGGAACCGATTTTGTTAAGAAACTGTCCGGCGCTTTCGCAATCGCAATCTACGATGAGCGAAATAACCGGATGTATCTGTTCCGTGATCCGCTTGGTCTTAGGCCTTTGTTTTATACCGTGCAGAAGCAGGTTCTCGTTTTCGCCTCCGAACCGAAAGCGCTCCTGCAGTATCCCGGAGTCGAGCCTGTTGTAGACGCGGAAGGATTAAACGAACTGCTTTCCATGGGACCGGCACACACACCGGGGCATACCGTGTACCGTGACATCTTAGAACTCAAACCGGGTCACATGCTTGTCAGTGGCAAAGGCAGATTCTATACCGAACGCTACCATCAGTTTACGGTAAAGGAGCACACCGATTCCTACGAAGACACCGTAGCACATATCCGGGAATTACTGGATCACTCGATCCAGGTCGCAGCAAGCGCCAATGCTCCATACGCATCCCTCCTCTCCGGCGGACTGGATTCCTCCGTGATCTCCGCGAAGCTGGCACAGCTGTCTCCTGATCCGATCGTAACGTATTCCTTTGATTTCATCGGAAGCAGCAAATACTTTCAGGCCAACAGTTTCCAGCCGTCACTCGATGCACCGTTTGTCCAGCAGATGCGTGAATCCCTAGGCAGTGACCACACAACTCTGACCTGCGGCAATGCCGAATTGTTTGATTACTTAACGCCATCTCTGGAAGCGCATGATGCCCCTGCGATGGCAGATGTCGATTCTTCACTGGTATACTTCTGCAGTAAGATTGCAAAGGATCATCCGATCATTTATACCGGAGAGTGTGCGGACGAATTATTCTGCGGTTATCCGTGGTATCATCGCTCAGAAATGTATGAATCCAATACATTTCCATGGACCAAAGATCTGTCTCCACGGAAGTTATTATTAACGGATGATTTAATTAATCGATTAGATATTGATTCTTACATCAGTTCACAGTACCAGGCAAGTTGCAGCGAGATTGGAATTGATGGCAGCCATGCAGCAAAAGAGATGCTCCACAGACGCACCTTCTATCTGACTGTCCGCTACTTCATGCAGACGCTTGTCGACCGCACCGATCGCGCCGCTGCCTACAACAGTATGGATGCCCGCGTTCCGTTTGCAGATCTTGCGCTGGCAGAATATCTGTTCAATGTTCCTTATGAGATGAAGACAAAGGATGGCGAAGTCAAGCATCTGCTCCGTGCCTATGCATCCGGTCTGATTCCGGAAGAAATCCGTACACGCAAAAAAAGCCCGTTCCCGAAAACCTACGATCCGGGTTACGAGTCTCTCCTGATCGCCGCATTGCAGAAAATCATCAGTTCCGATGGTCCGCTTCTTGCGATTGCCAATCCGAAAAAGCTTCAGGCGTTCTGCTACCATCCGAAGGATCTCGGCAAACCTTGGTTCGGTCAGTTGATGGCCGGTCCGCAGCTGATGGCTTATTATGTGCAAATCAACGAATGGTTTAAAAAATATAATGTAAAATTAAGTATTTAAAAAGAACTATGTAGGCGGGCAGGAACAGGCCCGCCCTATTAGACTTCCGATACGATCATCGGTTGCAGTTGTCTTCCACGCATCGCCGCTTCAATTGTGTCCGGCAGAAGGTTCATCTTCGCGATCATCGAGTTCGGCTTACTCTTGTAATTGTCCTGACCAAACGGTACAAAATAAATATTTTTCATGTTCATCAGATTTCCGATTGTCTTGAAATTCATGCCAAGTGCATCGTTCGTCGATATTGCGATTACAAGTGCTTTCCCGTTTCTCATATGTGCTTTTGCAGCCATCAGCACCGGTGTATCAATGATTCCGGTACATAATTTGGCTGCCGTATTTCCAGTACACGGTGCAATCACCATGATATCTAAAAAATTATTCGGTCCGATCGGTTCCGCCTGCTGGATTGTGCGTATTCCCTCATTTCCTGTAATCGCACAGATTTCATCGACAAACTCCTTCGCATTTCCGAATCTTGTATTGCAGCTTTGTGCCTGATAAGAAAAGATGGGAATAACATTCGCCCCCATCTCCGTCAGTTCGATCACTTCCTTCTTCGTCTTTGCAAACGTGCAGAACGATCCCGTGATCCCATACCCTATATTAATATTTGAAAAATCCATGGTTTCTCCTCTTCCCCTCCCAGTTTTGGATGTGTATGCCCCGTAATCGCGTCCGCTAGTATTCTCGCACTGCTTTTCGTCGTATAGATCCCGGGCAGCCCAAGCGCCGGCACCACTTTGATTCCATAACTTTCCGCGGCCACAAGATCCGTGCCTCCCGGTCGGGATGCAATATCAATGATCACAGCATCGGAATGCATCTCCCGGATCATCGGTTCTCGGATCACCATCGCCGGAACCGTATTCACAATCGTCCTGGCACCATATGCCTCCTCCGGCCCGTATGAAAATGCGACCGCCTCATGTCCTTCCAGCCTTGCCATTCTCCGTGCCTCAACACTTCTCGCAAGCACTGTCACCTTTGCGCCGAGAGATCCAAGCACATTGGCAATCTCTCTTCCGCATTTACCGTATCCGCTCACAATGATCTTCTGCCCCCGGATCGAATAATCACTGTATCTTAAAATTTCTGCGACCGTAGCCTCCGCCGTGATATATGCGTTCTGATGGACAACATTTGCATCCTCCATCAGATCCCAATACGTCACACCCGCTTCATCCATGCGTTTCTGCCACTCATCCGAGAATACGCCACCGAAGAACGTCCATCCCGCAGCCTTTCCTGTTATTAATTTCTGTTTTAACATTTTTGTCAGCCACTTGTTTTTCTCAATTTTTGAGACCGGTATCGGCAATACGATCCACCGGCTCTCCTCCAGTATCTTTACGGCATCATCCGGCGGTTCCTTTCCTCTCCAATCCAGCCGGCGTTTTCTTCCAGGAAGATACGCCGCCAGATTTTCCTGTCTCTGATCCGTGACAAACACAACAGTATTCCCAGTCATATAAAAAACGCTCCCTTCCATATAAGATATGAAAGAAAGCGTTCTGTGGTGTTAATCTTCAAACACGTTATTTTATAATCTTGTCTCTACAAAGATATCATAGATTGCCTTAATGGCTTCCTCAAAATCATCGTTGCTGACACCAATGATAATGTTCAGCTCGGAAGATCCCTGATCGATCATCTTGACATTGATATTCGCATGTGCAAGTGCTGAGAAAATTCTTCCTGCTGTACCGCGTGTAGACTTCATTCCACGGCCTACAACTGCGATCAGTGCAAGATCTGCTTCCAGCTCGATCACATCCGGATGTGTCAGTCGACGGATGGAGCTGATTACCTGCTGCTCCTTACCCTCGAACTCTGCCTGATGTACAAATACCGTCATCGTATCGATTCCGGAAGGCATATGCTCGATGGAGATACCATTCTCCTCGAAAGCCTGTAACGCTTTACGGCAGAAGCCAACCTCAGCGTTCATCATATCTTTGTCGATGCCGACAGCAACAAATCCCTTCTTACCTGCGATACCTGTAATTGTATATTCAGGCTTCTGGCATGTACTCTCCACGATCAGTGTTCCGTCCGCTTCCGGATCATTTGTATTGCGGATATTGATTGGAATACCGGCCTTACGTACCGGGAATACCGCATCTTCATGCAATACAGAAGCTCCCATGTAGGAAAGCTCTCTTAACTCACGGTATGTGATTACCTTGATTGGCTGCGGATTGTCAATAATTCTAGGATCCGCAACGAGACATCCGGATACATCCGTCCAGTTCTCGTACATGCTTGCGTGGCATGCCTTTGAAACGATGGAACCTGTAATGTCTGATCCGCCTCTTGAGAAAGTCTGTACGGTTCCGTCTGCCTTCGCACCATAGAATCCCGGGATTACCGCACGCTCACATCCTGCAAGCTTCTTTGACAATACTTTATCGGTCTTGTCTGCATCAAAATTACCATCTTTATCAAAGAAGATAACTGTTGCAGAATCAATAAATTCATATCCGAGGTAATTCGCCATAATGATACCGTTTAAGTACTCACCGCGGGAAGCCGCATAATCGCTTCCAGCCTTTGCTTTAAAATTCTCGGAAATCTTCTTAAATTCTTCATCCAGGGAAATCTTAAGTCCCAATCCGTTGATGATGGAATCATAACGCTCCTTGATCTTCATCAGCTGAACTCTGAAATCCTCATCTGCCTCTGCCAGTGCATAGCAGGCATACAGCATATCCGTTACCTTTGTGTCCTTGGAATTACGCTTTCCAGGTGCACTCGGCACTACATATTTTCTTGATTCGTCGGCACGGATAATGTCCCCTACCTTAGCGAACTGCTCCGCACTCGCAAGAGAACTGCCGCCAAATTTTACAACCTTAACCATCTTTTTAAGCTCCTCTATGTTTTTGAGCATCCGCCCATTTCAAATTGCTTTGGTTATTATACTTCTATCTGCGCCCTTTCGTCAATTTTTTTCTGTAAAATCGCGCAATTCCTCATTCAAGATACATTACATCATATGCAATCTCTTCCGTTCCGCCATCAATTTCAAGCACCGCATAGGATGGCGGCACTCCGTACGGCGGCGATCCTATGCTTCCCGGATTCAGATACGTCACACCATTGTGCGTGGCATAAAATACTCTGTGCGTATGGCCAAAAAGCGCTGCATCCACCTTGCGTTCCTCCGCCGCATACTGCAGCGACATATAATTAGCCTTCACATTCAAGGTATGTCCGTGACAGATCAGGATATGTTTTCCTTCTATAATAAGAATCCTCTCTTCAAACTCCTGGCTGCAGTCACAGTTGCCCGGCACCTGTTCCATCGGTATATGAGGAAACTTCGTCTTCAAACGGGCTGCGTCTGTCCAGCAGTCCCCGAGATGAATGATCATATCAGGATCCGTCTCTTTTACCGCATAGATCATATTATTCACATTTCCGTGGGAATCACTCAGTACAAGTATCCTCTTCATGTATTTCTCCTTACTTTTTATATAGAAAAAGACTCCTGCGCGGCATCTTTGCCCGGGCAGAAGTCTTAAAAAAGTTCTTCTATCTATCTGTTATGCAAGTCGTTTCCACTGCTTGCTGCATTTGTAATAAGAATAGAACATACACTGTTCCGCCTGGTCGCAGCGGCTCGGTGCAGTCTCAATATTACACTGGCAGTTCACGATTGCATCTGCTTTCCCCTTACAATTTCCTTTGATCATAACATCATCTAATACTTCGTCTGACATAACTAAACTATCTCCTTATTACCATGTTTTGTTTCCGACAGAAGCTATTATACAATATATGGTAGGCAAAGGCTATAAGGCAATTCTAACAAATAGCCGGGAATCTTTTGTCGATTTTTCCACTTGACGAAATATCCAAAATAGGCTAGTGCTCCGCGGACAGTTCTCCCGTCCGCATCAGTTCCTTCTTGGAAAAGCCCATAAAATACACAAGATTGATCACAATTCCAAACACCGTAGCCGTCGGTGCTGCTGCACCGATGTACACCAGAGAGTCCGGCATCAGCTTTGACATTGCATAAGCCATCGGCAGACGCACGATGAACGACTGTGCGATTGCCTGAAACATGACAAATACCGTCTTGTTATGTCCGTTGTAATATCCGATAAATGAAAAAAGCACAGAAGTCACAATCGCCTCGAGGCTGAATCCCTGCAGATATTCTGCCGCCTTCAGCTGATAAGCGGTCGTGCTTGTAAACAAAGAAGCCAGGGTCTGTCCACCGAAGAATGCGGCTGCTGTCATCGCAATTCCGATGCAGCCACCGATCAGCATACCATATCCCATCGACTTCTGCGCACGGCGTTCCTTGCCCGCGCCGACGTTCTGCGCAATAAATGACGACATGGACTGCATGAGTGCGGACGGAACCAGCATGACGATCGCAACGATCTTGTTGGCGATTCCGTATCCGGAAGAGGACGCAAGACGAATCGCTTCCGTCGAGCCCATTCCATTGACAAAGGACAGAAGACACATAAACGAAAACTGTGTCAGAAGCTCCTGAAATGCGATCGGCAGTCCAAGCACCAGAAACTTCTTCACCTCACCGGAAAGTCTCAGTTCCTCTCTCGTCAGATGGAACGGAAGCTCAATTTTCTTACATACAAGAATGGACAGGATCAGGCTGACTGCCTGCGCCATCACCGTCGCATAAGCTGCACCCTCCACATCCCAATGAAAGCCTGCCACGAAGATCAGATCTGCAACCACATTGACTGCACACGCGATACCGACAAACAGAAGTGGCAGTCTCGAATTACCGATTCCACGGAAAATGCTGCTGATCAGATTATATCCTATAATAAATACGATTCCTCCGCCACAGATGCGGATGTAGGCGATCATCTTATCCATCGCAGCCGTCGGTGCCTGCATCACCGTTGCCAGTGCCGGGGCAAAAGCAAGCAAAAGAACTGTCATAATCGCTGCAAGGATTGCAAACGTTACGATCGCACCACCGATCACCTTGCTCAGCCGCTTCTCGTTATTCTCTCCGATGTAACGTCCCATCAGAACCGTGACTCCCATCGCAAGACCGTTTAAGACGAATACTACCATATTAATAAAGCTGCTTCCGGTTGATACCGCAGAGATACTCTCCTGCGTACCGAACCATCCGACCACAAGGATATCGACCGCACCGTACATAGTCTGCAGCACCAGTGCGCCGAGGATTGGCAGCATAAAACCAATCAGTTTCTGAAAAATTCCGCCGGTCGTAAAATCCATTTTATTATCCGACATTATATCTTCCTCCATCTTCTATTTTCCGTTCATCCAAAGCAGTTGTCATACACTGCTCCGCTATACTGTTTTGTCCATATTCAGTCTGTTAATCAAGTGCAGATTAAATTTATTGACAAGTTCCATGCATTTTTCATAAGACGCAACATCCTGCACCTGTCCCACAGAATGCGCATCGAGTCCGAGGATCACATCGTTACCGACTTCTCCCGGGATCTTCCAGAATCGTTCTGTCGGGTAATGCTTGGCTCCCGCTCCCATTCCGAGGATGTTGATCTCAAGCGGAATATTTCGTTCTTTCATCGCCGTACACAGTCTGGTCATCTCCCAGTCATATACGGATTCCATTCCCTGATAATTCATCAGATCCGGATGTGCCAGATACCTATAGCTTCCGGTATCCATGCCCTCGATCACACGATCCACATACGCACGGATGCGGCTTTCATCCTCCGTCGGAGTTCCCATATAGGGACCGTTTTCCTCACTGTCCAGAAAATGCTGTCCCATGATCAGATAATCAACACCGAGTGTGTTTACCATATTCATCTGTTCCTGATAGAATTCCGGAATGTATTCTGCCTCAAAGCCTACATAGATGCGGATATCATTTCGATATTCATCCGCGAGTTCCCGAATTGTGCGCACATAGTCCGGAGCCTGCTCCATCGTCATACGGATATGAGAAACGTATCCGTTGCGAAACGGACAAGGGATATGATCGGAGAACCCGAACTCTTTGATTCCCATTGCGATTGCAGCCTCGATGTACTCCCGCTCGGTACCGGATGCATGCTGACACCGGACGGTGTGTGCGTGATAATTTGCTGTAATAAAATTACTCATGAACTATTATGTACTTTCTGATTATTTTCCGTGCACCGCTCTATTCATTAAAGCGATTCAGCACGGAATTATTGTAACACAGATTTTTCTATGATACAAACAGTTACAAACTTGAGATAAAATGCTTGTCAGATTGCACAAAAGCATATAAAATAAGTTTATAAAAATTTTATTTTTTACCAAAAGGAGGGGAATAGATATGCTATTTCAAATTTACGGAAGCGGTTCCTACTGGCAGCTTCTTGGCTGGGTTATGGTCTTTGTCGGACTGATCCTCGTCAATGAGATTGCCCGCCGGACAAAATTAGGAGGTATTTTAACACTTGTTATCTTACCTGCCGCTTTAACCGTTTACTTCATCGCCATCTACATTGGCGCCGCAAGCGGTGCTGACTGGGCTTTGAATAACCCAACTTACATCCACATGAATAGCTGGTTCCATTATGCGAAGCTGTACGCTGCAACGATCGGCTGTATCGGATTCATGATGCTCAAATATAAATGGAGCATCGGTAAAACCGAGTGGTTCAAGGTTTATCCTTTCTTAATCGTTGCCATCAATATCCTGATTGCAGTCGGATCCGATATGGAGTCTGCAATCCGCGGTGCAATCGCACTCAAAGAGACAGGATCAAGCTGGTGGCTTTCTTCCGAGGGTGTATGGCTCTACGGTGGATGGTGGAACGTAGTCAACGCGATCGCCGGTGTACTCAACATCTTATGTATGACCGGATGGTGGGGCATCTACTCATCCAAGAAAAAGGATGATATGCTTTGGCCGGATATGACATTTGCATTCATTATTGCATATGACATCTGGAACTTCGAGTATACATACAACAACCTGCCGACACACTCATGGTACTGCGGTCTTGCACTGCTTCTTGCTCCAACTTTCGCAGCAATGCTTTGGAACAAGGGTGGCTGGATTCAGAACCGTGCCAACACACTGGCATTATGGTGTATGTTCGCACAGGTATTCCCACTGTTCCAGGACAACAGCCGCTTCTCCGTTATCCCTCGCATCTATGCAGACGGATATATGGATAAGAATGTTCATCCGACACTCGCAGATCCTACCGCACAGGGTATAATCGCAATCGCTGCTTTAGCAGCAAATGTCATCGTCCTCGGTGTGATCATCAAGCGTTCGATCGAGCAGAAGAAGAACCCTTACAAGAACGAGATCTGGAAGGGTACAAAGGACTTCGAACTTGCTATGGCACGTGCAGAGGAACAGAAATAAAATCAAAACTTAATTCATTAAGCTGTCCGTTTTCACACGGACAGCTTTTTTCTATTTACGGCGAAACAAAAATGTATTAACATAGAAGTGGAGTTTATACAATAGTACAAAAGTTAACACATTTTAGAAAGGGAAAATACATGATATCATGTCCGAACTGCGGTGGTAATCTCAAATTTGATATTGCCTCCCAGCAACTCACCTGTGATCACTGTCACAGTCCGTTCGATCCTTACGATTTCGACGCTAAGACCAGTGACGCAGAGGAAGAGAAATCCTATGAAAGCAATTATGAGGTAACGATCTTCACCTGCCCGCAATGCGGCGGCGAGATCTTAAGTACCGACAATGCAGCTGCCGGATTCTGCAGCTTCTGCGGTGCCTCAACAATTCTGTACAGCCGGATCTCCCAGGAGAAGCGGCCGAACTTTATTATTCCATTTAAGAAAACAAAGGAAGACTGTAAGAATGCCTATTCTGCTAAGATGCGGCATGCCATCTTCGCCCCGAAGGAGTTAAAAGATCCGAAATACATCGACAGTTTCCGCGGAATCTACATGCCATACTGGGCATTCTATCTGACGCAGAAGGGTGACTTCACACTTCCTGCCCACAAAGAATACCGGCGCGGTGATTACATCATCACGGATCACTACCAGTTGAAGGGCCATGTGGATGCTTACTATAAGGGACTATCCTTCGATGCATCAAGTTCCTTCTCCGACAACATCAGCGAGCAGCTTGCCCCGTACGATGTCAAGGGAATGAAGGCATTCACGCCGGCATACTTAAGCGGCTTCTACGCAGATACCGCAGATGTTGATGCCTATATCTATCAGCCGGATGCGGAAGATATGATCTACGAACAGACCGAAAAAGAGGTCAAGAAAGTTCCTGCTTTCCATTCTTTCCAGCTCGGAGACAACGGAACCACCTTTAAAACCGGAACTTTCAGCCCGAAAGTAGAATCCATCGATAGCACAATGTTCCCTGTCTGGTTTATGTCCTATCGCAAGGATGACCGTGTTGCTTATGTAACCGTCAACGGACAGACCGGTAAAGTCGTTGCCGATATTCCTGTCGATCCGAAGAAATATGTGTTGGGATCGCTGCTTCTGGCAATTCCGATTTTTGCGGTTTTAGCACTTTTTGTTACCCTGATGCCGACCACACTTCTTGCAGTGTCAACGATACTTGCAATATTGGTCGCAATCCTGTATTCTGGCGAGTTATCGAGCATCGCGAAGAAGGATTCCGGAAGTGAGGATCGCGGTGCTTTGTTCCGTAGGGACGCTTCTCCTAAGCAGGATTTCACAAACGGTAGAAACGCTCCGAATACATCGGCAAACGGAATGTCCGGCACCGCAGCGAACAATACGCAGGTAAATACCGTTTTGGTCGATACGGATAAGCATCACAATCCGATTGTCCTTGGTATGTCCATCGTCTTGTGGGTGGAACTTGCGGCAGCCCTCGCCTTAAAGGGGCTGGCCTTCATCGGACTGTTTCAGGCGAAATATTCCGCGATCGCATGGTGTCTGATCACTGGTATTATGGCGGTCACACTCACGATCGGTTCCGGAAATACCGGAAATTCTCCTTCGAAGAAGAGTGCACGCGGATTCGCATGGACCGGTGCTGCAGTGATCTTAAACGCAGCGATTGCAATCCTGCATCCGGTATCCGATCTGTTCTACTACGGATGTATTATTCTTACACTGATTGCAATCGGTTTATCCTTTGTGGATATTATCGAACACTATAACATCTTATCAACACGCAGACTGCCACAGTTCGACAAAAAGGGAGGTGATGACCGTGCGTAAATGGATCCATCAAATGCATACAGATGTTCAGTACTTTGCCTGTGCATTAACACTTATACTTCTTGTTGTCGTTCAGGTAACACCTGCTTATGCGGCAGTAACCAAAACCAACAGCGATACCAACTATGAGATGATCATCGATGACGTGGCCGGCTATTTCTCGGACGATGAGATACAAAGCCTGACCGATCTCATGGCTCAGATCACAGATTATTGTAACGTAGCCGTTGTCACAACCGAGTCACATGGTTACTCGACAACCAGGCGGCTTGCGCAGGCTTACTTCGATGACAGCTTCGGCATCCACGCAAGTGGTTCTGTCTTCGTGATCGACCGCGACCTCAACGAGATCTACTTATACAGCGCCGGTGATGCGTACAAAACCATTACATCCGCCCGCGCAACTTCGATCACAGACAACACATACATCTACGCAACCGCATCCTACGGACGCGACTATTACAAGTGCAGCTACGAGACCATGCGTCAGGTTCTGACACTTCTCGAGGGACGCCGTATTGCGGAGCCGATGCGTTACATCTGCAGCGCTTTGCTCGCAATTATTCTTGCCTTACTGATCAATTACTTCATCGTCATGTCCTACTCACGTTCCCGTAAGGAGAGCGACAAGGCGATCCTGGGCGGCATCTACTCCGGTGTTAATATCACGAATCCGAATGCAGTATTTACCAGCCAGTCCAAACGCTACAGTCCACCAAGCTCCAGCAGTGGTGGCGGTGGAAGCTCCGGCGGCGGTGGTGGCGGAGGAGGACATTCTTCCGGCGGTGGCGGTGGTCATTCGATCTAGCCGAATTATTGAGTTTAAATTTAATTTATATATGAATACAAAATGCCTCAGGGAACCGGTTGCCCTAATATTTCGCAGGAAATCCGGTTGCCCGAGGCATTTCTATTTTATCCTATTTCGTTGTTTATTATTCTTGGTACATTTCGTTATATTTTCCTATCACCAGACCTGTGTTTGATGACCTACAATCCAAGAAAATTCTTCATCGGATTTACGTCTTTCGCTTCTGCATAGATTTCTTCCTTGTGATCTCTTAAATATTTTTCCAATATCGCAAGTTCCTTTTCTTCGAATCCCGATGATTTCTCAATGATGGCATCCGGCAGGATCCCATCCGCATAATCCTTGTTCCGGAAAAACGAAACACGCACGATATCTCTTCCGTCCTTTTTCAATCGTCCCGATACCATCATCTGTAGTTCATCCATCATACTGCCTCCTGATGTTTCTTCTTGCAACTTATATCGGCAACTTTCGTCTGTTCAAAACCTCAATCCGCAAATTAAGCACGACTTTTCAAGCCTATCGTCATCCAGCATGCTTTACAGTGGAATACGAAGTCCCTTCGGATAGTGGTTCTTGATCATGCCTCCGGCAAGTTTACCCCATCCGATGCTGTATCCGTCAACGGTCATCAGATACCAGCCTTTCTCGCCGTCCGCCTGCAGCGTCTGTCCGTTCAGATACGCCCGCACATCCTGCGAATTTCCCGCCATATCATGTGAATGCAATACATCCTCCGGTCGCAGTGCAAGTGCCAAAGCATGCGACGGTTCGAACCGGTTTTTCTTCATCGTTCCAAGATGCAGTCCCGGTCGCAGCACTTTAAGCCCCTTTGTGGATGGCATGTTTTCCGGTACAAGATACAACTGCTCTCCAAAACGGATCAGCCTGCCTTCCGGCTTATTGCGAAGCGTCTCTTTCGCAAAATCCAGATATTCTTTCGCATCGTGTTCCGGAATGCCTTTTTCCAGTCCCTTGGCACAGTAACCTTCATAATTCTCCGATACACTGCCCGCCTTCATGAGAACCGCAAGATAATGCCCCTCTCCATCCACATGATGCGGGAAAAGGCGTATCGTACGCTCCAGTCCCGGCTGCGGATCCGTTGTCCACGCCGCCACACCGGACGACATCTGTGGATAATGCATGACATCTGCAATCTCAAATTCCGGATGCTTTGCTAGAAACTGACTGATCGTGCCCTCATTCTCTTCCGGCGCAAAGGTGCAGGTCGAATAAACCATTCTTCCGCCTGGCCTCAGCATTGATGCCGCACATTCTAAAATTTCTGCCTGACGCTCCGCGCATAATGTGACATTTTCCGGACTCCACTCGTCACACGCATCTGCATTCTTGCGGAACATGCCCTCTCCGGAACACGGAGCATCGACCATGATCCGGTCAAAATATGCTTCAAACACCTTCGCCAGCGACTGTGGGCTCTCATTCGTCACCATCGCATTCCGGATGCCCATACGCTCGATATTCTCCGATAAAATCTTTGCACGCGCCGGATGAATCTCATTGCTGATTAAAAGACCTTCCCCACGCATCGCAGCTGCAATCTGTGTGCTTTTGCCGCCCGGCGCCGCGCACAGATCAAGAATCTTCTCTCCAGGCTGTGCATCAAGGTAAGCGGCAGGAGCCATCGCACTCGGCTCCTGAATATAATATACCCCTGCCGCATGATACGGGTGCTTCCCTGGCGCCTCCTCTTTCCCATAATAGAATCCGTTCGGCTCCCACGCAACCGGTCGAAGTGTAAACGGCGCCGCCGCCTCAAACGCATCCCGATCTGCTTTCAGCGGGTTTACGCGCAAAGCCTGATAGCGCTCCTTCTCATAACTTTGTAAAAACGCCGGGTATTCCTCCCCCAGCATCTGTTCCATTCGATCCAAAAAAGCCTGTGGAAGCATGCTTTCTCCTCCTGCTCTCATTCAAATTCATGATGTAATCTTAAGTTACATCTTCCGATACTCTTTCTCTATTATAATAGGAGTACTTTTCTTCGACAAGAAGTAAGTCCAAAATTGATTTTCGTTATTTTACACAAATTTATGGAAAAGGCACACATTATATTGGATATTTAGCAGACAGATGGTAAAATGTACTAAATACAACGGATTGTGGAAATGATTACGCAATCGTACGGAGGCACAAATTGGTAAAGCGGAAATATATGCGCACACGACAACTGAAACCGGGTATGAAACTGGATCATCCGGTCGTAGACCGTCTCGGCCGCAATCTGGTTGCCCGCGGCGCAGAACTTGACGAATACATGATTGACTCTATGGTTCAGATGGGGGTTATGAGTGTTTATATTCAGGACGGCGAGGAAGAGGAGGAAGTGAAGACTCCCCCTGCGAGCGCCGCTGCAGAAAAGAATATTGAAAAGCTTCGTACCGATGACCGTTCCAAGGTCACATTGTCCGCGAGCGTCCGTGAACGTGTCGCGCAGGGAATTCAGTATGTATACAGCAATACCAGTTCTCCGGAAATGGTACAGGCAACCGACACGATCGCTTCCGATCTGCTCTCTGCCATCAACGAGAACGACGCGATCGCGATCGATATCTCCACACTCAAGACAAGTGATGAATACACCTTCAAGCACAGTGTCGATGTTGCAACCATCGCTATGATCGTCGCCAAGCAGCAGGGACTTTCCCAGGCACAGATCCATGAGATCGGTGTCACCGGCCTGCTCCATGATGTCGGCAAGACCAAGGTTCCACTTGAGATCCTCAATAAACCGAGCCGGCTCAACGAAGCAGAATTTACCGTTATGAAGCAGCACTCAGTGTACGGTTACCACATTATCAAGGATCGTCCGGAGGTTTCCCCGCAGATTGCACTCGGTGTATTACAGCATCACGAGAAGATCAACGGTTCCGGTTATCCGATGGGGGTCGGAGAGGACAAGATCTGCCCTTATGCCAAGATTCTGTCTGTGGCCGATATCTACGATGCACTCGTTACTGAACGCCCATACAAGGCTGCATACTCGCAACGAGATGCCGTCGAAATGATCATGTCCATGACGATGGAACTTGATATTACAGCAATGAAAAGCTTCTTGGAGAGCATGATCCTCTATCCGGTTGACAGTATCGTAGAACTTAGCAACGGGGAGAAGGCACGTGTTGTCCGCAATATACCGCATTACATTCTTCGTCCAACCGTGGTAGGCTTAGAAAGCGGCAAGGTGTATGAACTCGGTGAAGATTTAAATTGTGCGAATATTATTATCCTGTAATTACAATTTCCCGTATCAAAATTTAATCTGGTTTTTATTAATAAAAGCATGTCGACACTTAGCAAATGATTGCCAGATATCGACATGCTTTCTTTTTTCCAAACATATATGTTGCTAAGTGTCTTATGGCAGCATATGATCTCCTGCAAGATAAAGCCGGTACCACTCTTCTCTGGTAAGTGTCACATGACTTCCATCAATGATCTCCTGCATATGCTTTCTGCTTGTCGATCCTGCGATCATCTGGATTCCCGCCGGGTGACGAAGGATCCATGCAGTTGCAATGCCGGATGGTGACACATTGTATTTGTCCGCCAGTTCATTCAATACCGCATTCAGCTTCGGATATTTCTCCTCATTTCCAATGAACACACCTTCAAAAAAGCCATACTGGAACGGAGACCACGCCTGAATCGTGATATCATTCAGTCGGCAGTAATCCAATACGCTTCCGTCACGATCTACTGCCCCTTCCGATGCCATATTCACTTCCATTCCATTTGTAATCATATTCGAGCAAGGAATGCTGAGCTGTAACTGATCGATCTCGATCGGCTGCTTCACATAACGCTTCAGCAATTCAATCTGCATCGGCTTCTGGTTCGACACACCAAAATGACGCACCTTACCGGATTTCTCCAATTCATCAAACGCAGCCGCAACCTCTTCCGGCTCCACCAGTGCATCCGGTCTGTGCAATACAAGTGCATCCAGATACTCCATATCCAATCTTTTTAAGATTCCGTCCACGGATTCCAGAATATGTTTCTTCGACAGGTCATACATAACGCCAGGAACGATACCACATTTCGATTGTACGAAAATGTCTTCCCTCTTTACATCCGTCTCTTTGAATGCCTTGCCAAATAATGTCTCGCAGTTTCCACCGCCATAAATGTCCGCATGATCAAAATACGTCAGTCCCTGTTCCACACAGAATTCGATGTGCTGTACAAGTGCAGGGATCTCCATGCTGTCGATGCGCATGCATCCCACCGCAATAGAAGGGATCTTTGTGTTTGTCTGTTTTAATTGCAATTCCCGCATATCCATTCTCCTTTATATGTAAATTAATTTTTGATATAATTTTCAATCTCGTTAACTTTATCTTATTTTATCCAAATAGCAGTCTCATGCACACAGTCCCACAATAACAACACGATCACTCCGGCAGATACTGCGTATAGATATCCACATGATCATAGATGCATCTCCAGCTTGATGTTGATCCCGCCGTCACAACCAGATACTCCGTGCCATTCTTGTCCGTTGCCATACTCGCCGCACAGCTTCCGGACTGCGAGACGAAACCGGTTTTCGCACAAAGCACCGTACCATGTGTATCCTTATCCTCAATTCTGCGAAGGAACAAATTCGAGATGCGAAGTCCATCCGGATGCTGCTTCGTCTTCTCCGTCGTATAAATATGCTCGGAAAGCACCTGCCTGCACCACTCATTGTCCGTTGCCGCCTTCAGAATGACAGCCATATCATACGGCGTCGTATAATGATTCTCGTCATACAATCCAACACAGTTCGTAAAATGGGATGTCTCCGACAATCCAAGCTCGTCCAGCTTCTCATTCATCATATCGACAAATGCCTCATGCGAGCCTGCTACATAATTTGCAAGCGATACCGCAGAATCCGCTCCGGACGGTAAAATTGTTCCATAAAAGAGGTCTCTGACTGTAATCGGCTCATCCAATTCGAATCCGGTGTTGCTGCAGTCGTTCACATAACTGTAATCTGCCACTTCCTTCGTCAGCTTTACCTTATCATCCAGCTGATCCTCCGAAATATGTTCCGCAGCAACCAATACTGTCATCACCTTCGTCATAGAAGCCGGAACGATACGCTCTCTTCCGCCTCTCTCCGCCAGAATCTCACCGGTATCCGCATTGATCAGGATTCCATGCTTGCTTACCACAGTCTCCGGCAAATCCGCGGTCTGATCCGTCTCATCTGCTTCGAAGCTCCACGGTTCCTCCATCGGTTGCTCCGTCTCGGTAGCCTGCAGCTGTTCGCTTGCCATTTCCGTTGCGGAAGGAATCTCTCTCGGATTAATCTTATCCTTCTGCTTCACAACCACTGTAATCAACACAATCAGGCTGACAAGCGCCACCACGCCAATCGTACCATATCTGCGTATCATCATGCTTCTGCGCTTCTCTTCACGCATCCGCTCCGCACGTTCCTTGCGCGCCTTGTGGCGTTCCGCTTCACGCTGTTCCTCCTCTGTTGCCGCATCATATATCTCGTTCGTTCTGTTTTCGTCGCTCATTTTTGTTCCTTTTCTATTTCTGATTCCGATTTTGTGCGTAAATAGTTACGATTTCTTTGTCATATCATATGGTGTTGCTTACAGTAGTGATAAATTCCATCCTCTGCAACATCACCACACACATCGTCCGCAACAGCCTTCAGCTCATCCGATCCATTCCCCATTGCAACTCCGTGCCCAACCGCTTCGAGCATCGCAATGTCATTATTTCCGTCGCCAAAAGCGATTGCCTCCGACTTATCGAATCCATAATACTCCAACATCTTCGCCACGCCAACGCCTTTACCACCGTCTGCCGGGATCACATCCACCGCGCAATCCCACCATGCTGTAATCTTCGCCTGTGCAACGCCTTCCAGCAGCTTCGGACGTTCCTCCATGGAACAGCCGAGCATAATCTGGTGAATTTCCTCGTTCTCTGCAACCTCTTTAAAATCATCTGCAACCTCTACGTCCAGCTTCGCGAAAGCATAATACGTCACAAGATCCTCATCACTTCCATTCGCCACCAATCGCTTCTTCGTCGCGATCGACACCGGTCTTCCCATGTTGGTCGCATTCTCGATCAGCTTATGTACGTCCTCTTGGGGAATCGGATTATCGAAGATTGCTTCCTTCCGATTGTAGCAATAGGATCCGTTAAAGGTGAGATATGCATCAAAATCCACGCCGTCGAAATGCGGCAAAGTAAGAGGTGCACGCCCCGTCGCAATGCAGATGATAATTCCATTCTTCTGCAACTGGTTCAGTGTCTCACGCATTTTATCCGTAATCTCTTTATGTTCAAATTCCAAAATCGTTCCATCTATATCAAAAAAAGCAATCTTAATCTTGTCCATCGCCACTCCTTATACCAATCTATTCATTTCGTTATCTTCTGATATTTTTACAAACAAATGAGACTATCACTGCCACCATCATTCCCACAATAGCTCCGATTGCATTCTTCCCTGAATCAATCCAGGAAAAATGCCGTCCCATAATCAATGGTTTCGACACTTCGTCCAGCCAACACAGCGGCAGAACCAGAAGTCCCCACCACAAAGGCTTCTTCCACAGAATCAAACTTATGCCACAGCAAAACGTAATCAGGAAGAAAAGCACATAATGGCATGCCGACCGCAGAAATACATCACTCACGCCAAGGAATGCGGCTATCCGTGAACTCTCTATTCCGCTGATGTCTCCCTGCTGGTGCGACAACCATACTGCCACAAGCAATATCACAATTGTAAAAATCGGAAATGCATATTTCAAAAACGTTTTCACTGTAACACTCCAATTTATCAAATCTCTTCAACAAAATAATCCGCTATACCAATATTCTTAGTATAGCGGATTCATAATAAAATTACAATTTTGTTTTACGCATCTCTATTCATTATAATTTTCAGTCAAAATTTCATCCGAGACACTAATATGGCAACTATGTGTCTTGCCTCCAAACGCAACTGTAATATCTGCTTCTCCTGCACACACAACCTCAAACGCAATCTCATTATCCTCCGTCCAAAGGATCTCAACCACATCCGGGTTTGAAGACTCTGCCGATACACTATAATAATCCAGCAAATCCTCATCTACGTCTTCAATATAAATAGACTGCAACGACCAATCACTCGTGCTCAGATTCATTTGCGTCTGTGACAAAGTAAAATCATCCACCTTTGGTTTCTCTACAACAACTTTACAAACGTAAGTTTTTCCATGGACCTTTGCCTTAATTGTTGCTTTACCAGGTTCTTCCGCATACACCTTATCTCCGTCCACATCACAGACTTCATAATCCGACGTATACCAGGTCACCTCATGCTTACAGCCCTTCAAGGTCAGTTTCTTTTCGTCCCCTATTTTCAAAGTAAGGCTTGTAGCCGTAATACTCGGGTTCTCAACCGTCACCTTACATTTCACGCTTTTGCCGCCACAAGTCGCTGTAATCGTCGCTTTTCCAGCTCCTTTTGCCGTAATCTTTCCGCTCGATGAAACGGTCGCAACCACTTTCTTATTGCTTGTCCACTTCACCTTGCCCGTCGCATTCTTCGTGCCGATAGTCTTACTCTTTCCCTTCAACAAGAAAACAGATGTTATCTTCAGCTTAAATGGCGCAGCCTTCGGAGCATTATGTTTTGTCACCTTCGAAGAGGAACTAGATGAACTGCTACTTGATCGATATCCTCCCGAATTACCGAAACATTTCTTACAGGCCGTAAGTCCACGCGCCAACGCCTCCTCATATCTTAAGCAGCTTTGTTTCAATATACATACTATCCATTTTTAGTATACTATATTTCTGCCAAAAGCTCCAGCAAACTGACAACTTAGTTCACCGTAATCTCAAACGCATATCTTTTCTCGATCATCTTCAAATATCGCTCATTGTAGCTTGCTGCCACAAGCATCGGCGCATACGCATCTCTTCCGCTGATATTAAACATATATGGGAAATCACGAAAATGTTCTGTATACTGCTCCGCAAAATCTAAGATTCCTCTCTGAATCTCCCTGATTCCGTCCTGATTCACATCGTATTTACCAAACTCCAGCGTAATATCAAGATTTCTAAGATACACCTCTGTTCCACCCTTATTCCAGCTTCCATTGTGAAAGCCTTTAAATGAAGGCGTCGGTGAAGAAAGCAACAACTCCCAGAACACATTGTAGTCCTTGTTCGGATCATGTTTCTTAAACAAATCACGGTTATCTGCGCCTGAATACAAATACGATACCAGCTTTCCAGACTGCAGAAATGGATCCGACGCATCCGGTTCCGCATTATGTATCGTATTCGTTCCCGCAATGATTCCAACAATTTCACACTCCATATTCCAAACCTTGTTCACAAGATGTGATAAAGATAGTGCTCCGCTTCCCGCCCAGCCAATATCAATCGCCGCAACCTTCCTGCATCCATCCAAGATATTCCGATAATACTTTTCCGCTGCAAGTTGCTGCTCATGGTAGCAGGCAATCACCTTATCCCACTTCGCCTCAATGAATCTTCGTAACAGATAACCGTTCTGATCTGTCAGTTCATCGTCCTCTCGCAGATCAACAAACTTCTGATTCTTCTCATACACATGTTCCATCTGCCACTTCATCCAGATTCCATGCCAATCGGAAAGTTCCGCCGTCAGCACGTCCAATTCCATCGCATGCAATGCCTGTCCGATTGTGACATCCTGATTGACCTTATGATCAATAAATCTTCTGAAATAGTCGTGCCGATCTTCCTCTGCCATCAATTTCGTTGCAGCTTTTCTGGACCAATATACATACTCCGTCGAATCATCCGGATATAACTTAGAATAAACTTTGCGTAACGCGTCCCCATCCCTCGCCAGGAAAAGCAGCTTATCCAGATGATGCAACTTAAAATACTCATGTACAAAGTGGCAATAACCCAAAACAAATAATCCACCATATAGGTAGCCATACTCATAATCCAGACTATAATTTCCAGAACCATTATATAAATGATTGGATACCAGACCTCGGTACGCACCGCCAATCATTGATGACATATCCATCGGACGATATAAAAGAACATTCTTGTTCACATTCTGATACGGCATAATATCCAGTCCGCACACCTTCGCCATCTTGTGATCACTGTGTGGATTGTCTCCGATGTGTACAATATCTTTATTATTGCAGGCGGAATTGTTCGTCCCGGAAATATCTTTTCCCGGTTGAACCTTTCCCTTCAAAGATTTACCATACAGGTCATACATCACATGGCGAAAAAGTGATCCATCCGCCTTATTTTCTCCATACTCATTCGAAATATAGATACGCTCCGCTCCCGTATATCCCGCCTTACATAAGATTCGTTCAATACATTCTCGCGGAAGATACATGTCTGACACAATGATCATGCGTTTTCCAAGTGTCTGTAACCGTTGCCACACCTGCAGCATATATGGATTTGCATAGCAAAGCGCTTCCTCAATCTCGCACTCCACACGCACTCCCTCCTCTGCATCCAGGCCGGTGTCCTCCGCAAGATTCTCCCAGATTTCCTTCAGACTGACTTCCATATGACCAAGCCTCTGCTTGCATTTCATTCTGGCATCCCACTCCGCCCAAACCCGGATATTCTTAAAGTCCATAACTCCGAGCCGCTCGCCAATCAGATAAAACACATCCGTCGGCAACGACATCGGTCGGAAAATCAGCGTATCAAAGATATCAAATGATATCACATCATAATCCCTGACTCTTTCAACAAAGTCATCCACCGACAGACATTCCCTGCTATAAGCCTTAGACTCACTCTCCGTGAGAAGCAGCCGCTTTCTCTCATAGCTTTCCACGTCCGGAACTCTTCCCAGAAATCTGCAAAACAAAACGTAAAAAGCGAAATTCAACCACAATAAATAAATCCATGAAAAAATCTTCCGGATTCCGGTTGATCCATCACGCATCTTGTGATAACGGCGGGCAATACCCGGCTGCTTATTTACGAAAAAATGATATAGTTCGTTTCTCATATTGTTCCCTTCTTGTTCAAGCATTTAATCCCATAGAAATGTGCCCAAATCCAAAATTTCACTGCCACCATTCTCCAGCAGATTGCGTTCTTTATCCTAGAACTTTTCGCCTTTTGCAGCTTTCTATGGTACTTTCCGGAATCAATTCGTTTCAGCCAACGCATCCCCTTCAGGAAATCATTCATTGCAAGAATCACATAATACTCTGTAATCCAATCCTCTCTCACATGATATTCCGTAATCTTTTGCTTCCAAGCCTTCATAATCTGTTCTGCATCCGGCAAAAAGCCATAAAGCCAATTCACAAACAAAGGATTTCTCGTATCATAATACTGCATCAAAGGTGTCAGTCGCTTATCATAGGTCTCATGCCAGACCTGTACGCCCTCAATAATAATCGGTTTTCTTCCACATCGCAGACCATATTCCACATCATCGCAATGAATGAAAAAAGGAAGTACATCATTCTTCTGTACAAATTCCATTGGGAAACAACAAAACCACCAACCACCGTAATCCGCATCCGCATCATATATGACACGCCCCTGCGTATAACCGGTCTGACTTATATCACGCATAAATTCCATATGCGATATATTTCCGCCATTCCACTTCTCTGCCGCCGTATATTGAATGTCCGGTTTGTCCATGCAAAACATTCGTCCCGCAACCGGTCGCTTTCGATTTTCTTCGTTTACATTCAAAAGAAAATCAAACAACAAATAAAACGAATTAATATCAAATGACACATCATCATCCATGAAAATAACATGCGAAAAAGCGATATTGGACTTTCGAATCTCCTCGATTCCTCGCTGGAAGCCACCCGATCCTCCACTGTTTTCATTATAAATTATGTGTGTATATTTATCTTCCTGCAGTTGTAATTCACTCGCATTATCTACAATAAAAATGTGTAATTTTCCATAATACTTAACATTTTGTTCGTCAAAAAAAGATGATTGACGCAACAGCGCCAAATTCTTTCGAATGAACGTCTCCCTATGATAAGTACATATATTCAAAGCCAAACATACTTTACTTTTCATAAACAACCTATTGCCTTTATATAATATATATGTTACGATGCATTCACACCGAAAGCTTTTCATTTATACAAAATTTGTATTAATCTTTTTTATTCCCATTACATAGTAAATACATATGTAGGAGGTAGCAGTATGGCAAACACACGCCACACTTATCATCTTCACTCCAAAGAAGTTGAAGAAATTATCCGCAACAACGGATTACCTGATGAGATTTCAACCGAAACACAACTTTGGGATTTGATCATCAAGAAAGCAACTTACAGTTCCCCCAAGCTTCTGTTTCCCCTCATCTATGAAATCTATGGAAAAGACTATCCCAAGGATTCCACTGTCGTCCCACTCTCCACTGAATATTCCGTAGAGCGTTCCGACACAAAAGAAATCTCAACCATTAAGGCAGATCTCACATTCTGCGTGAATGACGCAGACATCTACCACTTTGAATGTGAAATTACATACGATGGTCAGATTACCATCCGGATGCTTGAGTACGATCTTCATGCGGCTTTAACGTTTCGAGCAGACACACAAAACACACAATTAGTCCTCGAGTTCCCAAAATCAGCAGTACTCTTTCTGCAAGGTCCTAAAAAGATCCCTGACTACTTAAGCTGTCAACTCAAATTCCAGGATGGAAGCACACACGAATACCGTGTCCCGACAGTCAAAGTACAGTCCTATACTCTCGAAGAAATCAAGGAGAAACACTTATGCTTACTAATTCCATTTCTTCCAATTCGGTTTCGGCGTAGCATCCCATCCGATGCCAAGATACAATCTGCAAGTTCCCCGGATGAGCATCGTTCACTTGAAAAAAAGCTTCAGAAGTCAAAAGAAGAATTGACTTCCTTCTTCACGGAAACTATACTTATCTTAGATCAGGAAATCGCTGACGGATTTCTAACAGAGACCGACAAGGATCTAATTTTGTCCCTGTTGCAAAAATCCATGCTTCGAATTTCTTACCGAAACAAAGACTTATGTCAGGAGGTGTACACTATGATCGTACCTGAACTCAAACTTCCAACAGATGAATATTATGAGGTCGTCCATGAAAACGACGCACTAAAGAGAACCATAAAACAACAGCAGGGCAAAATTGCTGATTGTGATGCTAAAATCGCTGATCGAGACGCCAAACTTGCTGATCGAGACGCCAAACTTGCTGATCGGGATGCCAAAATCGCTGAATATAAGCGTCTCTATGGTGACCTATAATACAACGATACTGTACGTATCTTTACCCGTTCCCACAATTAGGAACGGGTATTTTTCATTTCTACCTCAATTCCTTCTTCGCGCACTCCAGCGCACTTGCAATCACCGCATCCATATCATAGTATTTATACTCACCGAGACGGCCTCCGAAGATAACTTTATCTTCCTTATCTGCCAATGCCCGGTACTTCTTATAAAGTTCTCCATTCTTCTCATCATTTACCGGATAGTACGGCTCGTCCCCCGGCTTCCATTCCGAAGAATATTCACGGCTGATAATCGTCTTCGGCAAATCATTTCCGTTCTCATCCTTTCCAAACTCAAACCACTTATGCTCAATGATTCTTGTCCACGGAGTCTCCCGATCCGTATAATTTACCGCTGCATTTCCCTGAAAATTCGGAATATCAAGCACTTCATTCTCAAATCTAACCGAGCGGTACTCCAGATTGCCCAGTGAATAATCGAAAAAAGCATCAACCGCGCCAGTGTATACCACCTTATCCGCCAAAGCATCCCACTTTGCCCGATTCACCAAATAATCCTCATTCAGCTGCACATCGATTCCATCCAATAAGTTCGCCACCATCTTCGTATATCCGCCAATCGGAATGCCCTGATACAGCGCATTAAAATAATTATTATCAAACGTAAGTCGCACCGGAAGTCTCTTAATGATGAACGCCGGAAGTTCCTTACAGTCACGTCCCCACTGTTTTTCCGTATATCCCTTTACCAGTTTTTCATAGATATCCCGCCCTACAAGAGAGATCGCCTGTTCTTCCAGATTCTGCGGTTCTCCAGTAATCTCCTGTCTCTGTTCCTCAATCTTTGCTGCAGCTTCCTCTGGCGTCACAACACCCCACATCTTATTAAACGTATACATATTAAAAGGCATCGAATACAGCTCACCCTTATAATTAGCTACCGGAGAATTCGTAAAACGGTTAAACGTCGCAAAACGATTCACATAATTCCACACTTCCGTATTATTGGTGTGAAAAATGTGCGCCCCATATTTGTGGAAATTGATGCCTTCCACCTTCTCTGTATACACATTTCCCGCAATGTTCGGGCGCTTGTCGATCACAAGCACTTTCTTTCCCGCGTCCGTTGCCTGTCGCGCAAAAACAGCCCCAAACAAGCCCGAACCAACGACTAAATAATCATACATTTTCATTCTCCTTTTCATCCAAAACAAACTATTGATTTTGTACCATCTTTATGTTATGATGCATCCACACCGTTAGTTTTCATTCATACAAAATTTGTATTAGTCTTTTTTATTCCCATTACATAGTAAATACATATGTAGGAGGTAACAGTATGGCAAACACACGCCACACTTATCATCTTCACTCCAAAGAAGTTGAAGAAATTATCCGCAACAACGGATTACCTGATGAGATTTCAACCGAAACACAACTTTGGGATTTGATCATCAAGAAAGCAACTTACAGTTCCCCCAAGCTTCTGTTTCCCCTCATCTATGAAATCTATGGAAAAGACTATCCCAAGGATTCCACTGTCGTCCCACTCTCCACTGAATATTCCGTAGAGCGTTCCGACACAAAAGAAATCTCAACCATTAAGGCAGATCTCACATTCTGCGTGAATGACGCAGACATCTACCACTTTGAATGTGAAATTACATACGATGGTCAGATTACCATCCGGATGCTTGAGTACGATCTTCATGCGGCTTTAACGTTTCGAGCAGACACACAAAACACACAATTAGTCCTCGAGTTCCCAAAATCAGCAGTACTCTTTCTGCAAGGTCCTAAAAAGATCCCTGACTACTTAAGCTGTCAACTCAAATTCCAGGATGGAAGCACACACGAATACCGTGTCCCGACAGTCAAAGTACAGTCCTATACTCTCGAAGAAATCAAGGAGAAACACTTATGCTTACTAATTCCATTTCTTCCAATTCGGTTTCGGCGTAGCATCCCATCCGATGCCAAGATACAATCTGCAAGTTCCCCGGATGAGCATCGTTCACTTGAAAAAAAGCTTCAGAAGTCAAAAGAAGAATTGACTTCCTTCTTCACGGAAACTATACTTATCTTAGATCAGGAAATCGCTGACGGATTTCTAACAGAGACCGACAAGGATCTAATTTTGTCCCTGTTGCAAAAATCCATGCTTCGAATTTCTTACCGAAACAAAGACTTATGTCAGGAGGTGTACACTATGATCGTACCTGAACTCAAACTTCCAACAGATGAATATTATGAGGTCGTCCATGAAAACGATGCACTAAAGAGAACCATAAAACAACAGCAGGGCAAAATTGCTGATCAGGATGCGGAATTAGCAGAATACAAACGCATCTACGGCGAATTAAAACCTACATCTCATAAATAATTAGACCTTATCCTTCAACCGCCCATTATATATTGGGGCGGTTGATTTATTGTGATGACTCAAAAAGCTTTATTTTGAATCATACAAACCCTTTCTCGAATTTTTGTAGATGATACATCACTTCTCTTAATATAAATAGTATCAACTCCATACTGATCTTTTAAAATTTTAGCCTCCCTCACGTATATATCTTCATGTTCATGATCATCGCCCGCAAACATAACATCAAATTTATACTTTTGATAAGCTGCAATTTTATCTAAATCTTCTTCTGCTACAACCATATCAACATATTTAATTGCTCTTACGATTTGAACCCGTTCATTATAACTAAGAACTGGTTCGCGCCCTTTTCTTATTCGCATGAACTCATCTGTTCCAACTGCAACAATCAACTGGTTGCAACACGACTTTGCTTGTTCTAAAATTTGAATATGTCCTTCATGAAGTATATCAAAAAAACCAGATATAAATCCTACATTATATTTCTTCATTCTTCTCCTCGCTTAACGCATAATGATAACACTTTTTAAATTCTTGAAGTTCCTGCTGTAACATTTCCTGCACTTCCCTCATATTTTTGTCTTTCAAACAAAGTGTTTTGTTCTCTCTCATTCTGCAAAAGCTTAACATTCCATCCGCACGCATTGTCAAACTCATAATTCCAGTTGCACACGGTTTGTTTTTTCCTTCATGAACTTCATAAGAATCCGGATAAAATTCACAATTCTGACAAGCCTCACTGTATGTTCTTCTAGGTGTAACCGAATCTTTTCGATTCATATGATCCACAATCGTCAGGGTGCATCCGTTATGAATAAATCTTTTCATATAAATACCCTTATTATTATGGACATACAATCCTGTTTCTTCATAACCCTTTTGACGTAACTTCTCTATCAAAGCATTTAATTCTGTCTCAACATCATCCGGTTTAATTCGTTTACCAAAATCATTAACCGTAAGCACTTTTACCCCAACAAGTTTCATTCGCTGCACATAGTCAAATACTGCTTCAATCTCTTGAACATTTTGTTTTTTTGCGACAAAATTCAGTTCGATCTTAAATCCTTTATCTCTCGCAAATTTGATATTCTCCATCACACTATCCAAACTATCTGATCCTGTCAATTCATGAAACACCTTCGGTTGCAAAGAATCCAAACTGATTTTTAGCAAAAGAATTTTCTTAACCGATTCCCACACCTCTGGATAGTTTTCATAGCACTTCTGCATCAAAAGGCCATTCGTACACAAAACGATCTTCTCATATTCTTCTTTTTTAGCATGCTTCAATGTTTCTATCAGGCGATTTTCTACAAGCAATGGCTCGCCTCCTGTAATTCGAACCACCTTTTTCTCTGTCCACTTATTCGCTTTATAATAGTTTGCATATGCCGATAATAAGTATTTAATCTGTTCAATTCCACATAATTCGCTACATTTCTTCAAATTTTCGCCGCCATCTGGACAATACTTACAATCCATATTACATTCGGATGTCAAATTAATTACCAATGACGGTTTCATTTCAAAACGATCCAAAACAAAGCTACATCTGTCTGGAATAATTTGTGAGAAAGAATCATTCGCATTTTCCCATTCTGTATTGAAGAAAGCCCTAAGACTTCCATACATTGACGACCTATTCGAGTAACAGTACATAGCAGATTTTGAACCTGGTTGTTCCGTATAGAACCCAAAATAAACATGCTCATCCGTCATAATAAACCGAAAATATAATGGTTGTTTATGAAACCGGATTCCCCATGATAAATATTTGGGGAAATTATCTCGCAGATTTTTTATATCTTCATAAATAGTTTTCCATTGCCTTTCCAATGCATCTTGCTTTGAAAACTTCTCAACATTTTTTAACCTTCTCTCAATATTCGCATTATAAGGATCTGAAACTAATATTTTAAATTCTATTTGATTTTTCTTCTTATATATTGCATCTGATATCTTCGAATTACCTTGCAGAAATCTTCTTCCCCTTAGCCCATAAAAGTAAATCTTTTTACCACTTTCTATTTCTTTTACTATATTTTCTTCTGGTAGATCATATATTGACTTATAGACTATCGGTATATCATATGTATTTTTTATTAAACCTCCGTCCCTGCTTTCTCTATAAATACCTGATTCAAAGCTCCGTAATTCACCATTGGCAATCTCCCATCTTGAGTTTCCCTGATACTTATACAAAGTAATTTGTATATCCTGTTTTTCGGTTTTTCTATAATCTTCTTCTGTATTCTCAATATACTCTCCCATAAGAAAAACCGGTGTTGAAAAACTATTAGAAAGCGCACATCCGCATGTGAATTGCGGAATACCATCTCTCGCTATTCCGTGATCTGAAATTGCTTCTGTCAACACACTCATTCCGGGTGTATGATTATGTCCACAGAATACCATCCTAACATTGTGTTCCACTAACCAATGCTGAAATCTTCTTCCCTCCTCGGGCTGAAACCATTCAATTCCATGGTGCATCATTACAATATTTATTTTATCATCCTCTTCTATTTTCAAATCACATAAACTAGGAAAATTTACATTTAAATGTCCATAATCTTTATCATCCATCGACAATAAACACGAATCAATTGAAATTATTCTAAAGTTATCAATGCACTTAATAGTAAATGGTTGATACTTTTTTCTATAAAACAATGCATATAATTCATTAAATTTTCCATACCCATCCAAGCATATATCCAAGTCTGGCAATTCACCACCATGTTCGCGGTACTGTGTAATCTCTTGGTTTCGCAGATTCAATGTTCTATCAACATCATGATTTCCCGGACACAAAATCACTCTGTTTATTTTAATTCCACAAATATGAGCAATTTTTCTGATATACTGATTTATTGCATTTACATTACCTTCATTTTTAAGAAAACAATCTCCTGTAATGAGAATAAAAGAAATCTTACCCCTTTCTTTCTCTAATGTTTTAAGCAATCCCTCTTGTGCTTGTTTTGTTGCGAAATTGTTATATTTCATGTGTAAATCCGAAAGAACAATCCATTTCATCTTTTGTTTACCTCCAATAATTACCAGTAATTTTGCTTTTCATTTTCCCTCAGAATTATCTTTAATACTTGTCCAATAGTTTACTTGTGCAACAAAACATCTCATATTAGATAATTCAAGTTCAGAATATCCATATCAAATCGTTACAGTTTTCCACAGTCTGGAATTCATACTTTTCTTCTGCCTTAAAGCCAAAACCGTAAGTTACACCAATAAAATCAACTTGAGCCTGCTGAGCGCCAATAAAATCATTTTTGCTATCTCCTACAAGTGTGGTTTCTCTTTTTTCACAACCACATAAATCACAACATTTCAATATCAATCCAGCCTTATTAAAGCTATCATTCGAATCCATGCCGCAAATTGCATCAAAATAATCTACAATTTCCATTTCATTCAGCATACTCTTTGCAAAATCCTCCACTTTTAAAGTAGCAACTCCTATTTTATAACCTTTGTTCTTCAGATTCTTAATCACATCAACAAAGCCTGGATATAGAATAGCTTTATGGATTCCAACTTCAGCATATCGTTCTCTATATACCCTTACAGCAACTCTAGCATCTAAATCAGAGAATCCAAATTTTTCGATATAAGTTGTTAGCAAATTTGCACCGATAACTCCACGTAATTCTTCTTCAGAAGGTACTTCTCTCCCCATCGTATTTAGTACAAATCGATGAGCATCTAAAATCCCTTCTGATGTATCAGCAATCGTTCCATCAAAATCAAATATTATCAATTTCATATTTTGTTGGGGTGAGTATTTCATAGTCTGCTCCTCCTATCAAAATTTTGTGCACGCTCAAAATATGAGGCTGCGACATTTACTAAGATTCGTATATAATTTTCCTTTTTCTCTCGTCATTACTTATATAAAATTCACTATCAAAACATTAAATAGCGGTAGTTTGATTATCTTGTCGCAGCAAGCCATCATGAGTTCCACATATATACTAGTTCTCAATTCGTTTTATAATCTTTAAGATTTGCATATATCAAAACCTTTATCTTTTATAAGCATTTGCACAGTACTAACTATCTTTTATTTATTCTTTTAATTCTAAATACTTATTCCAAAATTTGCGAGAGGTTAAATCTTCATATTGTTTTTTATATGCACCATCTACTAAATCATACCTCTTCTTAATCTGCTTTTTTATTATACGATATTCTTTAAATATTTTTTTTCGTTCTTTCTTGTCTCGTAACACGGTAAATCCTTTATTTGTTATCTCGTCATAGTAAATTATTTTTTTTGCCCTATATCCAGCCTCTTCGTTCAATGCATACAATGGCAAAATTATCTCTCTATCCGCCGGTAAGTAATATCCATTCTTTGTTATTCTTCTTACAAACTTATGTAACTTATCACAATCCTTAATAGTGCAACATAATCTATACCATTCATAATTAAAATTTAATAAATCCACTCTTTCCATTTTAATGTTATGCTTAATAATGTGATTATTATAGTCTTCAGCATTTAACTCTAATAGCCACTCTGGTCCCTTCAAATAATCTTCTACACCTTTCAATGTTGCATATGCATTTTGATATTGATAAAGATTTACATCAAATAAAATTATCCTCTTCAAATTTCTAATGCATTGTCGTTTATTTTCTGTCAAACAGTTACAACTATTAACAATCAGTCTGTTTCTACTTTCATAATAACAACGCATTACATTCCTTTTAGATTCAAAAGCATCATGCCACACACACACACCATTTATTGTAATTATGTTTGGTTTATTTCTTATGCTAAAATCTACATCATCATTAAAAACAAAAATCGGTAACGGCAAATTATCATTTCGTATATACTTAATTGGAACTACACAAAACCACCAAGCAGCATAGTCCGTCCCCCCACACTCTTTACTATTAAGCATACATTGCATCTCATCCCTTAAATCTATGCCTTGTCCATTAGACTTAATTCTGCCTTGATTCCACAGCGCTCCACTTTCCACTTGATAATAACTAAGATCCTTCCGCAACATTGCCCCAGAAACAAATGAATCCTGATACTTTTCTTTTACAAATTCTAAAAATGTTATCAACCGTTCTATAACAAAAGCTTCAATATTCGCATCATCATCCATTAAAATACAGTGTGTATAGTGATACCTATCCATATCATCTATTGCACTTATCATTCCTAATGCAAATCCTCCAGCTCCGCCCACATTGGAATTTGCTCTAACAGTAACACTTTCTGTCGACCTAATCGCTAAATTTGATGCATTATCAATTACATATGTATGTATATTTTGAGCATTACATTCTTTAATATTTTTCAAGTTTTTCTTTATATACGCTTCCCTATTATAAGTTGTAAAAATCAGTGCCAAATAAACATTATTTCTATTATACTTTTCCGTTGTTATGTACCTTCCCGAATAAAGCTCAAATTCGTTTGAAAAAACCTGTAACGAAAATGAGTAGCAAATCACATCCTGCTTGCAATCATATGACAATATAGCCGTCGATATCTCATCCGAGTTTATTATTTTTCTTTGAACAATAATTCTATGCATATTTCCATATAATATTTTATTTGCATATAATGTTATTTCTGCACATCCTTTAAATGAAATTTCTAACAAAACAGAATCAACTTGTGTATATTTTTTCCATTTTCCAACAGAAAACGAGTTGAAATAAGTTCCAAAATTAACATTTGAATTTTTACCAATTATCATAGTATTATCACTAATCAAAATGTTACCATCTGATTTATAGAACAATCCATTATCTATTTTGTCATGGTTAAAATGTATTTTTTGCAATATTTCAATTGTCTTATCCTTCACATTAACATCCTCCTCCCAATAAAATAATCAACAACAGCATCCAAACTATACCATTCAACTTTCCACATCAAGATTTACCTATTGGTGACGCACCTCACTTAATAGACAAATATTCCCATATCGTTCTAGCTTTATCACTAAATCCTCATTCATCATATCAAGCTATTTTTTATAACAATCATAAGTACTCTCTCAAACTCAAAAATAAATTTCATAATTAATCTCTTTTTTTTCTTTTCTACTACATAATCATGCGTAATAAAATCATAATACTTTATACTTTTTGCTTTATATGTCTTGACAATATCATCCTCATCCATTGATAAAATAATATTCCTAGACGCCTTTCTCACAAAGCCATTTAGTGTCAGTATTCTAACTATTCTATGCCCCCAACCGCAATCTTTTATTTCTGAGCAAAATCTGTAATAATCAAGCTCTTCATTACTTAATCTTTCATTTTTGACAATATTCGTTTCTACCAAATTCAAGCTATCATATCCATACAAATTTAATAAAGCATTCAATACAAATTGAATAAATTCATATTTATACATTATTATATTCTTCCAGAATATTTTATTTAGATTTAGTATAACTTGCCTTCTATTCTTCTTATTCAAGTCCTTTGATAATGAATAAACAAGAACCTTCGCATAATTATCCCATTGTTCAAGAATGCTATCCATACATTCTATTTTGCCAATCTCCTCTTTGTTTTGCCAAACATCTAGCCATATAAAATTGGCAGAATATTTTATATTATGGTTCTGAGTTTTCCGCAATATAGAGATTTTAACTTTCTTCGCACTATTCAAAAAAGTTTCTTTTCTGCCCTCCATTTTCTCCAAAAATAAAAATAAATTTTCTTGTTGTACTATTGTCAATCTGCTAAGAAAATCGCTATTTATTAAAAAAATGCTATCCCAATTTATATATATATCAACATCGATTTCATATTCATAATCATGCTTCCTATATGTGATCACATTTATTCTGCTTTTAGTGTTTATATAATTATTAATGTAAAATCCTTCATAGATTTCTAAAGAACTATTTGAGGTTTCTACTTCAAAATAATAGAGCTCTCCATCATTAATATTTTGAAAATCCATATGGACATATTGTTTCTTGGGAGCCTCTATTTTATATCTCGCAACAAAATAGTTTCTCCCATATATTCTTTTAAAACAATTTACATATCCATTTCCTTTAACTCTTAGAATTAAACTTATTGAATAAACATCTGTATACTTTCTCCACAGGCTTCCATTTATAACATTGCTTTCCCCACAACCAACTTTTGTTTTTTCTTTAATAAAGAGGGAGATTGTATTTTGGTCATAATACAAATTGTAAATTTCTCCTTCTAATACATCAAAAGACATATCTTTTATATCTAAAGTCAATATCTTTTGAAGTTTGTTCATTTTTTTAATAAATGGATTATCATCATTCCATACACGGCCAAAATCAGCATATACTCTTCTAACATTATTTCTATAGCATTCAACTAAATTATTTTTTTTAGAAAAAGAAATATTGTCCTCCAATCCATTAATCAATCCATCCACTTCTTTTGAGTTCCAATTTTTTTTTTCGTGCACATTTATAATATAAGAAACTTTATCCACAAAATAAATTGTATCTACCTTATATAATGATTCTAACAAGAATGGCGGATCTTGGTATCTTCTATAATCTTTAAATTTAAAATTTTCTTTTTTGATAAATTGACTCAAATATAAATATCTAGTATAGCCATAGTCATTTTGGAATTCAGAAAAATGGACAAATCCATTAACAATAGGTACACTTTCAAACCATGATATATTATTTTCAAAATTATATTTAATTACTCCGCCTAAAATTTTTACCCGGTTGCATATTGCTATATTACATAACGATATTAAATTTTCAAATCCAATAAACGTATCATCTGCATCTAAAAAATATATATAACGCCCTCTACTCCTACGTATGCCTATATTTCTAGATATTCCAGAACCTTGATTTTTTTTATTTTGTAAAATCTTTATATTTTTGCAATTTTCAAACTCTTTTCTATATTTTTTTACGTCAAATAGATTTTTCCCATCAACTACTACTATTATCTCAACTTGATCTATACATTTTTTAAGCAAATTGTCACATATATTTATAAAATCTATTTCTTTCCCATAAAACGGAATAATAATCGTAACAATCAATGATTTATTATAGTCTCCAATATGAAACTCTCTTTTTTTGTAATTCTTGTTCATTTGTTATTCCTTTAATGTCTATAAGAATTTTGCTGGACAAATCAGAACCGCCAAGTAGTGATGTATAATATGACAAATCCTTATTTTTATACTCATCATGAGCTACAGCTAACACTAAACAATCAACATTTTCAATTTCATCTATATTTGACAAAACAACTCCATACTCCTTTTTCACATCAGCAGCCTCCGCCCAAGGATCGACAACAATAGGTTGAACCCCATACTCATGTAATTTATTTATGATGTCTATCACCTTACTATTTCTTATATCTGGACAATTCTCTTTAAAAGTAATTCCCATTATAAGTATTCGGCTCTTTGAAGGTGCTAATCCTTTAGAAACCATCATTTGAATTATCTTCTCGCCAATATATCCCCCCATACCATCATTAACAATTCTACCATTTAATACAATTTTGCTATGATATCCTAATTGTTCAGCTTCGTATGTAAAATAATACGGATCAACACCAATACAATGTCCCCCCACTAGACCAGGTCTAAAACCTAAAGCATTCCACTTAGTATTCATTCCGTCAACCACTTCGTTAGTGTCTATTCCCATTTTGTCAAATACCATAGCCAACTCATTCATAAATGCTATATTAATATCTCTCTGACTATTTTCTACTACTTTTATTGCTTCTGCTGTTTTAATATTGCTAACCGCATATGTTCCAACTTCAATTACAATATCATATATATTTTTTATTTCCTTTAAACTTTCCTCATCCATTCCCGAAACAACCTTTCGAATATTCGGTAATCTATGAACTTTATCCCCTGGATTTATTCTTTCTGGTGAATATCCTATTTTAAAATCGATTCCAGCCTTCAATCCTGATTCTTTTTCTAATACAGGCAAACATTCCATCTCTGTACAACCTGGATAAACTGTAGATTCATACACTACAATTGTATTTTTACTTAAATTTCTTCCTATTATTTCAGAAGCAGATATGACAGGAGAAAGGTCTGGGGTATGGTCTTTATTTATAGGTGTTGGAACTGCAACAATTATAAAGCTTGCATTTCTTATTTCTTTTTCATCATCTGTAAACATTACTTTTGTATTTTGAATTGCATCATTTCCTACTTCTCCTGTTGGATCAATTCCAGCTTTATATTTATTAATTTTATCCGAATTCAAATCAAATCCTATCACATCAATACCCTTTTTTGAAAATTCAATCGCTATGGGCATTCCTACATATCCCATTCCTACAACTGCGAGTTTTCTTTCTCTGCTTTTAATTTCATCATATAAACTCATAAACTATTTACTCCTCTTTCTTCTTATAAATCTCGGTATCGCGGTAAACTTCATTGCTAATCTGTATGAAAAAGATGCTCTTACGTTATCCAATTCATACTGAGCCCTAAGATACATTTTTTGAGTATTTTCTTCTTTTGCTTTTAATTCATTATATTTTTGTTGTGAAAAACCAGAGTCCACTAATCGTCTATATGGAATTTCTATATTTTTTGAAACATACTCAAACAATTTAGAAATAATAATTGTTTTTAGCTCATCATCTATATTTAATAATAACGTTCTAAATGCTCCACATACTTTTTGCGAATTTTTGCATAAATACGGAGCAAATAAATACAAATATTCATCCACAATTCTATGCGCAACTGTTTGCTTTAAAATATCATAATTATATGTCATAGCAAATCTATATTCTTCACTTAATGCCAATAAAATATCCTGACACTGCTTCTCATTAAATTTCTTTTTTACAATAGGCTTTCTATATGCATAAACAACCTTTTTAATTGTATAAAACTGCTTGGCTTTATGTAGTACCTCTACAAAAAAAATTGGATCCTGATATCTTACATAAGTAGGAAATCCCACATCTTCTAAAATATGTTTCGAATATATATACCTTGTATATCCATAGTCTATTTGAACATTATCGTATGTTACATACTCTTCATTTTCAAATTCATAATAATCTGGGCTCTCCATTTTTTCCCCATTTTTATATGCTTCAATTCCACCTCCAACAATATCTATATTTTTTTGTTTGGCAGTATTAAATAATGTCTCCAACACATTATTTGAAGGATACCAATCGTCTCCATCCATAAAGCACAAATAGTCGCCTTTTGCGCATTCAATTCCTTTATTTCTTGCAGCTCCACTTCCTGCATTTGCCTGACATATAATTTTGATCCTTTTATCCTTATTCTTCCATGCCAATAATTTCTCAACAGAATTATCAGTTGACCCATCATCAATACATATAATTTCTATTTCATCCAATGTTTGGCTAACTATACTTTCTAAACACTCATCAATAAAAAGTTCATCATTATAAACCGGTATTATCACAGAGATTTTTACCTTCTCTTCGTCCTTCATATTATTTGAATATTTAATATCCGAAAGATTAACTATTTCATTTTTAAGTTTTGCTATTTTTTCATTTAATTCCGAATCCGAATTATTATTTCTTATTCCACTTATATCCTCAACAAAAAAATCAATTGGTGAAAATGCTATCTTGTTTAGCTTTTTCCATTGAACAGGACCATACAACATACTATTTACTTCGCCAGCATCTATATGTCTATTTATCTCTTTGCTTGCAGAAATTATAAACTTCATCTTGTGCTCGCTGCTTGACCTATTATATGCCGCAATCAGTCCTAAAATCTTATACTTAACAAACAATTCTTTATATTGCTCATATACATTTCTTAATCTCAGCTCATTTTCTATAAACTCAAATTCCTCTATTACACAAAATGCTTTTTCTGTTCCTTTTACTGATGAATTCGGGTTATCCCGTCTATTCATATAATAATATTTATCAACAAAAGTCACTCTTTTAGCACAGATCATGCTAACAAACCAAAATCCATTATCCTGAAAAGAAGCACCTGGTGTGGTGTTAAACATAATTTTATTTTCTTTTAAAAAACTCATTTTATATAATCCAGTCCATATGTTCATTACAAGGGAAAAGACTTGTATTTCATCGCTTGGGCATATAACTCGATTATAAAAATTCAAATTAGTTAATGGTACATCCTCAAATAATCTATTAGTTGCATTTCCATAAAATCTTCTAAAATTGGATTTAACAAAATCTAAATCATTTTGTTTTGCAATGCAAAGCAGTTCTTCTATCATATTGGGGAGAATATAATCATCTGGTTCAACAATTCCGACATATTCTCCTGTTGCGCATGAAATACCAAAATTCATTGCCTTTCCATATCCACCATTTTCCCTATGAAAGACCTTAATTCTATCATCTTTCTTCGCATAAACATCCAATATATTTCCACACCTATCAGTTGAGCCGTCATCCACACAAATCACTTCTATTTTCCTATATGATTGGGAAAGGATGCTATCTAAACATTCTTCTAAATAATCTTCAACATTATATGTTGGAACAATAATTGATACTACATCTTTCATCTTTACATTTTCCTTTCAAAACTAATATTTGAATTTTACTTTTCTACATCATTGCAACTATATCCTCAATTTTCCGATTGAAGAAAATTGTCCCGACTACGTAACATCCACCTGCATACGCGCTCGCAATCGCCCAAAGCTTCCAGTTCGGATACATCCGCTCCATCACACATTCTCTCGAAATTGAAATCACCGTATATAACGGATTCAAAATCGTCATGCACTTCTGCATTGTTGGTGATAACCGATCAACCCGATAGAAGATTGCCGATCCGTACATCAGAAACAACGTAAAGATCTTATAGAAATACGTGATATCTGCGAACGTTACATTAATGACCGCAAGTATCTTTCCAATTCCCAGCATCATAACCAACATAAGAAGGATATCCGGTATAAATAACAACCAGGTAACACTCGGTCGAATCCGGTATAATGCAATCACAAATGCATAGATCATTAAGGAAAACAAGAAGTTACGAAAAGCCAGCAAGATTTTCTGATCCACATACACATTTTTTCGTAACTGTGTTTTAATCAGGAAATTCTTATTTCCCATTAACGCATTCAGACACATCGTTGTTCCCGATGTAAATAATCCATAAATGGTTGTTCCTGTTAAGACATATAATGGAAATCTGCTGGAACTTCCATCACCGAACATCTTTCCAAACACCAGCACCATCACCACCATATTAATGAGCGGATTAATCACTTCCCACAACTCGCCCATAAATGTGGATGACAGGCTTCTTTTTTTATCACGTATCACAAGCTGATGAATGACAAACATATTCTGCCGTAGTTCGTCCACTCTTCGCTCAATTATCTGCTGCGTCTTTCCCACTACAATCTCTCCACTACTTCATTCTCATATTTTTTGAATATCAGGATTCCAAAGGCAAGCATCCCGAATGCCCACGCAACCATCTGTATGAGGTACATCCTCTCCGGCCACTGACCATACACCACGCATTGACGCATCACATAGATGTATGCATACACCGGATTGTGCTTTATCACCCATTTGACTCCATCCGACACCCATTCTACCGAGTAGAACATCGCCACGAAGAATCGCAGGATGAAGATAAAATTGGAATAGATATTCCTTGCATCCCTCTGGAACACGAACCAGATGGATACCACATATGACATTCCTGCTGTAAAAAGCAGAAGCAACAACAATACCACCGGAATCATAAGATAATACCATGTCACCCTTGCGCGATACCATGCCAACACTGCTGCAAACGGAATACATCCGAGCAGGAAATTGACGAAGGCTGTCAGTACGCGTGACAACACAAACAGCTCGCGCGGAAGCTTCGATTTGATCAGAAGGTTCCGGTTATCCTTCAGCGTTGTGAGCGAGGTCTGTGTCGCTGTGGCAAAGAATTCGAAGATGAGAAATCCGACAAAGTAATATGCCGGGTATTTCTCGATTCCTTTGTTGAAGATTGTTGAGAACAATACAACAACTAATGCCATACGCATCAGCGGATACACGCAGCTCCACAGGATTCCAAGGAAGCTCCTTGCGTATTTTCGCTTTAATTCTCTCTTGGTCAGCTCCCAGAGAACAAACCAATATTGTTTTATGTCCATTTTGTTTCTCATTGTGCCTTATCCATCCGATCGTAAGCTGCCATCACACCGAGGAAAATCGTATAGAATACATATGTCAGAATATACGGACCGGTCATTAGTCCTTGTCCGATGAATCCGGTTAATGCCGCCAGAACTGCTGCCTTCTCTGATTTTCTGCTTTTTCCTCGTGCATACATGATATACGGAAGAATATACATCAGCAGCTTTAATACGGTTCCCACAATACCGGTTGTCACAAGGTATTCCAGCAGATCATTGTGTGCCGTACAGTAAAACCAGTTCCACTCAACGTAGAAGTCGGCTTTCGCAATCTGCGCCTGTGTGACAGTATCTAAAAGTCCCGGTCCAACACCCATGATTTTCTGCCATATGTTTCCATCCAGAAATCCGTTGAATGCGAAGTACCAGATGGATCCTCGATAATTGAATAATTCCAGACTGTAATTGTAAATCAGATAGTATACTAGTCCAATTACTCCGATGAGAATCAATTCAATCCATATCTTGCTAAAGTATCGCTCAACAATTCGATTTATCTTCTTCCGTGTCTTTACAGACAAAGCACTTGTCACTAAAAGGAATACAATAATAATGATTCCAACAGCTCCCGGAATGAGATACAGATGATGCTGCAGAAGCAGTAATGTAACCGTATCCGTATCAATTGGACGCGGCGTATAAGGATTTCTCCACAAGACTTCCGCGGCTACTCCTGCTACCGTAAATAGGATTCCGTTGATGGCAAGATTCATCAGCCGGTCCGTCTTCTGCAAGGAATACCATATAACAAAAAGCATCGCCACTCCGATTCCAAGATACGTTGTGTTGGTGAGTGTTATAAACAAACTAAAATACGCAATCAGCAGTAACAGATAGATACACAATTTCTTGAGTTTCCCCTGTATGAATCCCGGTGCCAGAATAAAAAACGGAATAATCACCGACAGATACGCTGCCCAGAAATTGATATTGCCGATTGTCGAGATAAAGATGTTGTATTGCAACGGTATCTCATCGTGCATTACAAGGAAGTCGTATCCCAACCGGTCGATCACACCGATTACAAGGACTGCCAGTGTTCCGCAGTACAGATATGCCCATATATCGCCCTTGCCGGAATAACATCTGGAGATGGCAAAATATAAAAACACGCTGCAAACAATCATTATGGTGCCAACGTCCCATGCCGCCTCTCCTGTCAACGACTGTTCTGCATCCGAACTATATACGGTCGATACGACTGCTACGATTCCGAACAGGATCATAGTGATATCCAACGCGCTCGTTTTATGAAATTCCTTCTTTATGTTTTCTTTCAGCTGCTTATGCCTGATCGTGAGACAGAAGCTGACCAGCAGACTGCAGACCAGTATGCCTGCAAGTATCAGTGTAAACAGCCCATATACGTCTCTTTTGTCATGTAATATGTTATAATAATTGTCCGAATAATACAGTGGCAGCAATGTGAACATCAGCACCACAAACATCTTGACGGACTCTTCTCTAATCTTTTTCAAGAATATTTCCCCTATTGTCAAAACTAATAGGAGCCAGAGTACTCTGACTCCTACAGTAAACTCACATTTTTGTTAATACTATTTTGTTGTTGTTTTCTTTACGGTTGTCCACTTAGAGTAAACTTTCTTACCATTCTCATCCAGTGTGTATGCACGGACACGAATATAGTAAGTTGTCTTCTTCTTGAGCTTCTTAACCTTGTAAGATGTCTTCTTTGTTGTTGCAGACTTTGTAGTCTTCTTTGTGAATTTCTTGGATGTAGAGTACTGGATCTGATATCCCTCTGCACCTTCTACTTTCTTGATTGTAACTGTAGCGGTAGTTGCTGTTGCTTTAACAGTTGCCTTTGCAGGCTTCTTTACAGTAACCTCCTGCTCAGGTGTTGCATCTGTAGCAGTCTGTGCTGCAGTTGCAGCATATACAGGTGTTGCTACGGCAGGTGCTACCGTCGTTGTAAGTACGGTTGCTGCTAATACAAGTGCAGCTAACTTTTTCATTTTCATGACAATAGTCTCCTTTCCCAATGTGAGTTTTATATAAAAAATCTGAGCTCAGATTTTTTACCAGATTATGATTCGTTGTACTGCATGCGATAGGCCCGACATACTTTATGCGGTTCGCCAATCATTCGCATGTTTCCCTGCTCAATCCATACCACTTTTGTACAGTTGTCAATAATGGTCTGCATACCGTGCGATACCATAAGCACGGTCGAACCTCCATGGATTAATTCTTTGATTCTTGCCAGACTCTTCTTGCGGAAGAACTCGTCTCCTACCGAAAGTACTTCATCCAGGATCAATATCTCTGCTGCGCCTGCAACAGTCGCGATCGAGAACCCGAGTCGTGACACCATTCCGGAAGAAAAGTTTTTCACTTTTTCTTCCATGAAGCCTTCCAATTCTGCAAAATCTACAATTTCCTGATAATGTTCATCGATAAAACTTCTGGAGTATCCAATGATTGCTCCATTGAGATATACATTTTCTTTTGCGGACAATTCCATATCAAATCCGGTTCCGAGTGTAAGCAGCTGCACCTTGCTTTGGTCCACACTTACCTGTCCGCTTGTCGGGTTGAGCGCACCGGATACAATTTTAAGAAGTGTCGATTTACCGGATCCGTTTGTTCCAATAATTCCAACAATTTCACCTTTATACACATTGAAGTTGATATGGTTTAATGCATATAATTCTTTGTACGACATCTGCTTGCGCAGCGTCTGGATCATATATTCCTTGATTCCGGATACATTGTTCGTTGCAATACGAAAACGCATCGTCAAATCCTGCACCTGGATTACCGGCGCATCCTCATGCTTCGCCTCCTCCTGTTCCAGGTAAGGCAGGATGGTTCTGGAATTCTCTTCTGCCTCCCGCAACTTCTGCTGCTGAAATTGTTTATTTTCTTCTGTATAGTCTACGGTCGTGCGCTGCTCATCAAATTTCTCATATACCATTTGTAGAATGCAGGCACTTACCGCCAATACTCCAACTGCTTCAAACATTTATTTAATCCTTTGTTTTCTTGCTTTCATACTTTGTCTTAAATAGGTGAGGTACTTTGCTCTTCTTGCGGCTCTCAGATTGGCTGCAACGTGCTTTCCGGCATTCACGATAGTTCCCTCGATCCAGCCACTCTCATGCAGTTCCTGATGAGACAGTCCCAGCATAATCAAAAGCTTCTTACAAATCCGTAGATTACAAATTTCCTTTTGGCTTAATTCATTTGCAATCCCTCTCATGTGATCATCTGCCAGATCGTCAGAGAAAAGCTGCCTGCCATACCAATCAGCTTCCCACGCATTCGGTGTTGCCATCACAGTGCTGTAAAGCTGCTGCACCATACCAATTCCCTTACCATCAGACAGAATTTGTTTTTCAGGTATCGCATTTGCGTTGACTTGTACAATATCTGCCTGTCTTGCGATACTCACCAAAATCTCCATATAACGTTCCAGAATATGATGATTTCTTCTCAGGTTATCTTTATTCGGATTATCAATCTCCGAAAATACCGGCTCATATTGTCCGTTGCCATATCCTTTTACCATCGGGCATGGTTCGCTGTACATCACCTCATACAGGCAATTGCTGAACTCTGCCTTACGCCGGATGCTTCCCTGCGGCTCAAAAAAATATGCTTTATAATGACAACCAGTCCGATCCTTTGGTAATGCATACAGTCCAAAATAATATCCGGTGATCTGGATCTCAGGTTGTGACTCTTTTAGTATATTTCTCAGACTCTGTTGAATGGTTCCCACCCAGCCGCTATCAACCACACCATACCTGACCGGATCCAATAGTCCTTCTCGCTTTAAATAACCAATGGTACTGTTATAAGCAGCTTTGGACCTTACATAAATCGTGTCCAGCAAATCCGTCTTATGTTCTCTGCAACACTTTAGGACATATTGTTTGAGTTCTGTAATTTGTCTCGGGTTCAGATTCTTTCTCAATATTCCATTACAGTGAAGTTCTTCACTGATACGACTGATTTCTTCTTTCTTAAGGCCTGCCCTCTTCAATATCTGATAAAGACTGACATCGATCCCTGACAGGAAAATGCGATCCAGACATTGTTCGCCCAACAGATGGTATTCCGGTATCCGAAGCGAATACCTTGATACACGCAGATAACGAATTTCAACCGGAACGTTTAACTTCTCTGTGAGTTTCCTGGCTACCAGATACATAGGATATGCATCTCTGGCGAGGAAATATAGCCTTTTGTGTCCATCCCTGACAGCCTCCTCCAATACCCACGCAACGTATCGTACCAATGCCGGAGCCCAGCAGACAACATACATCTGATCTTCCGGTTCATCCAATTCTCTTATGCACTGTTGTGCCGTCCGATACAAGAGTTCATCCTGCTTTAATATCTCAAGATAGGTTTCTATTCTCGGCACTGTATTCTGTTGTTTTCCATGTTTTGTCATACATCTCACCCATTCCCGTTACAATTCGGCAATCCGTTCCTTGGCTTTTGCCGTCAAGGCTGATGGAACGATCCGGCTTGCAATAGGACGGAAGATATACAACCATCCTTTGGGCCATAAAATGCCTAAGCCTCGGAAACCCTCATATCGAACCTGCCCCTCTCTAAACCGATTAATCCATGAGCGGGTATGGTACTTCTTCCGATCAACACGATAGTATAGTAATGTCTTCTGAATGTTGTATCCTTTATAGCCTAATCCGAACAGTCGCATGAATAATTCATAATCTTCACATCGAAGCGTCTTCTTGCTTTCTGCATAGCCTGCTACTTTCTTAAACAGACTTGCGCGGTACATAACGGTCGGATGTATATAAGGCGAATATTTCAGATAGTCTTCTGTTCCCGGATTCTCCGGTCGTATTCCATCTCCCCAGATTCCATTCTCATCCATCAATTTGCAGTTGGATCCACACCACATGTATTCCGGATGTTGTTCAAGAAACATAATCTCTTCTGCAAAACGATTCGGATAGGATACATCATCTGCATCCATACGTGCCAAATATTTGCCCCTTGCAATATCGATGCACCGATTTAATGCATATCCCAATCCACGGTTCTTCTGCGAAGTAATCACATGGATTCTTGTATCTCTATCACGCAAACCAGCGATATATTCGTTTACTTCTCTTATCGAAGAACCATCGTTGTAAATCAGGAATTCGAAATTATCGTACGATTGATTCAAGACCGAACTGACTGCTTTATCAAACACGGTTAAGTCCCGTTGATTATAGACTCCCATAATTACAGAGATCATTGGAGCCGCAGTCTCATATTCGACTGGAACAAATTTGTTTTCCGGCAGTCTCGCATAGATCTGCCGCATTCGTTTCTCAGATTGCTGCAGTGAAAATCGTTGAACCGACTGCAACGCATTCTTTGCAAATAACTCTCTCTCTTTGGGATTCTCATACATAAATTGGATTGCCTGCGCAAATTCCCGGACAGAATCCGCCTGACATACCAATCCATTCTCATGGTCTGTAATATATTCTCTCGTTCCACGATTATCAGCGACAATTAACGGAATACCACTAGCCATCGCTTCCAGTGCTGCCATCCCCATTCCTTCACGAATGGATGGAAAAACCGACAGATCTGCCGTCTTCATAATTTCTGACATATCATTTCTATATCCACGCAAAACAACCCGATCCGACAGTCCATTCCTCTGAATTTCTTCATCCAACGCATCGTGACGATCACCTTCTCCGCAAATACTGTAATAAATATTTTTATTTTGAAACTGCGCCAGCGCTTTAATTACGACGATGTGATTTTTGTTTTCATTGAGCTCTCCAGCAGACACGATATGGAACGCATCACGAGGTATTCCCCATTGTTCTCGGATCACAGCGCTTTTTTCACGATTCTCGTTATGCGCTTCTATTGGTTCAAACAGGCCAAGATCTACTCCGACACCTGGAATCAGCTCTGCACTTCCATGCTTCTTATAACGAAACCTCTTTGCCCGGTTATAATCTTCATGATTAATGGTAATAATAATGTCAGACAACTTTGCCAGCATCTTCTCTACAGGGTAATAGAACAACCAGTTTTTGACCGGCGCCCCCTTAAAGAAATGAAAACCATGGGCAGTATAGATAACAAATGGTTTTCTCTTACTGAATGCTGCAGCAAGACGTCCAAGCACACCACCATTAGGATTGTGGCAATGTATGACGTCAATCTGCTCACGCTCTATAATTCTTGTAAGTTCTCTTAACGCCCATATATTTTTCTTGATTTTGAAGGGATTTTTTTCAATGCTGATATGATGCAATACAACACCCATGTTTCGAAGTGTGTCATCCTTTACTTCATAAACAGGCACACCAAAGTTCGTTGCATAATGCACCTGATATCCTCTTTCTTGAAGAAGTTTGACATTATTTAATTCAAATTGAGACAAGAAACCACTTGTCGTGGTTATAATCAAAACCTTACTCATTCAATATTATCCCTTGTTATTTGCAGCATTTTCTCTTAGGTTTTACTATGATGTCAAAGTTTTATATTTATCATTCTAAATAATAGCACTTTACATCGTTTTGTCAAATAAAACTATACATTTATGATTATTATTACTGTACATTAAATTTTATTTTTTCTGTTGTCAACTCTTCTTTATCGTCTCTGATTATTCACATTCACTTATTATCTTATAGAATATACATAATTGTTAGACAACTTTAATAAATTTTTAGATTTTGGAGATTATTAATGAAGAATTCTTTATATGAACGCATTCACGATCTTCGTGAACGATCTGGAATGACGCAGACTGATCTTGCACTACGCATGGGTGTGACAAGATCCAGTGTTAATGCATGGGAAATGGGCATTTCTAAACCAACTCTTGACAATCTGGTTACTCTCAGCAGAATCTTTCACACAACAACCGATTATCTCTTAGGCATCGACAAAGAAGATACCGTTGTAATCACAGATTTCACCGTAGAAGAAAAAGAACTTATTATGCGAATGGTTAATTATATGGAAGGTGTTCATAATATGAATTCCAAGAATGCCGCAAAATCAACACATCCTTACACCCCATCGGAAAAGAATAGTCAGAAGTAAAAATGCAAAAAAATCCCGGAAGCCAGGCTTCCGGGATAAAATCTTTGATATATACTCCGATAAGAGAAATTATCTCTTTGAGAACTGTGGTGCTCTACGAGCTGCTTTGAGACCGTATTAAACATCTCTATGGTGCGTTTTTCCTT
>OKRU01000152.1_pt1 | contig 60929 bp, 108 predicted proteins | sample 1601131 | NCBI WGS metagenome assembly OKRU01 (sample SAMEA3541558, study PRJEB24748) | human gut metagenome | biome: human gut; feature: human-associated habitat; material: faeces | place: China | collected 2012
CCACGGAAAAGAGCCGACCAGCGAGGACAGGGAGTACGCAGAAGCACTGGGCAAGCTGTCCGAACTGAACTACCGAGCAGGGTACGAAGCGGGAGCGACCCAAAATAAGGGCTGAGTTTTGTGCAAAACGTAGAAAGTAGTTTGTCAAGATGAACGAACACTAAATGTTGTGTTTCGTTGGTCTATTTCCGCTTGACTTTACTACATTTTGCAATTACACTTAATGCACCTCAAAGAAAGGAGATAAAAATATGGCAAGAAGTCCCTACATTGAAGCATACCGCCATCAGGTAGCCGTTGGCTTCACTGATCGTCAGTATGAACTGCTGGTGGAGCACTGCAAGAAGTGCCGCGTATCGCTGTCACAGGCCGTCCGCGATGCCTACCTTGAGAAGTACCCCATGCCAGATGATGAAAAAGAATAAGACGCTCGCTAAAGTTTGCCGACCACAGCGAACGTCTTATGAAACACTCAGAGAGTATAGGCCCTCTTTGGGTTATTATACCAGAGATGGCCTGCTCTCGCAAGATAGAAAGGTCAAATTTCTATGAATAATAATCTTGAAACCATCCGAATCTTTTCCGAAGATGTTATCCCTGTGTACGACACCGACACCGGCGAAAAGGTTGTGCTGGGGCGGGAACTGCACGAGCGGCTCAAAATCAAATCTAAATATGCAGACTGGTTTAAGAACATGGCTGCCTATGGATTTAAAGAAAACGTAGATTATGCGTCGTTTTCTAAAATTTTAGAAAACGGTGGCCGCTCAATCGAACACGCTCTCAGCCTTGATATGGCAAAGCACATTGCGATGATTCAGCGGACACCGCAGGGCATGGAGATTCGTCAGAAGCTGATCGACCTTGAGAAAAACGTATCCGTCAACCAGTTCGCAGGGCTTTCTAAGGAACTGCAAGCAATTCTTGTGATCGACCAGCGCACCATGAAGCAGGAGCAGCGCATCTCCGCTCTTGAGAACACTATGACCATCGACTACAACCAGCAGCGTGTGTTGAAGCGTGTCGTGAACACGGTGGTCATCAACGCTCTTGGCGGCATGGACAGCCCGGCCTACAAGAGCCGTAGCGTATCCCAGAAGCTGTTCATGGAATGCAACCGGGACATTCAGGACTGGTTCAACGTGAACAGTCGAAACAACGTGCCAAAGAAGCGGTTCGATGAAGCTGTCGAATACATCAAGAAGTGGAGACCGTGTGCGAACTCTGTTATGTTGGTTCAGGTCACGAACGGCCAGACCCAGATGCCCATGTGAAAGGAGAACGAATATGATTAACGGCGATAAGTACGAAAACCTTGACGAATACATCAGTGACACTCTGGAAAACATGGAGCGGCTTTGGAGAACGCCTGACGTTGGAGAAACCTACAATGGGCGAGTGATCGCTTGCAACGGCAAAGAGGTTGCGTGTGGCTATCTCTCCTACGAAGCAGACGAATACGGCGATTTGAGACCGTACCTGTGCGACAACGGCAAGATTGTCATGCGTGACATTAACTATTGGATGCCGATGCCGAACGTGACCAGCGCATTGAAGAAGTAAACAGCCAATAAGAAAAGCCAGTGGTTAGAGAACATCTAGCCGCTGGCTTTTTATTTACGGAACTATGAATCGGCAATCAGTGAATTTGTTTCCGTCAAAATCACCGACGAATGTAACGGTCTGGCCGGGAGAAAGCATAGAAATCTTGTCTTTTTCGTTTTCCGGGAATCCAGCCATATAAACGGTATAACCAATGCTGTGAGAAGTGACGAAGTTCACGCTGAACATAACAGTGTACGGATTATCCAACTTAATCATTGCGTCCGATACACTGTTGACTTGATATGTCACCTTATATTGCTTACCAGCGTATTTGTCTTTTGCCTTTACAGCGTTGTCGGCCGCCTGTTTTGCATAGTCATCCAAATCAAGCGTTGGAATGTCATCATCCGGGTTATGCGAAGAAGCACTGGATGCCACCTGCTCACTGCTTGCGGGTTCAGAGCTTATAGGTCGTTCAGATTCGAATGCCGCTTTTTGAGATGCCGGAGTACTGCTTGCTGAGCTTTCGGAAACTTCCTCAATAGAGCTATCATCCAGTTCCGTTGCCGTAGACTTGGCGGAGGAAGATGTAACGCCGGAGCTTGCCGATTCATCATGTGATGGCTCTGGTGTTACAGCCAAACATATAACAAGAACTGCAAATGATACAAAGAAAGCAATTAACATCCGATTGTCTTTCTTATGCGTTGCTTTGTTGTAAAGACACAGCGCTCCAAACACAGGCGTTGCAACCAGAGCAATCATTCCAAATAAGGCGTACATTTTTGTAGATTCCTCCCTTTCAAGGCTTGTAAGGCAAGTATAGCACAGAACACAGACCCTTTGTAGGGGTCTTTTTGTTTTTGCGGGAAATTTTTGAGATTGACAATGGTGGGGGGGTGATTTTTTTGAGCCTTTTTTATTTTTTCGGTGGTTGAAAGGCTCACCACCCCACCCCCAGCTCTCCCCATATACCCCAGAGGTGGAGGCTCCAGCCCCAGCGCCCCCGGACGGTCTGCACACCACAGGCAGCAGGGCAGACCATGCCAAAAAACCAGGGCGAACAAATACCAGGGCAGACCGACGCCCAAGCGTTGGAGTGTGTCCGAAACTGTGCAGATATGGACAGCACAATTTTGCCATTTTGTGCCAGAAAAATAAATCAGAAAAATCTTATATTTTTACTCAAAAGGTATTGACATATAAGATATATCTGATATAATGGAATCAAGATAAGACATATCTGATAAACCACATCACGAAACACCAACAGGAGGACAAAAACCATGAAACAGACCTATAAATGCAGTGACCTCTATACCGCCACATTTGAGGACGGCACGTTAATGACTGGCACACTTGACCAGCTCTATGCAGCCCAGAACAACCGCAGAATGACCATTAAGCCCGTTGTGTGGCTCTGGTGCAGTGACAGCGGCCTGTATATGGTAGACTACATCTTGGAGGGTGCGGGCTGGACACTGGGGGTATTTGACACGCTGCCAGACGCAGAAAAGGCAGTGGCGGCGTTTAACGCACAGCCCGCCGCAGATGTGGCAGCAATGCTCACAGAAACCGCTTTAAAACGCTTTACCTGTGAGGTGGAGTGCAAGGCACTGGGCGACGATGGCAAACAATATAATGCTGTTTGGTGCCCCGATTGTGGACAGATCTATTACACCATCCCGGCAAAAGTTAAGGTGCTGGGCTACATCCCGCAGTATAAGGAGGACTAAACGATGACGAGAACCGACGAATTGAACGCTGAAATCAGAAATCAGGCGGTGCGCCTGTATCCCAAGTGTGCCGGGCTGTTTGAGCTGCCGTTAATGGTATACACTCAGATTGTAGCTGATAACCTCATGAGAGCAAAGCCCTACCGCTTGAGCGTTGAGAGGTGCAAAAAAATTATTTTGGCTATGCCAGAATTTGACTAATTGGAGGGTGCAAACAATGATTACTCTTGACTTTTCCCAGTGGGCTGCCCTCTGGTATGTGGGCGGCATGATTTCCGGGGCGTTGGTTATGATTGCATTTCTTAACAGCTAATAAGGAGGGGCAAAAAATGACGTTGTTTGAAGAAAAAGTGAACGAATACCGCGAAAACAAGCGGCTGTTGGAAGAGCTGGAAGCAATGAACGAAAACATTAAAGCAGATATTATCTGCATGATGCAGGGCGCGCCAGAAATGGCGCAGGGCACCGCAAAGGCCATTTACAAGGATGTTCAGAGCGTCCGGTTAGATAGCAAGCTTTTGAAAACGCTGCACCCGGATATTTACGCAGAGTGCAGCAGTAAAACCACCTACAAGCGCTTCAGCGTGGTATAAGGGGGTGCAAGCTGTGATTTTATCTGCACTTCTGTTTTTCTTCTGGTTCTTTTCGGCGCTGTTCAAGGCAAGCAAGTAAGGAGGGCTATATATTATGACTACTAATAAGGGATATGACGCAATGGCCGGACTGTATACCACCCGCTACTATGCGCGCAAGGTTTGCCCCGGTGACTGCGTTGTCGTCAAGGTCTGCGGCGGCTATACCATCATGACGGCAGCAGATTATAACATTTGGCGCAATCAGCGCTGACGCAATTTCAAATTCAGCCCCGCCCACGTGGCGGGGCTTTTCTTTTGCCTTGCATCTGCTGGGGGTGCAGGGATTTTATTTTTGCCCGGCAACGTATGAGCTGCCAACAAGCGTTTACAGCGGCTTTTATTCCGTTCATGCAATTATACAGCCAAAATGCCAAAACCGTTTACAGGGCTTTACAGCGGCGTTTCCGTTGATTTGCCCCATTCCAGCACACACAATACAGCAAATACACAAGCCGCCTATACACCGCCTGCGCCACGCTGGAGGGCATACCATCAAACGCTGCACCCGCACCGATACCAGACACCAACGCCACGCCCGGACGCTGTACAGCTCAGCACAGCCGCCCCATTATAATAAGGTATATAAGGGTACAAGGGTGCGCCCCTGTTATGGATCCATGCCCGGCGGTGCATCATAGCGCAGACCATGCCAACGGCAGCGGGTCAGTGCATCCGGCTTGCATCCGGTGCAGAAGTCAGCGCAACGGCTGAAGGTCTGGCACCGGGTCAGCAGTCAGGGCGCGCCGGGTCTGCCTGGCACACTCCACACGGCGGGGCAGTCCAGCGGCAGGGGCGCGGAACCACTGGCGGCTTGCCGCCGCATCTCTTTTCGGGCTTTCGCCCGATAGCCAATAGAGGTCAGCAATAGTCGTAGCGTTCCGGCTGGAATAGTCGTAGCTAATAGTCGTAATTTCTCCCGGCAAATAGTCGCGGAATAGTCGTAAAGTCGTCAGACGACCACAGTTTGAAAGTCCTATATATAGTATAGCAACGAGCTGTCCGCTGATAGTCGCAGAGCAATAGTTGTATCATTTTCTTGCGAACTATCGTCAAATAGTCGTGTATTTTTTGTGTGAAATAGTCGTTTGACTTTTAGAAGAAGGGAGATGCGATAGTCGCTAAGTCATCCGACCACCCAAAAATCAATTTGTGTCAAGACACCTGTCAATTTTATTCTCGCCCATCCATACCAAATTCGTATACCAATCGTACTTATTATAATATACGCTTATATATCCTAGTAATTATCTAGGGATTATTCTGCTAAAATAGTCGTACCATCCGATTTGGTCTGTTCCTGCTCGATTTAATTCCCAGCAACGCACTATGGTATCTCAATTAATTCATAGCATTCTGCTAGGAATAGTCTATGCAACATTTGTACATATTCAACCGACTACAAAATGAAGTCAATTCTCTATGTGAAATAGTCGTAGTGGCTACCGGGTTAGATGCTACTGCCCTATGCAGGCTAGATGCCGTTACCGTTGAAGGTCACCCGGTCGGCGCGGTGCGCCGGACGATAGAGGGTGACGTAACGTAGAGGTCAGATAGACGGTATGCCTTTATTCAGCCAATAGAACCTGACGGTAGATGCCGGTCACGGTCTGGCCTGCTGGCTAACGGTATAGCTTTTGGAGATAGAGGGTTGTAGGGGGAAAGAACCTTTACAGGCGATTAAACTCTGGTTCACTGTACTGTTGCTTCTCTTTCTCTCCGTCAATCCACATATCAGCAAAGGCCTTCCAGTTTGTTATAGGCTTTCCGGTCTTGGTCATCCAGCCTGTTCCCTCATAGTAGTTCATAAACCTGCTGGCAAGCCTGTTTTCACATCCAGCGTCCAAAAAATACTCGCTCACATCCTCGAAGTCCGGCGTGCTGGCGTTCCCATCGGGCGGGTCGCCCGCTTTCTTAATAACTTTTTTTCTTTTCTTTTCTTCTATATTAAGGAGGTGAACGATTGTTCCCCTCACAGGTGAAGTATCGTTCCCCTCAGAGGTGAATGATTGTTCACCTCCCTTTTCGCTCTTTGAAGATTCTTCCGGCGCTTTGACGTATATCTTATCGGGCTTGTTCTTGCCTTCACGCTTGCGTTCGATCAACCCGGCTTCTTCCAGCTCTTTCAGAGACTTCTTGACCCATCGTTCTGTGAATCCAGTATCGGCAGCAAGGTCTTTGATGGGATACACGATGTATACTCGCCCTAGTTGGTCAGCAAACTTTCCGCTTCTACTTGCCCTCTGTGACGACCTTGCACGATTGAACAGGTAAATGTAAACAATTTTCTCTGTTGGTCTAACGCCAATAGTCGAGAGGAATCGAGGGTAAACCATGTACCCATTGACCTTTGTATCGGCTGTCATGTATTCCATTTTCTCCTCCTGCAATAGTCGTAGACCTCTACAATGCGCTCACAGCCACGTAGAGTCACGTCAGCGCTGTTTTCTGTGTTCAGTCGATAAGTTTGCCATCTGACCTTAAAAGCGTTTGTAGGGCTTCTGTGTGCGTATATGCAAAAGGCTGCCATTGCTGACAGCCCATGCACTTAGATTTCGTATTCGCTTTCAATGCCGCAAGACCACGTTCGACGAATGAACCAGATAGGTCACGCCGTCAATCTTTACTTGCAGCTGGTCGCCCTCGTAATCGTCCCAACTATTCAGCTTGCCATCAACAATCGTTCCATCGGGCATTTTCAGCTGTGCCCATGAGTAGCTATACGTTAGGTCTACCACCTGTTTGTTGCATCCAGCCATCAGCATAATGAGCGTAAGAGCGGATACACATACGGTCAAAATCTTTTTCATAGTCGTTCCTCCTTGATTCAATTCATACAAGAACACCGTTTTTTTGCAACACATTGTAAGCAATCAATACGATGCACCAAAGAATCGCTGGAACCCCAATCATCGAAAAGATTTCCATTGTAAAGCTTTTAGTGTGTTTTTCTGCCCATTCTAAAAAAAATGCAGAGCCAAAGGCAATAAAAATAATCGCAGCAAAAGCGAATATCACATCATTCAGTGTCATCTTTTTGTTTTCCTTTCAATCCATCCAAGTATACTCTTGAAACCGTTGAATCTGCTTGTTAAACGTAATGGGAAGGTCGCCTATCTCGCCTTCCTTGTTCTTGCTTAGTCGAAACAGGTACTTTTCAGGGTTATCGCCGGACAGAAGGATGATTGCATCTGCGTCCTGTTCAATCTGTCCGCTCTCTCGCAAGTCGGAGTTGGTAGGCGTTGCTCCGGGCTTGGATGGGTTTCGATTAAGCTGTGCCAGTGCCACCACGACAATGCCTGTGGTCTGCGCCAACTCGTGTAAGGCAATGGATATGGCTGTAATGGCAGCATATCTGTCCTTTGCGCCTGTTTCGTGGATGAGTTGAAGATAGTCTACGAAGATGACTTGAGCCTTTTTACGCAGAGCCTGAGCCTTCATCCACGCCACGTTCTTTCCGGCAGCAGAGCGGATATATAAGGGCATCTTCATGTTCTTTGCCTGTCCGTCAATCTCATTCAAGCTGACCGCCTTATTTTTCACTGTGTCCAGAGGGCAGTATATTTGATTAGCCATCAGACGTGCGCCCAACTTGCGTTTGCTGGTTTCTAAGCTGAAATAGTACACGGTGTAATCCTGCTTTGCCATGCTTGCTGCTATTTGCAAGGACAGGGCTGTTTTGCCCGCAGACGGTCTGCCGCCGATAATGATGAAATCACCCGGTGAGATGTGTAGCGCTTCATCCAGACGCTCTAGGCCTGTCTTGATATACACAGGCTTCTCGTCCATGTGAAGCACATAGTCGTTCAGCACATCCTCGTATGTCCACGCATCTTCTTCCTCAGCTTTCAGGCTCATTGCCTCGCCCATCTGCTGGTAAATGTCTGATAGATCAGAATAGTCGGTAAGCTCGCTGGCCATCTGGAATGCCAGACCTTGCACACGAGTGAGTGCCGCTTGTTCTCTGATAAGCTGTGTCCAACGCTGCATCTGCTCCCTGTCAATTCGCACACACTCTGATTCACAGGTTTGTACACACGCCAAGAGCGTCTGCGCTACGTCTGGATGCTGCGTGTTTATCTCGACTATATCTATCTTACCCCTAGCCGTCCAATAGCCCTGAACAGCCGCAAAAGCGTCTCTCAGCTCAGGCCTGAACAAGTCAAGTTCAAGGTCTGGTATGATTTCATCTACAACGCCCGGCTTGCAGAGCATCAGCGCACCGATAAATACCGTTTGAACGTCCATTGTCATAGTCTAGGAAACTCCATCTCCGTACTTTGCTCGTTCTGGTCATCCTGTTTCAATGCGTAAATGTCCTGCCATCCTGCATAGATGCTCTGGTCAAGAATGGCTTTCCAGTCGTGCCGATCAAACTTTTCCAGCTTGTTGCAGAGCATCTGTTTCGCCCGGTCTGTCATAGGCTTTTTGATTCTTGTACGCATCTGTGCGAACTCTCGCAGGGATTCCAACAGGGCTTTATCGCCATGAGCAAAGTCGGAGAAGATGTCAGGTTTCTTCTTGACTGCACTTTCCGGCAAGGTCTTTACGTTCATCTGACTGTCAGTTGATATAATGAGTTCATCGTCATCTGACTTTGAACTCATAGATGAGCTGACCTTCATCTCATTTATGACATGAGGATGAACCGACTTTCGTGTAGACCATCCTTTTGACGCAATATCGCTTCTTTTCCACTCTTCATCGAGCAGATGCTTAATCAAAATGAAACAAGATTCTGCTTTTTTTGAGTTGAAAGTTGCGTCTTTTTCTTCAAAAACGTATGCACAGATTGCATCGTAGAGTTCCAACTTCTCTTTACTTTTGAGTGTGGAGATGGCTTCAAAGTAGTATCGTTGGAATGTAAAGCTGTCTCGTTTTTTGTCCATACTCAGTCCTCTTTATAGCGTTTGTTCCATGCTTCGATGGCTTTTTCCTTGCCAAATGTTGCAGAAGTGCTCACCCCGCATTTCCCGCAGACTACCCAACTAGCCATGTCAACGTTAAGTGGATGAATCACTTTTACAGTCGGTGGTTCCGCACCGCAGAACGGACATCTCTTGAGTTCTGTCACTTTCTAAATCCCTCTCTTGTTCTCGTGATTCGCTTATGTGCCTTGACAGGCCTTGTGCCTTTGCCGTACGCTGGGCGGATATGTTTGGCTTTGATGTACCCGCAAGGTGGCTTCGGCCCGAAGTCAAAAAGGCTCAAGTCCATAATAATGATGCCAAACTTCTTGTTCGTCATGCTTACTGCTCCTTACTCATACCATTTTGGCGCTTCATTGAAGATTTCCACGCCTTTCGCAAAGCCCAGCTTTTCTAAGGTTTCACACATGATGCCGTCCATCATGCTGTGAACAATTTCTTCATCATCGCCGTACTTTTGGTATGCTTCTTGCATTTCTGTCGTGAATGCGTCAATCATATCTTGCGTAACAACGATATTGTTTTCCATAAGCCCTCCTATACCATCGGAAACGTCATTCAATGCGCCACAGGACGCTGAATGTTCGGGTCAATAGTCGGCGCTACATCAATAGCACACAGCACTTCATCGTAGGCAAAACCCTCTACAGAATCAGAGAACGAGCTTCCTTTGTTGGATTCATTCTTCCACCTTTCAATCTTCTGGCGCAGTGCATCAGCATCGATTAATCTCATATTAGTCCTCCTTTGGCTCTTTTGGCGCATACGTCCAGTGAGTCACAACATACCAGTCGTTGTGTTCTAGTGGGTCATTGAATTCATCTCGCCACGCCTTTTTACCGAATGCTGGCGCATAAAATCCAAGTCTCATGTATCGCTCATAGTCATTTTCGTTTTGGTAGATATGTTTTACCATCAGAATCAGCATCGGAGCATCTGACGGCGGCAATTCATCTCGCACAGAATGCCATGCATACTTGTCCATATACATCACCTCATACCATCGGAAACGCCATCCAATGCGTCACAGTCACACCTTCCGGCAGTCTCTCGCCTATTTCGTCCCAAAACTGACCGTCTGCGTAACAGCCGAGAAAATACGCTGTCGGTGAGATTCATTGCAACATTTTTCCATTTTTATCACGCCACGTCGTTTTAGTCGCAAGCAACAAAGGCTGCGTCCGCTCTCGTGGCTGTTCGCTTGCTGGATGCCATATCGTGCTATTCACTCAATCGCCCTCCCATACGCCGTCAGGACGCATCTTTGCAAACGCCAGCAAACCATACAAAGCGCGTTTGGCGTTGCCCTCTGTGGCGTGCCAGTAGTCGCTATCGTCTACATCGTCACCTAGTGCGGAGATGGCCTTTTCAAGCATCGGGATGCTCTCTGCGCCTGTTTTGCCGTAGATGGAACGAATGCCGCCATCCCCAAACACTTCCGGTTGATAATAGAAGTGACCGTAATTATAGGTGACGTTGAGCCACAGTTCTTTCGTTCCGCCCATAGCGCGCATACCACCAGCGATAAAATGCGTACTATCTGCTTTGAGCGGTTTATGCGTTACAGGGTCGCACAGTGAAATATCATAGCTCATTTTCTCTTTTCTCCCATTCTTTGCACACATCTTCCGGGTCTGTAAAATCAGCTCTGCGCTCCGACAGACCGTTGTAACAGACCCAAGAGAATCCATCGTGCCATTTACAGTTTGAGCAGGACTTGTCCACAGTTTGGCATAAAAGTTTCCCTTTGCTGTCCAGTAGAATGCCATTGCCCAGCCTGATTACATTACTTTCGCTCATCTTTCTTCTCCCATTCCTTGCATCCACGTTCGTCCCACAAGAAGTCTGCAACGTGTTCTGACTGGTCGTTCACGCACACGTCCTTCGGCTTTGCGTACCATTTGCAAGAGCCACAGGACGGCTCAGATTTGTTCTTGCAGGATTCTGCTGTGCATCGGATAGCCTTGCCGGCGGAGAACTGCTTGATGCCCATGCAAGAGCAATGTTCGGTGGTACAGTAAATCATTCTTGCTTCCTCCAACCGATAAACTCACACAAACCGATTGTCTGCGGGTCGCATTTATGCGTGTATTTTACGCTCGGCAAATTAAACCCTTTTAAGTTATTGCAAACGGTTTCAAAGCTAAAAAGTTCGTCAAACGCATTGTCAGGAATTTTCGCATCTTCGGTGTTGTAGATAACCATGCCGCATTGTTTGCAACGCCAAACTGAACATCTTTTCATTCTTCCGCTTCCCATCCTATTAGCTCACAAACGCCAATGCTGTTATTCTGGCAGTGGTGAATCCAAAAGCTTTCAAACGCAAACAGCGTAATGCTTTCTGCTGACAAAACACGCTTAAGTTGTCCAGTTTTAAGTATTTCAATGTCTTTTGCAATGATTTCTTCACCGCACCGCTTGCATCGGTAGATTCTGTAATCTTTCATCTTCTCTGCCCTCTCTTTCCCCTTCTGTTGGCATTGAACCGCCCGATCACTCGCTTATACTCCTCATAGCACTCCGGGCACAGGTCGCCTGTGTCCCTGCGCCACGCCCAGTCTTTGAAGTATTCGTCAGGGTTCATCATCCTGCCGCCAAGAATAGCTCCGCAGCGGTCGCATACTCGCTTGTGGTAGATTCCTCTGTCAGTCTGCATTAGTCGTCCTCCTCAAAACCCGGCGCTACCCTTGCAATATATTCAGCCTCGGAGCCTTCTGGAAATGCAAGTTTAAGGCTTCCACCAATCGGCTGATTATGCAAAGGGTATATGTCGAGACCGTTCATTGCGACTTTCGCTGCTTCTTTTTGAGTAGAAGCGTGAACAAGTAAATATCCACGTTCTCTCCATTCAACAGGCACTTTATACAATCCCATGTTAGTCATCCTCCCCAACATCCTTGAACAGGATTTCTTTGTCGGCTTTCCAGTCTTTGATTTTGCACGGAATATCCGTGCCAGGCACGGTCTTCTTTAACCCATCCATCTGCCAGACGTTCCATGAGATGGTGTCTGCGATACAGTCAAGAAACATAGGCATACAGCCGATTTCAAGCCGTTTTGCATCAAACCGATACCTGAAATTTTCAATCAGCGTCAGGAACATGTTGCACCGTGCAAGCAAGAGATTGTCTCCCTGCCACTCATAGCCGTATGTCGATTCGTAGGCGCTAATTGCCCAGCACATCCACATATCGTAGTCATGGAATTGCTCTGCCAGAGCATTCAGCTTCCTATCCAGCAAACCGATTCTGTCCGGCACGGCAATCATCTGACCTGTTGTGGTGTCGTATCTGCTTGTAAGGAACGGTGCTTCTCCGCAGGTAACTTCAAGGCAGGCCTTATTGATGTATTCCTTCCAATCCTCGCCTTTCAGGTCGTTTTCGGCAACGTCTGCCATATTCTTGCAGACCCATGTCGGCGTGAATACCTCTGCTTTCTTGCTGGTTCGCTTCTTTTGGTCTGCAAGTCGTTTCTGCACACGAGGAACAAGTTGAACCTTGTCCAGTTGTTCCAGCGTGATTTCATCCGCAAAGCCCACGCCCAGTTCAGGCGGCGGGTCTGTCGCCCAGATGATGTTTTTGCCGGTTGTGTGGTCTTGCAAGAGGACAGGCAGGAACGTGCGTAGGCATGGGTCGGAGAAGTCAATCAGTTTTCCCATTGGTCAGCCCTCACCATGATTTTGTTTTCCTCTTTTAGCCAGTCCTTGACGCAATGAAAGCAATGCTCGCGGTTTTGGCAACGCTCCGGGTCACGATGCTTGATAAGCTCGCAGATGCCTCGCGTAAAGTTTTCTGTAATATCTTCGTCCGTCATGGAGCGGATAAAATCGCCGTTAGTCATGTTTTTTCCTCTTTATGTTCTCCTTCAATCAGCCTTTGTTACGACTGTATCTGCTCCATTGACAGTAACCCATCCATGCTTCAGTCTGGCTTCAGCTTCTTTCATCTGAATCAGTTCGGGAGTGATGGATTCCGACACGATGCGATTCGATTCAGCTTCTGCTTGAGCTTCGATCACTTTCACATCGGCTTCCGTCTGAGCTTTCACCTTGTCCGTCTCAGCCTGTGCAAGAGCGGTCTGCTTGTTTAGTTCAGCAATCTCAGCGTCCTGTTTTGCTTGTTCTTTTGCTCTAATCTTTTCGGTGAGGGTGTCATCCAACTCTACGTCAATCACGAGGGCGCTTGAAACGTTGATTCCGTATTCATTGGTAAGTTTTTCATTCAAATAGTTTGTGATTGCATTGTTTACTTCCGTTTTCTTTTCGGAGTAAATGTCCATTACAGAAAACTGCGGCGTAACTTCCTTGACGTAGGCGATAATGCTGTTCTGAATACGGCTTTCCACAAGCGTTTCGCCATCCATCCCATTAAAACGGCTGTAAAGTTCAACAACACGGTCTGGAATGAAGTTATAATTTACGGTAAGGTTTACTCCAACCATTCCACCGCTTGCGGGGGCATCAATGTGCCAGTCCGCGTGTTCTTTTGCGTTATAATCTGCTGGGTCGTCCGAAAAAATAAGTTGCTGCTGGCTGATAGGAAACTTGCTAACGTGTTTCATCGGTGAAAGGAAATGCCAACCCTGTGACAAGGTGTTCTGCTCAACGCCCCGTGCCGAATAAACAACTCCAACATAACCAACAGGCACTCTCTCCAAACACAGCAAAAGAACCACTGCAACAAAAAATGCTGCTGCCACAGAAGAAATAATAGTTGCTACTTTTTTCATATTTTACTCCTTATCGTTAAAATTGTTGATAATCAAAAAAGCTACCGCCCAAGATAATAAGAAGAAAGTTATGAGTTCTTTCATTCTTCCGCTACCTCTCTGTACTCCACTTCAATCTCCTTCGGCAAAGCCGTCTGGTACTTCTGGGCGAGCTGTTCTGCGCTCTGGGCATCGCCCAACGGCTGTTCAGGCGGTGCAACGGTGACTTCCACGTTGTCACGCATACCAAAGTAGTTCTTGGCTCGGAAAATCCACTCTGCCGGGTTCTCCTGGCCATACATACCGTTGTACGCCCACATGGACTGCATTTGCAGAATCAGCTTGAGAATGTACTTCTGCTGCAAGCTGTCGTCACGGCGTTTGCCTGTCATAATCTGTCTCAGGCTAGGCCATTCGATGCCTAACACCAGTGCAATCCATTCCACCACAGGGGAGATTCTGGCTTCGATGCAAGCGTCAAAAAAGAAGTCAAGGCGTTGCTGCACTTCAATGGGGTTGTTCATGTCCACGCTCGGAAGGTCTCCAAAATACTTGGCTGCAATCATGCCGATGACCTTCTTGTCCTCTTCATCGCCGATTCTCGACTGCAAATCCCCTGTGCTTAGCATCTTAGACCTCGTGATCGCTAACTCCTGTTGTTCTTTCACCTTTTTACTCACCTGCGATCGGATAGATTTCCGCTTGTTAAGCATCTGTTGTTTCTTCTTCTCACGCTCTTTCTCACGCTTCGCAGCGGCTTCTTCTTTCGCTTTTTGCGCCCGCTTCTCACGCTTTTTCTTTTCAGCTTCGGTCAGCGGCGGTCTGCCACGACCACGCTTCGGAGGTGTTGCCATGTATCAGACCTCCTTTGGCGGTTCAGGAAGCGGCATCCAATGGGTGACGGTGTATGGAATTCCGCTACCGACTTCTGCCCAATTTTTGTAAAAGTCCTTAAAGCCAAAAATCATATCGCCGTTATCGCAAAATGCAAGAACTGGAGTATGATGTTTTGGTTTCCTATCCTTGACGCTAATCCATTTGTCAGGGAAACCGTTCTCGCTATAAGAAACCGTTTCAAAATAGTGTGTAGCCATCCCAAGTTCTTGCTCAATATCGTCAAGGATGCTCTTGTCATCCTCGTCCGCTTCAGTTTCGAGAACAAGGTAAATTCGTTTTTTCATGCTCTCACCCTTTCATCTTCATTCCGATTATGCCCAGCTTCTGCGAAATTATCCAGACTACACAGCGGCAGTCCCACTTATTCCACCAAGCGCACTTTTCTTTCTCACAGACGCACCGACCAAGCGGGTTGCTAGTCATCTTCATCGGGCAGTAAAGTTCGTTATCCATTGGTTATTCTCCGTTCATCTTATAACATTTGCTGTCGTTATCGTTTAATCCCAAACACCAAGCTAACTCGGAAGCAATTTTCTGATAAATGCCTTTGGCGTTAAGCTCAGTTTCGAATTTCGCACAGCCGCTATAAAGACCATACAGAAAAGCCAGCCTTTCACGCCCTACCATGTTGATATCCTGAATCATCATTTCCACCCCATCGCAACAGCCGTACAAACGGCCAGACACACGTTGACGAACAGCCAGACAAGCATTGCCTGCCGTTCCTCAAACAGGCTGTTCGCCATGTTCATGATTGTCCGTTCGGACTGAACTACTGCTGCCAGCAGGACTAAGCAGACCAGCCAGCTGGATACAAATTCAAGCATCATCGTTACCCCCTGTGCATAATTTCAAATGTTATCATGTGAATTTTTCCTCCACAAAACGGGCAAAACCGTTCTTCTTGAAATTCCTTCTTTAGTCCTCCATCTTCTTGCCACACACCGGGCAGTCTTCGTACTTATTCATCCAACTGCTCCTTTGCTTCAAGGCGAGATAGCCAGCGGACTTCCTTTTCGTACTGCATTTTCCGCATCCGATCAAAGGCTGCATCGTCAATGTCCAACGCAATAATGCAGTTCACAACGTCTGCGTACTCTTCTTCAAATGCGCTCCGGCACTCCTCAACACTCTTCGGTGTCGGGTTCGTGCCATCCAGCGCACGGCGCAGCTTCAACGCAGCCTGTGCCAGTTCGGACGCTTCTTCTGCCAACTGCGCCAAGATTTCGGTCTTAGGCAAAATGTCTGAAATTTTCTTTTGCATAGCTCTACCTCTTTCAGTAGTATTCAATTTCAACCATTGAAGTGGATACAAGCTCAAATCGACCGTCTCCCAGAGGTATTTGGAGTAGTTTGTAATCTCTTGCACTAGAGATCGGAATCAGCTCGTTAAATCTTTCCACCGTAATGGTGTACTTTGGATGCCGTGCGCTACCGTAGCCTACTTTTTCAATTTCCGGGGAATAAACTGTAACATGGTAGCAAGGGTGGTCAGCAATTTCAGTTTTAGTTTCAGCATCAGCAGATGTTGAACCACAGGATGTAAATAACAGTGTGAGTGACAGTGCAAGAATTGTAATCACAAGACAGATAAAACGATGATTGCTCACTTCTGTTCTCCTTTCAGTCGATGTACCGCCATGCAACAATTTTGGCATCGCTTGAAACCCACTCGCCACTGCTTTGAAACCAGCGTTTATCGTTATATCTGCGGTACGCAATGTCGAGGTCTCCATTTTCAAGCTTTATTTCAACAGCCACGCCACATTGCGGTTGAGTAGTCATATTGTTCCATTCGTTCTTGTTTCCGTTGTCTAGTTTTTCTTTATTTGGCTCTAACCAGTCATTCAGTTCTTTCATGCAGGACGGACAAAGTTGAATTGGTTCTTCGCCCAGCCCAAAGCGGTTTCGTTCCACCGTACAATCCAAGAACAAAATCGAATTTGCTGTTCCGTGGCACTCGTTTATGTCAGGCACTTTCCGATTAAAAATCTCACCGCACCTGTCGCACTTAAAGACAACACTCACTCTTTTATTCCCTCCATTCTTGAACCACAGTTAGGGCAATAATCAAAATCCGATACACGTTCATACGGCGAGAGTTTGTATTCTGCTCTGCACTTGTCACACTCGATTGAGTTGCTTTCATGGTCGTAAATCCATTTTGCTTGTCGTCCCTGTTCTCCTTTCAGCCAGTCGTTCAGCTTTGCCATGCAAGAGGGGCAAAGAAAAAACGGGTCATTTGAATAGATAAGAATTTTCCTATTTTTCTTTGTAATGCACCTGCAAATAGAATTGTTTTCTACTCTTTGTGTCCACTCACTTATGGAGAACTCTGGATATTCAAATGTTTCACCGCACCTATCACATACCATTGTCATGCTCTTTCTCCAATCTTCTTAGTAGTGCATCCACGTCATACCGCCAATGGACACGCAGCTTTTTTGCTTTGACCTCTATCCCCTCTTGCTCTGCCCACTGCCAAGGGATGCTCTTGCGGCTCTCGTTGTATCGGAACGCCAAAACCTTGTTGGCAGGGATTGCAAAGGTGCGGTTGACCGCCCTGTAATTGACTATCACATGGGCGGTCTGACCGCTGTACCCCATTGCATCCACCATGTCAGTGATGTGTTTTTCCTTGCGATATTTGCACTTCGCCTTGTCGTACTTACCGAACACCTTTTCCAGAGGGATAGAGGGCGTTTCAATGGTTTTCAGCTCAAACAGGTGGTTCATCGGGTAGCGGTACACAAGGAAGTCACAGATGTTGTCGATGGAGAAGGACAGGTTCTCGTTGCCGCCGTAGTAGGTGGCAGCACTGTCTTTCAGGCGGTAGCACCACGCATCGGGCGGAACAGATGCCTTAAAGTCTGCTTCAAACTGCTTGCCGGTGTTCATTCGTTGTCCTTTGGTCGTTTGGGGAGTGGCATCCAGAACGGCATATTGTCAGGAAACGACTCCGCAAGGGTCATATTCACAATTCCTGCACGTTCCGTATTGCTATACCAAACCAAAATGTTTCCCATCGAATCTCCGTCCCATTTGTGAGGTGGATTTTTCACTATATCTTTCCATTCATTCATCCTCGTTTACCTCCAAATTCACGGAATATGAGTTGCTTTGTCAGCGGGCTTTTCCATTTCCTTCATAATTCGCTTATGTTCTTCCACTGTCATGTTGTTTGGAAAGAAACACCTGTCAACAATCTCAAACGGCTCAATATAATGGTCAAGAACATCTCTTGCTTCTTCTCGTGCCTTTTCGACACACATTTCGATGTAATCATCCTCCGTCATGTTGTAGTCGGTAATGCAATCAACAACCGAAGAAAACCGACACAGCAAACCGTTAGGCTGTCTTGCAATAAAAGCTCCCATTTATCGTTCACCTCTAAATTCACTTCCGAAATACCGCTTCTTGCCACGCTCCCGGTGCTTGTCCTCGTAGTTGCGGTGGTACACGCTCTGGCTGTGGTTCAGCTCATGCACGAACGCCTTGCGCTCCTCGAAGTCTTTCTTCTCTACCTTGTACTTCTCGCAAGTGTCGTGGCAAGCTGTGCAGCGTGATGTACAGTTGAGACAACAGGTAATCATTCTTCGCCGAATCTCCTTTTTGTAACGGCAATGCAGAAGCTATCAACTTCGCTCGCCCATCGTGCCGTACCGTTTCCATAAGTCTTTTGCCAAACAAGCGGAAAGCCGCCTATACCATCGAACAGACTGCCTAGCGTGGAATTTTCGCTCAGATAAGGCTTCATCTTCTGTGCAATCCAGAACCACTGAGGAAGTGCAATGGAATTTCCAAGCGCTTTATAGCGCGGACTGTCCGTCGGCTTGTGCTTCTTACCCTTTGTGTCTACCCACTCTCCGATATCTGTCCAGCCGTCCGGGTAGCCTTGCAGACGTTCGCATTCCGTTGGGGTCAGTCTGCGGACTATCCACCTAATTTCCGTTTCCGTTAGGACGGACTGCTGATTTTGCCCCGCTTTTTCTCTTGCAGCCAGCGCTGGAAACGTTCCGTTCTCGCTATATATCCTCCGAGCTTGATTATCCCACGGTGTCAAACAATCTTCCGGTTCTGTTACGATTGCCGTGTAGTCTGTGATTCTGCTTTCGTGGTCTCCCGTAATGGTCGGAACTATCTTTCCATTTCCATTACCTCTTGCGTCAAAAACTCTGCACCTTACCAGCATATCGTTGTAAGCATCCTGTCCATTGTAGCTTCCAGCGTGAGCGCCGGGCGAAAGGGTTCCTGTTTTGTCTTGAATCGGAATCGGCTGAACGATGGCAAGTCCTCCCTGATTCTTCGTTGGGTTTGCGTCAGAGCAGTCGAGCGTTTTACTTACACCTGTTTCATTGAACCCGCTGTACGGATTTGCCGATTTCATGCTGTTACTTGACAACGGATTTATGGAATACGCAACTGCATGACGGTCGATTGTGTTCAGTGTATAGCCCACTTCTTCTTTTGCGCCCAAGCCGTTCGCCACTGCCGTATCGGCTCTGTCAACAATGTTTCCCGCAATGCAATAGCACACGCCGTGTTCATGCCGTGCCTGTAGAGTAAAGGACGGGTCTCCATTCTTTCCAACTCCAAGACCTGTTTTTTCTCCCATCGAGATGTGTCTTGTAGCGATTTGTGTGTTTATTGGGATTATCTCCCCGGCTTGCACTAGCTGGAAAATCGTCTGGTCTTGGAGTGTCGATAGCGTCCCGACTTTTTCTGTTTGCACAAGTGCGCCCTTTCCGCCCCCGGCACAGCCAGAGCGGATTTTAAGAGAGTACGCAGCTGCTTCTCTGCTTTCTCTCTTATCCGTTCTTTCCTCTCGTTCAGAGCGGCCAGCTTCTCCCGTCTTATCCGTTTCTGTTCTTCTGCAATCAGCATTTCCATCGCCTTTGCGGCCGCGCCCGGCTCCCACCACTCCATCATTTCCAGCAGGGCAGTTTGCAGTAAGTCCGGCAATTTCTTTCCACGCCGGGATGCGCGAATCAGGATGCCTTGACAGGCTCGTTCGCTCAAATAGTATTTCTCCGGCGCGTTGACCTGCAAAATCCACGACAAGAGCGATACGTTTTCTTCTCTGGGGCACTCCCCAGTATTGAGCGTCAAGCTGTCTCCAAGCCAAGCTCCATCCATTTCCGGCGATTGCTCCAGCTTTGCTCCATCTGCCCCCCCTACCCGAAGGTCGAGGAATTGAAACGTCTGGCTGTTCAATGCGGGCAAGTTCTTCCAGCACGGCTCTGAAATCTTCTCCTCCGTTGGAACTGAATGCTCCTGGTACGTTTTCCCAAACAGCGAAAGTTGGATACAGTCCATTTGTGCTTGACCTCATTTCTTTTATGATTCGAACCGCTTCTATGAATAGCCCGGAGCGTTCTCCGGCAAGTCCAGCCCTGCGTCCAGCAATGGACAAGTCCTGACATGGGCTACCGAACGTGATGCAATCCACAGGCTCTATCTTGTCGCCGTGAATCTTTGTGATGTCGCCCAAGTGCTTCATATTTCCAAACGCCCGTCCAGCCAGATAGCACAGCTCTTATATAAGGTAGGTGGTCAGGGTTTATGTTCTAAAAGGGCAAATCCGATGAATCGTCAATCACAGAGAAGTCATCTGCGTTTCCCTGCGAATAGTTCTGTGGTGCATCCTGCGCCCGATCGGCGGGTTTGCTGTCAGACTTGCCACCGCAGAAGTCAACCTTGTTCGCCATGATTTCCGTTGCGGTGCGGTTGCTTCCCTGCTTGTCGGTATACTTCCGGGTCTGGATGCTGCCAGTCACCAGAATTAGGCTACCCTTCTGGAACCACTTGGAAACAAACAGCGCCGTATTGCCAAATGCGGTGCAGTTAAAGAAATCGGTTTCCTTCTGGCCGCCACTCTGACGGTCGCAGGCAATGCTGAACGTGCAAACATCCTTTCCAGACTTCGTGACCTTAGCTTCAGGCGTGTGAACCAGACGCCCCTGAATTGCGATAGAGTTGAGCATTGTTTAGCCCTCCTTCGGCTGTTTCTGAGCACAGTCCCAACACAGGACGCGCCCAAAGCGTTTCTTCGTGCTTCTTGCAGTTTCCAGCGGAGTGACTGTGCGGTTGTTGTACTGAATAGGCTGCAACTGCTTTCCGCAGCAAGCGCATGGGGGGATGGTTTCCGCTTCCATTTGCTTCTGCGCAGGCTTGTTTGACCTGCTTGTGGTCTGTTTCTGGTACTCGTCCGTGTCAGCGTCCTTTGTATCGTCAATGCAAAACAAACCGTTCAGAGCGTACTTTCTGGCGTAGCTGCTTGCAGTGCCGGTAAGTTGGGAATCTGACATACCAGATTGCTGCTTTGGCTCTCTGGCGTATGCCGTGTTAGATATTTTGTCTCCGGTCTCCGAATCGTAGATTGTTGCAGTCGCTTTGATATAGTGGTACTCGCCACTCTGTACAGGCTCGTCTTCAAGAACAAGACAGGCTCCGTATTTCGCAAGGAGGGGTTTTACTGCTTCCAGAATGTCTTCGCAACTGCGGTAATTGTACTTACCAAAAGAATTGCGCTGGCTTTTTGGGGCTTTCAGCTCGCCTTGAATTTTGGAAAGCTTCACAAGTGTTTCCATATTTCTCCTTCCATAAAGCATCTTTTGCTTTCTTAGCTTCTTCTATGGTCTTGAATCGGTATGTTTTTCCGCTAAAGTGGAACGAATATCTGCGTTTCAAACCTTTCGTTGAACGGTCTTCGTAGATTCCGTACTCGCCAGTTAAAGCGTTTCTGGCCTGAACAGTATTTGCAACATTATCAGCTTGGGTTACGCAGCGAAGATTCTCAATCCTGTTGTCTGTCCTGATTCCATTGATATGATCGATTACTCCAATAGGCATTAGCCCATAATGAAGTGCGTACACAAGGCGGTGTGCTTTGTATTGTTTTCCTTTGATTTTTACAATCAAATAACCGTCTTTATCGTAGCTTCCTGCACTGTTTTTCCTGTCTTTTCTGTGTAGCGTACCGCCAGAATCAACATAAAACCATTTGCAAAAATACTCGACAAGTTCCTTATCGGTCATGGAATCGTCCTCCTTTCTTCGGCTTCATTAGGCTTCATTATTAATACTTTGGCTTAATATGGCTGTACAAAATCAACTAGCCATCAGTTTTGCCAGTTGTGCACGGAGATCTTTCAGCTCCGCTTCCCTGTCCTCAATTTCAGACTGCAAGTCCTCAATCTCAGCCAGCCGGTCAGCTTCTTTTGCTTCTGCCATCTGTTCGTTTGTCATAAAGTACACGCCTTCCTCCGGCTCTGTCACGCCACCGAATCTGTCAAGGTTAATCATCTTTTAGTCTCCCTCTCTTGCGTTCCTCTTTGATTTGCAGTGCGCTGTACCACTGGTCTTTGTCTATTTCGATAGTAGACCACCGGTGGTTACAGGTAAGGCACTTTTTTCTGCGAACGATGCTGTCGGGGGCAGACCGGCTATCAACCGTTGTGATGTTGTCACTACCGCACATCGGGCATTTCATCGTGCATCCCTCCACTCGTTGGTGTGGTGAGGAATGCGTTTTACTTTGCGATTTTCCTGTTCAATGCGTTCATTTTCAGAGCTGACCCCAATGGCACACAAGACGAGTGCTGCGGCGAGGAAGCTACACGAAAGGAAAACGTATCCAAACATTGCTACCACGCTTTGGCTTTTCTGGATTGCGTCGCCGCATCCTACCGAAAAGATTGCTAACGCGATTCCAAGCGTGCAAAGGACATTAGCTTTCAGGCTTTTCACTCTTATTACCTCCAAAACTCAGTATCCATGCCGTAGCCATCGCCACAGATACCGTGATGATTCCACGGGCAGCTGATGCTCCTACCAGAATTCCGATGTGATGCACCATCCAGAAGTTCAGCAGAAATACCGCCAAAACCACTGCCAGTGCTATGCCCCACATTAGGGCAACTTCAATAAACGCTTTCATCTTGTCTCCTTTCATTTTTTGCCATTGCAAATCACGGCTATACCATGCTTTGCCTTTGCTTTTCTGCTCCTAGCTACTCAATGCCAAAGCATGTCGTGTCTACTTATTGCCATCGCTTCGCTACGCCTTGCATCGCCTTTGCTTATCAAAGCTACACCTTGCATCCATAGCCGTTGCATCTCGGTTCTAAACAGCGCCTTGCCGTTGCCGCTTCGTCTCCAAGCATTGCCTTAGCATTTCTGGGCCAATCGTCACTATGCCGTTGCCGTTCCACGCCGAGTGCAGCACAGCCCTACCCTGCCATAGAGGTTAATTGAGGATTTCGTAGGTATATCGCCCCTTGCCACTGTTGCGCCACTGGCCGATACCACGCAGAGCGCCGTAGTCCAGCCACTCGAGCACAACCTTCTCATGAGAATCGTCCAGAAGAACGATTTCAAACTCGCAGGTCGAACCAGCGGGAATCTGCTCGCTGTTGGCAAGACTGACGCGCTCGCCCTGCGCCGTCTGTGCGCGGAGAGGGCGCTGACACTCGGTAATCTCACCGTTTACATGAATGGGAATCATACGGGGCTGAACAAAAATCAGACCATCAATGACCTTTTTGTAGGCTGTCAGCTTGCCGGATTCGTTGACGGCTTTCTTCTTGCCGGTTTCGGTCTTGCCGCCGATGCGGGAAAGCATACCGCAAGAATCCTTGAAGAAGCCCTTAATCTGGTAGTCGTACAAGATAGGCTCGCCGTTCTCGTTGCGAGGGAATACGGTCATGCCCTTATCTGCCACAGCATCAGCGCCCAAAGCGGCAACTTCGTCCTCGATAGTGCTTGCATCAGGGGACTTGCTGGCGATGAACTCTCGCGCAATGTTCTGGTTGCTAGGCCAAGTGCCGAGAACTGCTTCGATGAATGTAATTCTTACTTTGATTTTTTTCATTTTTGTTCACTCTTTCTTTCTCGATATGCTCCAGTCTTAAAGGTTCACGCTTTTGCCAGCGCTTCTGCCACGGACTGCTTTTGTTGAAGTTGCTTATTGCTTTCTTCATCGTTTGATATCCTTCGCTTGCGTTGGATGTGCTCCAGCCGGTCTTTCTCCCGGCTGTGCCAGCGAATTTCTCGCTTGCCGTAGTATTTACCGTTCATCAGGGGCCTTCACCTTTCCCTGTGCAAGTAAAGTACTGTAATGGCCGTAGCTCATGCCATATCGTTTTGCGGCATCGTTCATCTGTCGCACGGTATACTTTGGAGGCTCGTGCTTTTGAGGTCTCGCACGTTCTGGCTCCTGCACATCCCAAGTAATTTTGAACTCACCAGATGCTTTTAGCTCATTCAGCTCTTTTTGCTTTTTGGCTTTGTACTTTTTGGTCAAAGCCTTGTTTGCATCTGCTGCGCATTCAGGGTGATACTTCTGAGACCAGACCTTCCGAACCATTGGCTTCTTGCACCAAGCGCATAAAGCCGGTTCCGGATTAGCCTTGATTCCTTTCTTTATAAGAGCCTGCCGTTCTCTGCGAACAATGATTTTACATTCTTCACAGTATTTCTTGCACGGATTTACAAGGCCAAGAAAGACACCACACCGCTCACAGTATTTAATCTCCATCCACTTCACTTGCCTTTCTTAAGGCTCTTTCATTGTGTTCAGAAAAACACTGGTCAAGAAACTGGATGAACTTTGCGATTTTCTTTGCATCTTCCGGCGTACAACCATTTTCTACAAAGCGCCTTGTCGCTTGCTCACGCTTGAAATCCGAGTAGGTCTTGGCCGCGGCGTCAATGGCAAACTTGGCTTCTTCCGGGTATTCAAGGTCTACCTTCAAGGTGATAATCTTCTCCATGTTCAGTCCTCCCATCCTCCGAAATCTTGCTGTTCTACAACAGCCCTGGTCTCGATTCTCGGCGTGATGCCAAGCTTCTTGAGTTGCTCATGGATGAGCTTTTCACCCTCGACCGTCCAAACCGTCGTGTTCGGGATATAAGTCTTGCCGTTGGAGCGTTGAATGGCTTTGCCTTTTCGATTCTTGGTGTATCCCTTGCCTTGATAGGGCTTGTACAGCACCCACTGACCATCGCTGTCTTTGTACTGAACTCGCTGGCTGTAAAGCAGCTTGTTCAGCTTTTCAGCAGTCAAACCGTAGTCCTTTGCAATGCTGGTGGCCGTCCGGCAGTTGTCTGCAATGCACACAGCACGAGCAAACTCTGCATCAGGTGTCAGCTCTGCAATCCGTTTGTCCTTCTCTTCCAGCTCTTCGTGCGCTGCGATCAGCGCAGTTGCAAGGAGCTGCGAGCGGGTAAGCTGCGGCTGTTTAGCCAGCTTCTTCTCCATTTCGTTGAACGCTGCAATGTACTTCAGCTTCCACTCAAGAGCCGCCTTTCCGGTAAACCCCATAGCCAGCAAGGTGAAACCGTCACGGTTCATCAGGTAAGCCCTCTGTTCCCTGCCGTAGCTGTCCGGCACGGTGGTTTCAAAGAACATCTGCGCAAAATTGCGCACATCTTCTTTGAGGTTGTCCACAGCTCTGAGAACGTCACGGTGGTTCTTTTCAAAGCTCTCAGCGATCTGGCGACTGGATGCTACCGGTTCGCCGTTCTGGGTCGATAAGATAATGTCGGTCATTTTTTCTCCTTTCTTACTCTTCCGAACCTTGAATATTCAGAATCCGGCAGATGCTTTTCTTAATTCCGGGCGTTTCCAGCTTTCCTGTCTTGACTTTGAAAAGGTAAGAACGGTCAAAATATCGTCCGGTGTCCTCCTTGACTTTTTCAATCAACCAGTCGTTGGTCTTGTCTTTTTGGATAAGAGCAATCTCGATTTGTTTGCCAAAGTCACACAGAGGCTTTTTTTCAGCCATTATTTCACCTCCGGCTATTGATTTTTACGCATAAGTGTAATATAATGAAGTTGCTAGAAATCATTCATTACGCCTTCGCGGTACGGTCTTAGTATAATACGCTTTCGCGTAAAATGCAAGGCCTTTTTAAGCGTTCGCGTAATTTCAGCAAACCTTCCAATGCGAGGACTGGAATTATGGCAAACTTGTACGAAAATATTGAAAAACTCTGCAAGCAGCGTGGAGTAAACGTGACCACTATGTGCAAGGAATCGGGCGCAAGCCGTGGGTCTTTGACCGATTTGAAGAACGGAAGAAAGCAAACATTGAAATATGAAACGCTTGATAAGATAGCTTCTTATTTTGAAACAAGCGTGGATGCTTTGGTTTCTGGCGAGCAAAAAGAAAACCCGCCCCAGCAGCCACAAAGTGAAGTCGATGCAGCAGTGGAGCGGATTAGAAAAAAGCTTGAATCTATGCCGAAAGAACAGCGTGAAGCTCTGATGAACCTGATCGAGAAGATGTGAGGTAAGCCCATGTATTATTTGTTGTGTGGCTGTGCCTTTTGCTTTTGGTTCATGCAGGCCTTGTTAAAAGGCAATGACCGTGTGCTATATGGCAACAGCAGAAAATATCGTTACCGTAGAAACCGAAAAAAGAAATGGTTCTGACCCGGTAAAATAAAAACCCCTTGTGCCGGGCTGGTATAGCTCTGCGCAAGGGGTTTTCTATTATTCCAGGTCTAGGGCTTGCTCCGCTGCCGGAATCTTATCAGGGTGTTCCAACAGCCATGCGATAAATCTGTCAATCTTAGCTCTTTCTTGTTCACTCATTGTGGCATATCCTCCCGATCGGTAAGTTCGGATGTTCATTTGATACGATTATACACCTTTCTGTTGTACAGTCAATATCATTTTAACAACTTTGCTGAGGTTAAATGATTTTTCCATCCGTTACTTTGCATCAGGGAAACCAAAAATTGCAATGACAATGATTAAGAGCCACATTAAGTTTAAGTTACCCTTTGCTTTGTAACATTCCGTTGAGCATAGAACGAAAAGGGTTATCCGGTAAATCGTCCAGCACATCTGCTTTGACGAAAGCGTTTGTGCTGATGCTATGCGAAACATTGTTTAGCTGCACAATGGCATCGTCTAAATCCTTCACGGTTGCTCCACGCCGTTCCATTGACTGGAGGAAGGTTTTTACTTCTTCAAAAATAACAGGGTTTTCGGTTTTATAGAATCCGTTCGTAAAGTCCATCTTCTTCTCCTTTCACAGTTCCACAAGCTGTCCGTCAATGCGTTCGATGTTATCTGCCGGGTCGCGCCCATCGTCTAAGGCGGCTACGGCGCGTTCTAGGATACCTTTCGCTTCGAGGTAAGCATCTTTATCAGCTTCGTACCCAGAAAGACTTAGGACAAGCTCCAGCGTCCGTCTGCGAGCATATGGGACAATCAAATCATCTACGGTTCGGTTCATTCGTTTTCCTCCCATGGTTCAGGTGTGTGTGGCTGCCCATCGGGAACGCTGGCAGGCATTCCGTCGATGATTGGCATACGTTCATGGTTCCAGATTACAGTTTCTTTCATTTTGTGTTTCCTTTCTATTTGGAATTTTTTGACAATACAGTTATACCACATCTCGCTGTTTCATTGAAACAGCGAATTTTTTCAATTATTGTTTCACGTTTTGAACAATATATCAGTTGAATTTCTTTGCTTTTGTATCATTTTGTCGAAAGAGGGGTATTTATGGATGATTATAGGATACGAGTGGCAAAAGCGTTAGAGATGGCAAGAGCAGAATCCGGACTTAGCCAACAGAAGCTTGCGAACAAAATGGGTGTAGGCCGGACATCCATTTTTCGTTATGAGCAAGGAACAATGACCCCAGATGCTTCTACTATCATAAAATGGTTTGTGTGCTGCGGTGTTGCGGCCAAGCCGTACATAGACACTTGTTTGCATCCTGGCTTATTGGAAAGCCTGGCTGGCGATGCCAGCACCGAGAGAAAGAGGGATGCACTGATAGAGCATATCAAAGAAGCCCATCCGCAAGAAATTGACCTGCTGTGCTATCTGATTTATGGTAATCATGGCTCAGATTACCTTGCCGTTCTATGCGAAATGGTAGCCAACCTTCATACGACTTTGCGTGATCGTGTATCCGTCTGCCGCACCGTCACAGGTCATTATGAAATGGCACAGGCCACCAAAACCGACCCAGACCCAGACGGAACACAACCCAATATGCAGATTTTGTATCAGGCACAGGACTGTGGGGAAGCTGCGGCGATGAAGCGAAACGATTCTTATACCATCAACGAAGAAAACATTTTGCGCTGATTGTCGAATTATCGCAGTTTTTGCAGAACATTTTGTCCACGTTCATCCACTTTTTGTACACCTATCGGGCAAATTTGCCTTGTCAATCCGTCCCCCATAGGCTGTAAATCGACAACATTCGTGCGGAATAAATAACGAATTACCGTCAATCTATTGCCTGTGATTGGTTGGCTTGTCAATCTGTCCCCCATAGCATTGAATTAAAAGTTTTTCATCCACTTTTTGTACACGTTAGGTAAAGCTAACCGTTAAGCGCTTCAACCTTTTGGATGTTGAACAACTGTTTATTTGGTAGTATTCGCTTTGCGTTTTCCACTTTTTAAGAGAGAAAGAAAAGATTTTGTGGAAAATTTTCTTCTTCTGCTATTAGTAGAAGTTATTTTATAATCCTGTTAATAGTCTTGTTTTATATAATGTAAAGAGGTGTACAAAAAATGGAGATAGGTGTACAGATTGTGGAAATAGGTGTACGAAATGTGGACGGTTAGGTGTACAAGAAGTGGAAACAGGTGTACACTTGCTATTGATTTGTACACCTGTTTGTGATATACTCTTATACGAGAGGAGGCGTGATAAGATTGTCTGATATTAAAGGCGGGAACTTGGTTGAAAAAAGCAGACAGCTTGTTTGGGCAAAGTTCACTGACTATACAGCAGGAGAGCTTCGGCTGCTTGAAGTGTATCTTAGCCGTATCAATCCGAGAGACCCCGAAACTTCAACGGTTCAGTTTACGTTACAAGAATATTGCGAATTTTTAGGGTTAAAAATCAACTCTAGGAATTTGAAAGCACAGGTTAAGCATTTCATCGACAACTCTGTTGAAGTTCCTAGAGGTGACGGTTCAGGCTCGTTTGACCTGTATCCCCTGTTCAGCAGAGCAACTGTAAATTTTGAACCTAGTTTGATGAACATTACTGTGTCGTTGTGCTGTAACCCACTTCTACAACCCGTTTTCTTCGACATTGCAGAGCGTGGATATGTCAAGTATCGCTTGCGCTACACAGCGAATATGAAATCGCAGTATAGCATTTTGCTGTATTCAATTCTCCGAGAGTTCATCGGACGTGGCGTGAGCCAGCCCGAAATTACGTTGGATAGATTAAGGGAACAGCTTGGTGCAAGAGAACCTAGCTATCAAGAGTTCAAGCATCTTAGGCGGCGTGTCATTGATATTGCGGTAGCTGAAATAAACGAAGTATCAGACCTGTGCGTTGAATATGACAAGGTTATGAGAGGTCGCAATGCGGTTGCTGTAAAGTTCAATGTAGCTTTCAAGTCTAATGAGCCAGTCATAGACGTGGAAGCTAACGAGGTTGAAAGCGTAGAGCTAAAAGATGTTCCAAAGAGCCAACGACCTGCCAGAAAGCCCCGCAGCGGCGCATACGAGGATGTTGATTGGGCATCTATTGCGCCGGAGATGTCTAAAAGCCAGTGTATCTTGACCGCAAAGCTGGTGGCAAAGAGATTGCCGGAGAAGTATCCGAACATCAAGCCCAACAAGAAAAAAGAAGCTGTTGTGAACATCATTGAGAATGCATACAGGATTCTTGTCAGCGAGCGACTTGATAGGATTGAAAAAGACCCCGGCGCTTATATGTATTCAATTTTGAAAGATGCAGACCTTGACGATTATGCTACGTTTGATGATAGCTTCTTGAAATAGTCAGATGTAGCACATTGAGCAGATGATGCAGAAAGGAGCGAGAATGGGTTGGATTAGCGTAAAAGATAAGATGCCAGACAAGTACGTTCAGATTATCATTTATGATAAAGTGATGGGCGTTACTTTCGGTTATTATGGTGACTTCAAAGGCGAAAAATGGTATACAGATGATGTGTTGACGGATGCGTTCTATGGAAACAATAGTGAAACCCAACTGATTGATGATAATGTGTTATATCATGTAACCCATTGGATGCCACTTCCTGACGAACCGAAAGAATAAAGAAAGAGTGATAAAATGGCAAAAATCATAGCTGTCGCCAACCAGAAGGGCGGCACAGGAAAGACCACCACAAGCACCTGTCTGGCTGGTGCGTTGCAGTTGCTTGGCAAGAAGGTGTTGCTGGTGGACTGCGATGCCCAGTGCAACGCAACGGACACCTATGGCGCACAGACAGAGGACGTGTGTACCCTGTTCGATGTAATGACCCGGCAGGGCACGGTGGAAGAAGGAATCCAGCACTGCGAAGCCGGTGACATTCTGCCGTCAGACAGCGCATTGAAGGACATTGACGAGCAGCTTGTCCGGGACATTGGCAAGAACTTCCGACTGCGAGAAGCCCTTGAAAGCGTGTATGAGCAGTACGATTACATTGTTCTGGACACTCCCCCACAGCTCGGTCTTGCGCTTGTAAACGCTCTAATCGCCGCCAATAGCATCATCGTGCCCATTACAGCAGACCGCTATGCGCTTGCCGGTTTAAGCCAGCTTTCGCAGACCATTGGCGATGTTCGCAGATACTTCAACCCGACATTGAAGATTGAAGGTCTGCTTCTGAACCAGTACAAGAGCCGTGAGAACCTATCCAAAGAGGTTGTAGAACAGCTTCCTGTGATTGCACAAAGCATGGGAACAAGGCTGTTGGAAGTGAAGATTAGACCGTCTATGGGCGTTCGCAAGGCACAGGCAGAGCGTCACAGCCTGTTTAGTGGCGACACGGCAAAGAGTACCAGCGCAGAGGATTTCAAGGAGTTGGCGAGAAAAATTATCGAGGAGAATATAAATGGCTAAAACCGAAAATGTTGTTCGAACAATATCACATTGGAGATGGAATCAAGTTGGGTATTGGGAATGCGAAGATTGTAAGGGGCCAAGTGATGCTCTTATGGATTGTGATAATAATTGCGACCCATATATCTATATCAACACAAGATTTTGTGGGCGTTGTGGCGCACGAATGGAGGCGGAAAAAAAATGAAATCAACCAGCAAAAAATCCACAGGTTTGCTTGGCGGCTTTGATTTCCAGCCTATTTTTTCGGAGCAGACATTAAGCCGAAGTGAGCCAAAGGAAGAAGAAGTAAGCCAAACAAAGCCGAACAAAGCCGAACAAGCACAGATTAAGCCTAGTGAAGCCACAGACAGCCATGAACAGCCTAATGAAGCACAGTTAAGTAGTATTAAGCCGAAGCAAGCCAAAGACAGCGAAACACAGCCGAACAATGCCGTAGTAAGCGAAGGTAAGCCGAAGAAGCTGAAACAGGCAAAGGAAGTTCAACGTCTTATCGAACAAGGCGATGTTCCAGGCGCACTAGCTGAAGCTGGTTTGACAAAGAAAAAAATCCCGATGCCGGAATCGCATCAGGGTGTTGCAAGCGGTGACGGAAAGCGTTCTAAGCGCATTACCATCCTTATGAGTGAGGAAGAACGCAAGTACATCAACCGTGAAGCCAGACGGCACGGAATGACGATTGGACAGTTCGTGTACGCTCTGGCTGCTGCTGCGGCAGACGGAAAGATTGAATTGGAGGATTTCTTAGATGAATGACGTATGGATTGACATTGGGCAGAAATATGAAGCAATGGCAAATATGGGATGCAAGCCTTATGGTTTTAAGCGAGTTCCATCAAATTTTGTGTTTGATGAAGATAAGTCGGTGAAGTGGAACAAAGAGCAAGCGCAAAAGAACAACGATGATTACGACAATGAAGTTAAGCGACTAAATCAAGAAAAAATAAAGCGCAGGGATAAAATCTACGCAGAGATTTATAAGACGATTCAAGAAGAAGTCGGTTTTGGGATTTCAGAAGAGAAAGCGGCAAAAATTTGGGAGTACGCTTACGATAAAGGGCATTCAGCAGGATGGTATGAAATAATCATCAATTTGGAAGAAATTGAAAAACTTGTAAAGTTCGTATTGGATAAAAAGAGCTGAGTTGGGGGATTTATTAGATGAATGATAGTGAACGACGCCTCATTCGGTTTGTTTGCGATGGCGATATGCGAAACGCGCAAAAAGCCGTTAAAATCATTTTGGATTCTATATCATCCAAAAAAGATGAACAGTTCAAAGAAAATATGTTTCGCAAGTTGGAAAGCAAAAGAGAATTTATTGAATTGCCATATAACTTACAGCATCTTTTGATCGCAGAGGATACAGAAGAATTTCCAGAAGTAAGATTCCTTCTTAGGGACGAAGAAAAAAGTATAACGCAGAAAATTGTTGCCATTTATCGAGCATCTGAAAAATTGAACGAAATGGGTATTCCTTATTTGCCGGCATTGATGCTCTATGGGCAAAGCGGATGCGGAAAAACCATGCTGGCTAGGTATATCGCGCATAAAGCAAAACTTCCGTTTTTGAGGATTCAATTTTCAAGTCTAGTTGATTCACACTTGGGGCAAACACAATCTAACCTTGCAAGAATTTTTGATTATGTGAGAACTGCTCCTTGCGTTCTTTGTTTTGATGAAATAGATGCGGTCGGAATGGCTCGTGGGCAAAAAGATGACGTTGGGGAAATGAACCGTGTAGTTATTGCGATTATGCAAGAAATGGATAGATTGCCGAACAATGTCATCATTATCGGAACGACAAACCGATTTGATAGGATTGACCCTGCGCTTACAAGAAGATTTCCGTTGCAATACGAATTAAAGCCGTTGTGCCGTGCGGATGCAGAAATACTTTCCAAAAGGTTCTTTGAATATGCAGGAGCACAATATGAAAACATAGCTTATGAAGATAACGTCCCCGCATCTACTGTTATCAAAGAATGTACAGAACGAATTGTAAATCAAGTTCTGAATCAAGAGGATTTCTTGGAGGATTGACGTATGATGAAGTCGAAGGAATTTTACGAAGGAAGTATTATCCGTTTGCAGAAAATGGTTAAGCGTGGCATTTACGTTCTTTTGTTCGATGTCTTTGCCGTAGCAGTTCAGATTCCTTTTATCTTTGCTGGTAAATGGGTTGCAGCACACTTGATTTTGTCCATCGCCGTATCTTTTGCAGCAGGATTTAGCTTTAACACGCTTGTAGATAGCAAAAGGCAACTTGATATGTACAAGGCAGATATGGAATTGTACTATACCAAATAAAATAGACTCTGTGCAGTCGCAACGGCCGCACAGAGGAGAAAGGAAACACATGGGACAAAAAGTGTTAGGTCACTACGAATCGCATTGGTATCTCAATGGGACAGGCGGTGACATATACGAAGGTAAGATGGTCTTTCGAGACAAAGATTGGCGCATAAGATATATGGAAAACCAATGCGTTGAAACCAACTATTTTAGCTTAAAGAAAATAAGAGATAATTTTAAGAGAAAAGGGCAAAAAGAAGGAAATTATAAAAACATTGCATGGATAAAATTTTCAGAATTGAATTGGTTTGAACGAAGAAAACGTCCAGATTGGTTTAAGGTTCAATTCCTTTCAAATGGACTTGATAGTCCAAAAACACAATGGTATACAGTCCACGATTTGTCTGGTATCGAAGAAAAAGAGCATTGGGTTGAGGAAAAACGCCAATACACAATGAAAGAACTTTCAGAGAGAATGCCAGCAGAAGATTTTATTGAGTATATGAAAGATAGAGGAATAGCGACAATCCGATAAGCGCAAAACACCCCTGTGTAACCTCGATTGGTTGCACAGGGGTTTGTTTTACTTATCAGCAATGCAATCCCAGTATAGATACGCCTTACCATCTGCGGCATCCGCGTCCTCAAGGAAAGCCTTTGCCATGTCAGCGTAGAAGCCCGGAGTGTCAACGGACTGGCGCTTTGCGACCTGACAATAATCCGAGTACATCATGTTCATGACAGCCCAGAAATCGTTCGGGTCACAGGTGATGTTGCGCTGTTTGGCAACGTCCTGTGTCTGTTCCAGCGTCCAGTGACAGCCTTTTGTGCCGTCAGCGTTCACCATGCTGTCGCACCATTCCTCCGCTTCATCGTGGGTGAGGTGCTGGCGTGGCATCTTGATGGAACGGCTGTCCGCACCGCCATGCTCATACTGCCCAGACCGCTTGTCCCAGTCTCCGCTCTGCGAGAAGCCAATCTGCGGCATTCTGCGCCCATTCTCTACGTCAGGGTAGCGGGGGATAGGATAGGGGTCGATGTAACGGTTCTCCTCCTGCGGATAGTAAGGATAGCGGTCATTGCCATCTTCCAGCTTACGCAGACGGCGTTCCAACTCACGCTCCCTGCGGTCACGCTCTTCCTCAAGGCGGTCACGTTCCGGCTCACGGTCTTTGTCGTGGTCGCGGAGCATCATCATGCGGCGAAAATTAGTCTTGCCCATAATCTATACCTCCTCAAGAAATGGACGCAGGCGCACCGGCGTGAGAACGGCAGAAGCAGCCAAGATACTTAAACGTGCCGGTGCCGGTTGCAGACGTTGCCACACGGGTAGCGTAGCGGGTGCGGGTGTGGATGCTCTCAGCGGTCGCCTGAGCGCAGTTGCAGTCGGTCAGAGGGTATGCGGTCGTGCCTGCACCTATGGTAATGACCACAGGGGCGTTGATGGTGGTCGTGTCCGGCAAGCTTTGGGCGACAACGATGCAATATTTTTCGCCAGCTGCGTAAGACCCGGCAGGGATGTTGATGGTCAGAGTATCGTCGGCAAACGTGACCGCCTGACTGATGACCAAGTGCGGGCAGAGTTTGCAGCTTGTTTTGCAAGCCATAGTATTTTCCTCCTAAAAAATCAGGGGCAGAGGTGTCTTACCCCTGCCCCGATGGTTCACCCGGTGTTATCGGGGAGTGTGTAGGTTAGCAGCAGCCGCAGCAGTTCACACCCACGTTGGGGTTTGCCACCTGATAAGCGGGAATCGGACGAGGATTGACCCGGTTCAGGATGGTATCGGTCTGCTGGGACATCACGGTGGTCAGAAGCGCATTCTGACGATCCTGAGAAGCGGCGAATTTCAGGCTCTGGTTCTCAGCGGTCAGAGTGGCGATCTTATCCTGCGTGAAGTAGTCCATCATGCTGCGGAAGTTGGCGTTGCAGTTGTCCACGATGGCACGGGCGTTGTCTGCGATAGCCTGACGGGTAGCGCAGTCTTGCTGTGCAATGGTGTACTTCAGGTCACCGATGAGCTGCTTGTTCTCGCAGCAGCAAGACGCAAGCTGCGTCTGGATAGCGGTCTGACCCGCCTGCCGTGCGTTACCCTCCTGCATGATGGCAAGGCTGATGGCGTTGTCGCCGTTGGACACGCTGTGTTCCAGACCGTTCACAAGCTGTGCGTTCTGGTAGCCGAGCTGACAGATGGCGCTATTCACACCAGCAAAGCCGTTTGCGATGTTGGTGTTGACGCCGTTCATCTGTGCCAGTTGGTCATAGCCCAGAGAGCAGATGCCGCTCTGGATGCCAGCGAGAGAACGGGAAGTGTCCTGCTGGTAGAAGCCCTCCGACAGCGCCGCACGAGTATCTGCGCCACCCTGACCAGTTGCGCCAGTGCCGACCAAATAAGGGATGTAGCTGTTCATGCCGTTGTCACCGCCGTTCCGGCCGTAGCCGCCGTTGCCCCAGCCGAAGATGATGGCGAGGATGATAACCGCCCACAGACCTTCGTTACCGAAGAAACCGCCGCCGTTATTGCCGCCGTCCTGCCCAGCCAGATAGCCAGTTGCAAAATCGTCCATAACAAAACTCCTTTCGGTTTTGCGTTATGCCATCCCACCGCCGTGTGCGATGGGCGAAGCCAGATAAAAGCGGTTTTTATCAAGTCCGCAAAACTGAGAAGCGTTTCGCTTAGAGGGATGCTTTACCGGGGCAGCGTCAGGTTCAGGACGCTTGCCAGTTGGTTCAGGTCGATGCCCCGCTCTTTGGCGAGGTTCTGCGCCATCGTCCTGAGCTGCGTTTCGTTTTTGCCCTGAATCAGGTTCAAGCCCTGCATGATGGGAGCATTTTGCCCGCTCAACTGCTGGATAAGCCCCATCGGGTTCTGCCCGGCACGAGCCAGATTCGCAAGCTGCATAATAGGGCTGTGCGTAATCATATCAAACGGAGAGGACATTGTTATTCTCCTTTCTTTGCTGTGGCAGTGGGCTTAGAAAAGCTCTTCTGCCACTTTTCCAGTTCATCCAGCCTGTGTACGAGGGCGTTATACTCTTCAACAGGCACGTACTGCTGTGTAGGTGCAGCGGTCTGCTGTGCCTGTTGCGCCTGTATCTGCCGCCATGCTTCTGGGCTGTAAAACTCCTGCACATAAGATTCACAGGTATCCGGGTTGAGCCGCTTGCAGTAGATCACACCGCTCCGCAAGTCTGGGCAGTAGGTCGGTCTGCCGTACAGGTCAGACGGTATTGCCAGAAATTCCTCCCTGCTGGAAACAGGTCTGCCCAGTAACCAACCGCCGTCCTGTACCGACTGCTGAACAGGCTGCTGCCCATTCATTGGCTGCGGACGCTGCGGTTGTGCCTGTTGCATCTGCGTGTTGGGTAGGGGAGTGGCAAGCCCAACTGTACCCATGCCACCATAAGGATTGACAGGCTGCTGCGGAACGTAGGGCGCTCCGGGTGTCGGATAATAGCTCATAAAACATCCCTCCTTGTGCTCCTAGTGTATCGCATCAGCAAAAAGCGAAAGACAACGAACGTCAAACGAAGGACAAATATAAACTGATACAACTGATACAAAACAAACAAAAAAATAAGGCAAAGTCTGGCGACTATGCCTGTATCACTTGTAGCAGTTTTGTGGTATAATCAGTATAGTAAAAGAAAACGGAGGCAACGAATATGGAAAACACCACTATCAAAAATCTCGGAAAGCTCTACCGCTTGCTGGATGAAGCCTGCAACTCCGACCGCGTGAATCAGGCAGACCTTGACAACGCTACGAGGTTTCCCGTGCGTGGCGTGATGATGAAAATTACGCTGGCACATAAGCTCCACAAGATGACCCCGGAGCTTGACAACGCCTGCGCTTACGTCCTGAAGGATGTAGACCTTGAGGACGTGGATAACAGCTTTGCGCTCAAAGCATTGCCGTTGCAGCAGCAGGGCATGTTCCAAATCGGGTATATGTCGCCAGATTACAAGACACTCGGGATGTCTTCCGTAAAAATCAAGGCCGCTCGGGAAAACGCTGGGCTGACCATTCGTGCGTTGTCGGAGAAGACCGGGTTATCTACCGCGACCATCCAACACGCAGAAGCCAGGAAACCTATCCGGATGACCACGCTCAAGAAAATTGCTGCGGCCTGCAACGTATCAGTAGAAGAGTTGCAAGGGTAAAAGAAAAGCGCCCACACGGAAAAATCCGCATGAGCGCTTAACTGTAAGGATACACACATTGGAGTGCAATGCTAAAATATCACATCATCCAATATATGGCAATGCTTTTGACAAAACTAGTGAAAATAAAACAAAATCCACCAGCCTAAAAGCTGATGGATTATAAGTGAGCGAGTAATCGCCCTGCCACCGAAGTGGCAAAATTGTGTTTCCCGCATAGTACGCACTATAAGTAGGCAGGCGGGAGACTGGTCGGCACCTATCTGGCAACCGCTTTTTTTATTCCCAGATAAAGCACTGGGCTGGCTGGCAAATATCCACCCTAATGCGCTTCTTCGAGAGGCCGGGTGGATTTGTTGAGATAATTATATCACAATTCATGCAAAAAGAAAAGCGGCAGACCCGAAAGCCTGCCGCTTTTGAATTGCCTGAGCAGAAGCCCAAAGCTAATTCGTTGCTCATGATTATTATATCACACATCCAGCATTTTTTCAATGCCTTTCAACCGGTAGCCTACCGCCGTCCGGCTGTAATGTGTCTGCGCTGCAATGTCCGGCAGCGGGAGCCGCTCAACGTACCGCAGTAAGGCTATCTTACGGTCTACCCTCCCAAGTGGTGCGTTTTTGATTGCGGCGGTCATTTGCTGTCGGTCAAGTCCTTGCAGCGCAGCGGGCAGCACTACACGAGCCGCCGCCACAGGCAGCACCGAGCCAGAAGGGCTGCGGCAGCTGTCCGGCGTTACGCACCATAGCGGTGAATTTATGCTGAAAATGGGAAATTCGCGCTGAAAGTGTGCAAATTACGCTTACTTTACGCTGGATTTGCTTGATTTTGGCGTAAATCTGGTATGTAGTGCTGCTCATGGTCTTACTCCTTACTCAGGGCCGCCTTTGCCCGGTCAAAGAAAAACTGGATGATGGTGCCGATAGTCTCATCGGTGATGGCCCAGCTGATGAGCCTGCCGTATTTGCTGGCGCTCAGAGCGGCCCGGAGCATCTTGACGACCCACGCTTTGCGCTCTGCGCCGCGCTTCGTCCCCTGAATCTCCTGCTCGGCCCGCTCGATGAGATCAAGCACCAGAGGCTTCACCGCTGCGCCGTAGCCCAGCCGGATGCAACCGAGGACGTAGAAGATGAATCCGCCCAGCATGAGCAGCAGCGCCGCCCATGCGGGGAGAATGCTTACAGCTTTAGATACCAGTGTTTCCATGGTCATGCTCCTTTCTCTAGGTCGGAAATTCGGTGGTTTGCCACCTTGATCTGTTCTTCCATTACCGGGATGCGCTGGGCAAAGTTGTTGTGCATTCGCACTTCCCGGGTCAGTTCTTCCAGTTTTGTGTCCATGATGGCCTGCTGCTTATCCAGTTTAGCGTCCATATCCTTTGCCGCCCGGTTGTTGGCGTAGATGGTACCCAGCAGCCCCAGAACACCGGTAATCAGCGCTACGATGATTGCATCGCTCATGCACCCTCCCGGAGACGGGTCAGGCCCTTCTTACGGATGATTTTTGGGTAGTTGAGGGTGGTGACGTTGAGGTCTACATTTCCCGTAATGCCCGGCACAGAGCCCTTGCTGGTGTGCTGGTGGGCGTGGTAAATGTAATCCACCTTGGGCGTCTCGCCCGTGTAGTCGGCCAGCCAGACGTCCCAGCGGTTTGCCAGACGGCCCATGTCCAGCTCCATGTTAGAGTAGTGGGTGTAGGTGTACAGCTGGGCATAAAAGCCCATAGCTTCCACCTTTTCCAGCGCATACGCCACCACGTTGGTGAGGTCAAGCGTGGAGAGCTTTTTGAGCTTGTTTTCCTCCACGTCCACGCACACGGGCATGGTGAGCTCTTTGCCGTAGACCGCCTGCCGCACAAGGGCAAGCTCTGCATCCGCCATAGCCTCGCTAGTGGCGTAGGTGTAGTAGTAGACGCCCACGTCCAGCCCAGCGGCCCGGGCGTTGCGGTAGTTACGCTCAAAGGTCGGGTCGATGTACAGTCCGTCTGCCCGCTTGCTGAGCTTGCGGTTGGTGGAGACCGTCTTGAGCATCGCCCCCTTGTAGCCAGCCGCTTTGACCTTGCGCCAGCCGTCGAGGGTGATTTTGCCCTGATACCGGCTCACGTCGATGTAGCGGTAGGGTGGTGCGCCCTCCCAGCCGGCCACAGTGTCCACTGTGGACACTTTTTCAAGAGCGGAGGCGTCCGGCTCCTCTGCCTTGTCTCCGGCAGCGTGAGAGAGGGCTGCCAGAAGCTTGGAGATAAAATCAAAAAGTGTTTTCATTCCACGCATCCTTACTGCCCAAGGGCTTCTTCGATTGCTTTCAGGTCGTCAGCGGTCAAGGCGGGGTAATCTGCCGCGATGTCCTCAAAGGTTTCGCCGTTGTTCAGCCGGATGCGGAATGCCCGCACCATGATGCGGAGCTTCAGGTTGTTTAGCGTCTTCATAATTTTAGCCTCCAATCAAATCGGCCATCATGAGTACGAGGTCATCGTTTGCAGCTTCAAGAGAGGTGAGCCGTTTTTCAGACTTGGCTTTAGCAGCTTCGTCCTCTGGAATTTCTCTCAAGATAAACTGCCACGTTCCGTCCGGGGTATCCGTTGGCTGCATGATTTGCACAAGCTCTGCATCGTGCAGGGTGTCTGGGTAAGCGCACCCGGTCATATCACCGTCGCTGGCGGCGATGTGGACTTCCGACAGCTTGCCATTAAACATTTCTGTGGTAATCTCGGTTGCACTGTGAAACGTGTTGGCTCCGGAGTTCAGGGTCAAGCCCTCAATCAATTTTCCATTTGCAAGGGTGACTGTATAAGTTTTCATGGCTATAAGACTCCTTTCTCTCAATCCTGCGGTACAAGCCGCAGGATGTTCGATCAACAGATACCAACGACGGGACGAACGCCACTGGCGTTGCTGGCGTAGCCGCAGTCCGCAAGGCCGTTGCCGCCGGCACCCGCGAAACCGGCTGCCGAGACGACGTCTCGCAGCCAATACCACTGTCTGTTACAAATCAGCCACGGGGCAAGGTGGAACAAAGGCAGCTGCGATTTGTCGATCGTGTAGTTGCGGCAGGTGTCCCACGGATCAGTTGCACCGTTCGGCATGGGGCTGAACTGTCTGCCGCCATAGACCATGTTTTCGTTCATAAGCTCAACGGTCGAATCATACCAGTCCGTGCCAGTAGGCACGCCGTTGGTGACAGCGTTCACCAGATATTCACGGTGGTTCAGGATGTGCGCCGCGCCAAAGGCGTTTGCGAAGGTCTGCTTTGCCTGATCCAGACCGGTCTTGTACATCTGAGAGCCGACATAGCCGCCCTCAGTGGCGTTGGTCTCGTTCATAACTGCGGTATACAAATGGTTCTGCGGGAGGACCACGGCATGGTGTTTGGTGCAGAGCGTGTCACCGGTGTTCAGCCAGTAGTCAAAAGCGGCGATGATGTAGTCCACGCCGTTGATAGTCCAGTAGTCGCCAAGAAACAGCCCATCGAAGGTGCCATTTTGAATAGCGGCCCACTGCTCGCTCGTGACGCTGGTGCCGAGGTATTTGAACCGGGGAAGGCAGTTTTTTAGCGCTGCGGCGCTTCCGCTCGTCAGAGCCCCTCGATTAAAGTAGCCCTCTAGCAGGTCGTTCAAAGTCGCCCGGTCTGTCTGGTTTCCTGCCACCACAGGGAGGAGATTGCTGGCCGGGTTCACATTTTTTGCCGAAAGGCTCGGCAGTTCCGTGATTTTTGCCATAGGTTCGCTTCCTTTCTTTTATTACAGGTCATGCGCTGGCACAACCAGATACCAAAGCTACGCACTCAAGCGCCGCCCCCGATTCCGTGGTCAGGACGACCCCACTTTCGGTGCTCAGGCTCACGGTGCGTTCCTTCAGGCAGCTGTTGACCAGCGCCGACAGTAAAAACGTATCCGCTTCATGCTGCTTACGCAGGGCATCCAGCTCAAATTGTAGGGAACGGATAACCACGAAGGAATCCTGGAGCTTTGTCTGCATTTCCGTATATTCATCGGGAATGGAGGCCAGAACTCTTTCCGCTGCTTCCTCGCTGGCTTTTGCAACCTTTTCGCTGGACGAAGCCGCTTTTTCGCTAGCCAAAGCCTTGCTTGCGCTCGCACCTGCTGCCTTTGCATCGTTCGATGCAGAGCTTGCGCTGGAAGATGCAGCAGATGCGCTTTTTCCGGCCGCAGCCTCGCTGGCTTTTGCGTTCTTTTCCGAAGAAGAAGCCAAAGCGGCACTTCGTTCTGCGGCGGCTCTGGCCACATCTGCGCCAGCAACATCCGAAAGAGTGTTCAGTGTGTTGGCGTTCATGGGAGTGCCTTCCACGATGGGTTCATCGTTTCGAATCAACGTAATAATTTCCGAAGAACCGTCTGACTTTTTCATAGTCCAACGGCCCGGGTATTTTGCTTTTCGGTCAATAAACTGCATAGTAAGGTTCACCTCCACAAATTGGCTCAGAGCAGTAAAGCGTGTAATCTTTGGCTATACTTTCGATGTCAGAAAGTATCTTTTCGACCTGATTTATCACGCCAAATTTCATAGAAAGAGATTTTGGCACATCCGGAGTAGAGCTTGTTCCGCTGCATTTTGAACGGATGGCTTTCACGCTGGCTATCCAACGATTGGCGTCCTCTGCGGTAAGATAGCTGTTCGGACCCCATTCGGGGGTAGACGTTCCGGTGAAAGTGATTGTTCCAGAAAAAATCATTTTGGCGTCATCGCCATAGTAGGCGCTGCCGTGTGCAATGTCGATGTAGTCGTTTGCTACGACCCAAGATGGCTCGACAGATGGCGGGTAGAAGTTGTTGGCAGCGGCAAAATAGAGCTGATATTCGACGCCCTTTTCCAGCACGATGTTTCCCATGTCCAGCACTACATCGTTATAGCCTTTGACAAGGTCGATGGACTTGTCTACCAGGGCGGTCTCAGTGCCGTACTTGCGCAGGACGGTGCGCATTTTGCCCGGCATATAGCCCTTGACACGGAATCCCAGCGAGCGGAGCGGCAGGCCCGCTTTCTTAGCAGTCAGCGGCATGAAGAACTCGGACTTGGAGGGATAAGTGTCCCACGCGGGGATGTCGCCGGAAATATTGAGCGCCGTCACGACCGAAATCGGGTCGATAGGAAGTTTCACTCCGACAATGTCAGCAAGCTCTTTCATGCCCTGTTCGATTCGTGCATAGTCAGTGTAACTGAGCGCTCCTTTCATACCGGCGGCCCACTCCTGCTGTTCAGCCGTTGTCCATGTGCCGGTTCTGGCCTTTGCTGTCAGTTCTTTTACCCGGTCTACATCTGCCTGCGTTCGGTCTGTAATCCACTTTGCCATACAATCACCTCTTAAAAAATCAGTTTGCCTTTAGCGTCAATGGAAAGAGACTTTGGAACGGTAAATGCGGGGTGAACGACATTGTCATATTTACGAGGACCCTCGTCATTCGTAGCATAAGAAATCGTCTCTGCGTTGCCATTCACTTGTAACGTAGAATCATACGCGACGTATGCGTTTACAAGTTTGCTGACCAGCAGAGGTCGCCAGTACTTGTTGGCGCTTGAGCTTGTGCCAGCAATATCATAGAGCATCTGAAGCGAGTACAAATAAGGAGTTCTTGTCCAAATGGAACGCCCTCTCTCAGAACCCTCTATATCGGATGCAAGCATTGTCTTCAGGATTTCAGATGCATTTTGCAGGGGAGTCCCCTCGTTGTGCTTATAACTCGGGCTGCTAGTCGTCCAATTCGGGGCATCAGAACCTTCCGTGTCGTATCCAAACTCATGGTTGGAAAGAAGGAAAACACTTTCGGCCATCGTGGATACCCTGCTGCTACCAGAGTTACAGTAAGAATCGGAGAAGCCCGGGGTGTAGTAGATGGTTGTCTTGTTGATAGCTTGCTTTTGAGCATAACTGAACGAGTTGAAGTAATCGTTGTTGAGCCAGCTGTTTACGCTGCTGCTGGCGTAAGTAGACCATGTAGAATCCCAAGCCATAATAGCGGCGTAATGTTTTCGAACCAGAAGAGTTCGTCCGGCCCCGTTCAGCTCGCTTTCGTAGTCGTGCTTCGCAACGATGAACTCAGCCACGTTGCCGCCCTCGTCCATAAGAACAGTGTCGCCCTCTGCAACATCAAACAGGTTGTACGATGTTGTAATAAAAGAACATTTCGCGGAGACGTTGCCCACAAAGGCAGTGACAACAGCCTTGCCTGGGGAGTTCCACTTGACTTGACAAGTGGATTTTCCCTCTGCATTTGTCAGAACGTGAAGGGAGACAATTCCTTCGGGAGAAGCTGCCCAGTTGATTTTGGGAGAATCAATGGTAGCGGGGGACAGGGTAGCGGAAAGAACAACGGAATCACCCCAGTCAAGCTGTTCGCTGACATGGTCAAGAGATAAAGCCTGAGCATCTGCCATCATGTACCCTTCTACAGTACCTTTGAAGCACCCATTGAAGGTGTATTTTGCATTTGTCACAAGCAAGACGGCATCGTAATTAAACTGATGGTGAATCTTTACCATATCAAGAGCGTCAACGATAGGGCTTGCCCGATAAGTAAGAGAAGCTTTGCGACGATTGGAAAGGACTCCATAAGACTCCGTAAGGGCATTTCTGGATTTTGCAAGAATGTCCTTTGTGAGCATAACATTGCTCAGAGTCTGGCTCACGCCCTTGCCCGAAGGGCTTTCGGGATAAGCGTAGGTGGCGCCACCTACGGTGGTCACCACGTTGAGCATATTTTGAGCAAAGGTGATTTCCGGCCAAGAATAATTGTTCAGCACCGGAATATCCAATACCGAGTCAGAGGTGACAGAACCGTACACACGGTTAATCTTTATTACGCCGTCACGAGTCTGGTACAGAGCCATTCCGGCCGCATTGGCGGCAAGCTGCAAAATATCGGAGTTGTGATAAGTAGACCCATCGCTCGTGATGTCCGTAGAGTAGTCTTTCAGTTCATCAGAGATTTCTGCTGTGATTCCGTCTGCCTCAAGCTGTTCTAACGCATCGTAGCACATCTGGTAAAGTGTACCGTATTTTCTTCCGGTGTACTTCGTGCTGGATAGATACAGGAAAGCGTCTCGCGCCTGAAAGGACGCCTCAATGCTGTTGGCGGGGACGCTCCACTCTGACAAGAAGAACATTCCTCCGCTCACCCATTCGGTCTTCCCGTCAACATCCATTCCATAACGAACAGTGACAGGCTGGCGCTCATAGATGTACTTGTAAATCCCTTGAGGGTTTACGGAGTCCCATGTGCGGTCGCTGTTATCCAAACTAAAGGAAATCGACTCCTGAGAAAGCTGCCCGGAGATAGGGTCTCTTGCAGAAGAATGGATGTAAGACAAAATTTTGGTCTTGTCAAACACCAGATACCTGCCGATTTTCACTTGTTCGACCCTTACTCGGCGGTTAGGGAGACACCACTTCAGCACCTCAATCTCTACGGCATCAAACCCGGAAAGCTCTACATCAACATCAGAACGGACGGATTTGTTTCCGTTTACGGTCACAGTTTTTAACCTGTTAGTCCCAAGATATGCGCTGACCGAAAAATCTGTAGCGTATTCTTCAAATACCGTAGACCAGCAAATTGAAACTCCGGGAATCGAGGACTTGCTCTCACTCGGAAGCTCAAGCCGGATAACAGGATGGTTTGAATCGTCAAAAATCTTGGCGCTCAAAAAACCAGTAGTTCCATACGGAGGGGAAGAAGGAACAATGGCGCAACTTCCGTCAAGAACAGTGAGATTAAGCTCTCCTGTGGAATACCTCGGAATGGAAGCATTATTGGAAAGCGCAATACTGTGAAAGGTGGAGAACGGGGCTGCCAATGACGTGACGATGGTAGCCTTTTTGTTGATACCCGGTTCAGTAATTCCACAGGTAATCTCTACAAAAGATTCCGGGACAAGGGTTTCGTTAAATTTTTCTTTCCACTTATCGGAGACTTCAACCATGTATCATACCTCCACAAGAGAAAGTTTGCACCCTGTCCATCCCATCACGCCACCGGTTTTCGGCCCTCTACGCCACATTCCGCCGGTGCGGTCGGAGACGTACATCTGACGGGTAGTATAACCGGCTGTGGCTTGGTTATAGAATTTAACAGTGCAGTAAAAATTCGTAGTGAAAAGACTCAAGATGTCGGCCCACTGCCGTGCGGTGAGGTAGTTCCAAGACATGGAGACCTTTGCCACATCATGCCGCACGACAGAACCAACAACCTTTCCCTGAACATTTCGGCCAGAGTCTACGATAGTACTAGTCGTTCCCTCATAAGAGGATGGTTCCGGCAGCTCTACGCCATTCACCGTAACCAGGGCAGGAATATTGGCCATCTGAACCATCCTTTCTTAATAGGAATAAACTTCGGTACCCATAATAGACACGCCACGTTCTTTCTGGGTCTTTTCAACAGAAGCGGTGAGCTGCTTGCTATCAAGGTACACTCTTACATCTCTTCCATCAGAGATTTCCTCTCCATACCGCTGCCAGATGTCGAGGAATGCATTGTAGCAGCCGTTGTACACAGCATCTCTCATCTCTTCGGAGTTTCCACTTGCGGCAGAATAAGTGCCACTATAGGAAGAGCTGGATGTCGAGGAATTGTAGCTAGAGCTTCCAACATACTGAGATGTATCGCTGTAACTACTGGTAGAATGGCTACCACCAAGTTTTGATACGATTCCAGCGATTGCAACACCAAGGGCGGCGGCAGCAGCAAGGGCTACGATTCCAGCGGGAATGCCAAAAACCGTAGCGCTGAGGGCGGCGCCCACAGCAGAAAGCATTCCCGCCACTGCGGTTCCGATGGTGCTTACCAGCCCGGCAAACCCAGCGAAAATTGTCGGGAAAGAACTGAGCAAGCCGCCAGACAGCGCAGCGCTGATTGCTTTAGCAGCCGTTGCGAGAGGAGACTTCACGTTTCCGAAAGCCTGCGTAATACCAGAAAGCATCGTCTGAGTTTCAGAGGAAACCTTTCCGAAATTCTGAGTCAGTGCGCTCACCAGATTTTTGCCAATGGTAGCAGCGGTATTCAGCAGAGAAGAGGCTTGGCTTTTCAGCTCTTTACTCAACCTGCCGAGCAAATCGCTTGCAACGGACTTGACGCGTTTACGCTGCTCATCGCCCATAGCGCCCCAGATGGAAGCAGCAATAGTAGTGCCGACTGTTTTCCAGTCGCCACTCTGCGCGGCCTGAATGAAAGTTTGCACCGTGCCGAAGAAGTTGGTTTTGAGGTTGTTATCGAGTTCGACCCACTTAGAGTCTAGCCCGGAAATGATGCCGTTGACGTAGCTTGTGCCGCAGTCAATGCCATAGCTCGCCATCTCTTCGCCTTTGACCTTGGTGGCGTCTACGAGTTTATTCATAGCATCGTTGACGTAACCGAGAGAGCCAGTGATACCGTTTGCAAGGCCTTCTACGACGTAGCCGCCAAGCTCTGCAAACACCTTAGAAGGAGAATGGATGCCGAGAGCTTCCTTGAAGCCATTGACAAAGCCATCAGTGAAACTCTTGATGCCGTCTGTAACGGTACTCCATGTGTCTTTTAGGCCGTTAATTAGGCCGTCCCAGATGAATTTGCCAAGTTTTTTCAATTCACCAGGAAGTTTTTTGAACTCCTCGACAATAGACGAAACGATTTTTGGAATTTCAACAACAACGAAAGCAACCATACGCTCCCGCCATTCAGAAATAACATCAAGAGTTTTGAGAATTGCAGTCCCAATATTTCCCGGCAGTTCTTCAAAAAACTTAACAACAGAAGAAACAATTTTTGGAACTTCGGTTGTTACAGTAACGACCATGTTTCCGACCCACTCCCCGATTTTGCCGACGGCAAAGCCAAGGGCATAGCCGATTTTTTCAGGAAGAGAACTGAACCACTCGCCAATGCTACTTACGATGTTCCCAACCTTTTCAGGCAGAGAAGTCATAAAGTCAATGACAGCGTTCCACTTAGTGACAATGATTTGTTTGATGGCATCGATACGCTGCTCAAAAACATTTTCGACATAATGCATTTTAATGTCGGCTTCTGCGGCAGCATCTGTTTTTTCGCCGCTCTCTTTAGCGCCCCATTTGATACCAGCCCAGTGAAGAACAAGGCCAATACCGACACCAGCAGCGGCAACGGCCCCAGCAACAGGAAGGCTTGCACCAACAAGTAATGCAACGCCAGCACCAGCAGCACCGCCAAAAATCCCCATCAGAGCAGTGATGATGGTGTCAAAAACGGGAAATTCTTTCAGCTTTTCACCAAGCGAGAATGTAATTCCCGCAAAGGTAATAAGACCTGCAAGACCGATAGAAAGCGTTGCGGCTGTACCAGAGGCTGCTCCAAGATTGGTGAGCAGTGTGATACCAGTAATAGAACCGAATGCCGTTGTTAAAGCAGCCTGAATCCATGTGCTTGCATCGCCAAGATTGGCTTCGCCAGTACCAAGTGCATAAGTAAGACCTGCAAGGCTCGCCACAAAAGCGATGCCCATACCAAGCGTAATGCCATCTGCTCCTATCGTGCGCCAAAGAACAAAAGAGCCAAACGCGGCAGATACCACTTCACCTAAAAGTTCGAGAGGATTCCCGCTAGATGCGTAACCCTTCGCAAAGCTGAATACTAACGATGCTTCGACAACGACTGTTGCAATCGAAAGAGCCAACTTTTGCAAATCCGTCATTTTAGAAATTGCTGTTGCAATGTTCGTCAGGAAATTGGTGATTTTCCACAATGCGAGTGCAGCAGAAATAGCGCCAATAACCGGCAGCATATCTTTGATTTTCTGCTTTATAGCGTCAATCTGCTTTGCAAACTCTTCATTGTACTGCTTGAACATATCGTAGCCGGACAGGTCTACATCGCCCAAAATGTTGCCAGCAGCTGCACCGCTGCCAGAACCGGAACTCCCCTGTGTGGGGTCAATTATGTTCAACTCATCAAAACCCATCGTGTAGTCCTTGAGGGCTTTGGCGGCTTTCTTGGTGGAGTCTGCCGTGTCATCCATTGCGTCACCGATGCCGCCAACGCTATCAGAGCTCTTGGTGAAATCAGTAAACACGACCTTCACACCCATCAGCTTTGCCACCCACTCGACAAACTCTCGAATAAGCTGAACAGCAGCAATCAGCGGGGGAAGAATGGATTTCAGGGCGGGGTAGAGCAGAGAGCCGACAGATTTTGCCAACATATCAAGCTGTGCTTTCAGAATCTTGATCTGGTTCGCAGGACTCTGGATGGTCTGTGCAAGGTTGCCCTGCACGTTGGCAGTCTGCTTCATAATGGCAATATAACGCAGAACTGCCTTATCTGCCTGAGACAGACTAGAAACCTGTTTGTTAAAGCCTAAAGCTAGAAGCTCCTGCTGTAACCGTGCCTGAGACAGGTCGACGCCCAGACGGCGAATAGGCTCAATCTCGCCAGAGATTGCGGAGGACATTGCAGTAAAGGTCTGCGCAACGTCCTTGTTCCAATAGGAACCTTCGTCATAGGCAAGCTGAGTCAGGTTCTTGGACAGAACGTATGCCTTGTCGCTGGCCAGACCAAACGAAGTACCCAAGCTCTGGATGGTAGCCATGTAGGTCATCGCTTTGGTCGGGTCAACACCAAGCAAGCCCTGCATCTTGCTAATAAGCGTATCGGCTTCACCGCTCAAATTGCCCATAGCATTATGAAACAGGTCTGTTGCTTCATAGAAGTCGTTGAACTTTGCAACAGCGTTGCCAAGATACTCAGCGATAGCTTTCAACGAAACCAGCTTTGCCATGTTCCGCATAAAGCCGTTCATCTGATTGGACAGGCTGAGATAGCTCTTGCGCTGCTTTTCGTTGGCTGCGGTCACGCGGTTAGCCTGTGTAACCACCTTACTCAACTGCGGAGGGAGCTTTGCAAAGGCATTGCCCACTTTGTCAAGCTGAGATGCAAGGGGAGTGAGCGAGGTGGAGATGCTATCACAAGCAGTCTTGAACTTATTGAGCGTGTCTGCATCCAACTTATCATTGATAGATGGGATTTTAACAATGGCGTTCATTGCACTGCCAACCGCTTTCAATCCAGAAGCATCAAGGTTCTGCAAGGGCTGTAATTCGCTTTTCAACGATTCCAGCTTTGCGCTTAAACCAGTAAAATCAATGCCAGAAACATCAATGTTTGACATCTTTTCGATGTTCTTAAAAATAGAACCAATGCCTTTGGATGCAGACTTCAGCCCAGCGATAGAACCAGCTAGTTTATCAAGGCTATCGCAGACGGCAGAAACATTGCCCTTAGAACGAAGATTGGCGATAGCGTTAGCCAATTTATTGATGTTAAGCTCTGCGCCCTGCGATTCCGCAGAAATCTCTACGGATAAGCTTGTAATATCAACATCAGCCATCACTACCACCATCCTTTTCCATCATGGAGAACATCATGCGCTTAATGCGCTCCTGTGCTTCCGCAGCACGTTGGTATTCATACTCTTCCTTCTCCTTTTGCGTAAGGGGAATCGGTCTATCCATGTACTTGATGGGGCTAGACCCTTTCTTTCGGAACATATTGCCAACCGTAGAGGAAAGCGCAGATGCCATGTAAAATCCGTTTCTCCACGCTTCCGTGTTGGCTCTGCGTTCCCGCAGTTCCTCTGCGTCACGGTAGGCCTTTGCCAGCCAGACATCGCCGTACCAGAACTGTTCGTAGGTCATGCCGATGGAGATGTAATAGGCTTCTACATCGTGGAACAGCTTGGAGAAGGAAAACGGTTCTCCCTCTCCGTCTGATTCCTGAGATTGTGCGGTTACACAATCTCCCACGTTGCGTTTTTTGCGGTCTTGTCCTCGGTGTCAGTTGCCAGCAGAGACTTAGAAGCGTCCATGAACATCTCAAGCAGAACGCCCATCAGGTCTTCCTTATCCTCGATGTGCTGGAACATCTCGTCCACTACCTTACGCTTGATGCCCTTGTTCCGTGCGATGAAAGCACCGTAGAACAAAGCGCGAGAGTTGGACAGCAGATTGGTCATCTGGGTATACTGGCCAATCTGAAAGCCTGCACGTTCGGTAGCTTCCACGCTGTCACGGGTGAAGGTCAGTTCGTAGGTATCCTTGCCATCGGGGGAATGAAAATTGATAACCTTAGCAGCCATAATAAATGCTCTCCTTTATAAATAGGGGCAGAACCAAATCCGTTGTTCAGTTCTGCCCGGTTTGATTGATTCGATTTTTGCGGTTTAGCCGCCAGTAACAGTCAGGGTCTCGCTGAACTCAGGCTTCTTGGTAAAGATGCAGTTGATGGTCATTTCCACAACCTCGTCCACGCCAAAGCCAGACAAGCCAACCTGATGCATACCCTGCCAAGTGAAGCCGGAGCCGTCCTGCATCTTCAGGGCATAATACTTCACGGTGTTGCTCTCGGAAGTCTCATCGTAGCCAGCTTCCTTGACCTTCTTGTAGTCAGTCTTGTTGTAGTTGGCGGTGAAAGACTTGGTATCGGACTGGATAATGCCAAAGATGTTGACCTGCATGGGGTCAGACAGAGTGGTGGCATCCAGAAGGTTCGGCTCGGAGATCAGGTCGGGCACATCCTTGATGTCGCACAGCTTCGTCAGAGCGGTTGCGCTGTCGCCACAGTACAGGGTGGTATTCAGACCGGAGATAGCAGTACTCATAGAATGTTTACCTCCTTATTTTCGGTAAATCATTCCGTCCTCTCCGATTGTTGCCCCGTAGCTGCAATCAATCCGATAGACGGAATTGTTGTACAGCCCATTCAACGGGGCAAACGATTTTCGATAAAAATTGAGCGGTTCAAGTACAGAATCCACGACGCCCAAAATGGAGCGGGCTTCTGCAATGCGTCCGCTTGTTTTGTTGGAATAGACACGCACACGCAGAGAAACGGCAGCATACTTGCTTCTGCTGGCAGAATCCCGATGAACCGGGAGGTTGCTGTTTTCCTCTATCTGCACACACGGAAATTTTTTGACGTTGCTGTCATTGATTTCACCGGTGACAAAGATGCCGGGGACTTGCTTTCGCAGCTCCTTGGCAACAGCTGTGAAGATGGAATTGAAATAATCAATCAACTATTCCAGACCTCCCTCCACGTTGCTTCTACCTGAGAAGCCATTTCTTCAACAGCCCCCCACATAGCCATAGCCGGTTCGTTGCCACTGGTGTAGTTCAACTGACCTTTGCCATCAACCTGTTTAACAGGCGTTCCAGCGTTGCCAGATTCGCCGTAGTAGTACCAGCGCTTATGCTGTCCGTTCCCTTTGCCGTATGTTCCGTGTTCGCCCATGCCAGCGGGGAGTTCGCCGCCATAAGCGGAATGGGATACGCCAGTACCGAACTCGATAAAGGCAACCGCTTTTCCGTGCGCTACGATCGCAAAGCCATTTGGCGTTTGTACCGGGTCGTGCTCAACTGTTACGTCATTGTCTCCAGCATACTGTGCGTTAGCAAACCGCACAGTCGCAACGTCAATGCCTTTTTGCGCTAGCGCCTTTGCAAACTCCTGCGCCTTTTTGTTCAGGGTGGTCTTGTACTCCTGTATCTGACGTTCCGCATCACGAAGCCCGGCATCGCTCAGCCTTACTTTAATTTTCACTTGCAGCCACCTCTTTCAGCGCATACAACGTGTCTGTGATATGCTCTGCGACCTTGACCACAATGTAATTGAACGGCTTTGAAATGTCCGTTTGAAACCAGACGTGTGTACCCTCATAAAGTGGAGTGTTATGCTTTTTGCTGGACGAACTGACCACATAGCTGTAATCCGTGAACGCCCCAAAAGGGCTTGCTTCAGCAGAACCAGTAGGAGGACTGACGTTCAGCATCAGCTTTGCAGGGCCACTCCACGTCTGCGATGTTTCGCCGGTTTCGTTTTCCCATTCATCTACAACAGGTTCTTTCTCGCCGATGGGGTTTGAATACCACAGCGGGCGCTTGTCCAGCGGGCTTCCATTGAACATCAGCCGATAACACCTACTCTCGGAACTACTTCATTCAGCAGAGATTGTGCCACATCGGACGATTCCCACACACGAGTAATGCCATTATTGGTATAGCTCGTCTGTCCGTTTGCGCCGATGTGGTTGTACAGTTCCGCTGCAATGCGTATCTGCAACGACTGATACTGCAAGGGCAGCTCGTCCGGCCTGTTGCCGAAGGGGTAGCCCTGCGCAAATATCTTATCTTTGGCAAAATCAAGCAGCAGGTCGAAGAGTGGGTAGTCCTCGTCCGTGATTTCACGGTCAAGTGCAGGGGCAATGTACTGACCCAGCTTGACTGCCGCTTCAGAATACTGGTCTCCCATGCTGCTTTCCTCCTTTCGCCTTAGTAAGCCTTGATGCAGTACACAGCGTCCATGCGTTCAAAGGACGGCAGGACGATTTCAGAAGCATAGACGTTAGCGTTGACCGGATGAACGGTCAGCTCGGTGGTGATGGCAACGCCAGTGTTCACGATGGACACGGATGCACCGGACTGACCAGACAGCAGGTCGGCTTCCTCAGGGGTAGTGCCGTACCAAGTGCTGCCCAGAGCGCCGGACGGAGCAACCACCACCATGCCGTCAGGCAGATACTTCTCGCTTGCGCTGTACTGGTCTGCCTTGAACATCTTGTCGTACAGATGAATTTTCAGACCGGTTGCGGATTCGATAATCTGCCGTGCTTCAGCGTCCAGCAGAACGGCGTTTGCCTTTGCGGTGACGGTCATGAACCGATTCTTCACCTCGTCCGCAGCGATCATGTTGCGGAAGGTGGCAGTGTTCATGTACACTTCGGTCACGACCTCGCCAACGCTTGCCAGGACAGCGTCCTTTGCGGCGTTCAGGTCAGCAATGGGGGTGGCGGTGGTGACGTTCCACTTAGACTTTGCGGCAGAGACTTCCTTGTAGTTGGTGGACTTCCAAGTACCGTCCGGGTCGTAGTTGTAGGTGTAGTTCACACCGTTCGCCTTGATGGTGATGCCGGGAACGCCATTGGCGGGAGTCAGCAGCTGCCAGATCATGCGCTCAGGAACGATACGTGCGCCGGTGATAAGCTGTGCGGTGTCATCGTACAGGCGGTTCATCACGTCACGAGCGTAAGGGTCGTTGCTGTCCAGAACACGCAGGATTTCCTGACGGTCTTTCTCGCCCAGATGGTAGCCCTCACGGAAGAACGGCATCTCAGTCTCATCGAACTTGAAGCCTTCACGAGTGCGGAACGTAGCCTTTGCGTCAAATGCGCTAGGCATCAGGGACACGCCAACGCCCTTGTGACCACGCAGCCACTTCAGGTCGAGACCAGCCTTCTTCTTTGCGGGGAACAGTGCGTCAGATGCAAAGGGCATCGCATTAGTAGGGTCATTCGTCCAATAGGCGGCAATCGCAGCCGGGGCAAAGACTTCCTTAAGATTCAGTGCCATGTTGTTTTACCTCCTATTAAGCGTTCACGCTGATGTTGTCACGGCAGAAGATGCCAGGAACGGCAGTCTTGAGTGCCTTGATTGCGTCAGCGTCAAAGGTGAAGCTGGAACTTGCCGCTGCCTTCTTGGTGTCGATAACACCACGAATCAGCAGGGCGGCGTTGGGGTTCTCTTCCGGGTCAACGTCATACAGTAGGATGCCGTCAGCGTTGATCGTCTTAGAACCAGTCTCGCCAGCAGCAACAGCTTTCTTGCCAGCCAACGTCATGGGATAGCCAGCCTTAACCGCAGCAGTTTCGGTCACGGTAAAGGGAATGGCGGTGTAGTCATTGGAAGCAAGGATGGTATCGTTGATTCCGTTGACCGTGTTTCGGGTAAACTTCATGTTTTCCTCCTTGTTAATGGAAAGCACTCATTGCGTCACTCGATGCCTTAGAAGTATTTACGTTCTGCTGTGCAAGGCTCTTAGCAAACGCCACGCCTTCGCTGTCAGAGCCGCCCTTGCCATCCGCACCCGGAGGCGTGGGCATATCCTTCAGCAAAGAAGCCTTATATGCGGTATCATGGGCGGTCATAAACTCCGACTGGAACTTAAACACCTTGTCCATGTCGCCGTCAGCTAGTGCAGATGCAGCTTTGCCAGCCAGTTCAGCGTCATAACCCTGTGCAACAAACTTCTCGCGGTAAGATGCAAGGGTCTTTTCCTTGACGAGGTTCTCTTTGTCGGCAGTCAGGGCTTCAATCTGCTTCTGCATCTCTGCCAGCTTGTCAGCCTGTTCCTGTGCGGCGTTCTCGTCATCGGTGCGCTTTGCCTTGAGCTGCTTCTTGTACTCGGCTGCTTCACCGTTGGCTTTCGTCACGGCGTTGCGCAGCTTCTCAATCTCCGCGTTAGGGTCTGCAGCCTTTTCAAGCGCAGAAACAATTTCATCGGCGGTCATGCCCTCTTTGTAGGAATCACCAAGTAACGCTTTGTAGTTCATATTGTTAATTTCCTCCTGCGTTTTTTTACCGTTGCTTCCCTGCAACGCTGCGAAATTTGTATCCCGGCTTCCCTGCCGGAATATATCAGCCCGAAAATTCGGGGTGATTCTTTATTCCTTTGGGTAAATTCTTTTGTACGGCTCAATGCCACTATCCAAAATGGATTTTTCTCGCGCCGAATTTCGGTCAGGGTGTGTCCATTTGAATTTCCCACATTTCGTGCAGATATACTCGCACTCCATTTCTCGTGGTTCGTTTCCGTTGATGCCGTGCGTCCAATGCCAACGAGAAAGCGTATAGTCATGTTTGCAAAACAACTGTTTCCAAAAATCACGCATTATCTTTTTCTACATCCGCATTGTTTGGTTGTTTATCAGCCATGTTCCCAGCATTTATGTCGGGAACATCCTGTTTAGGCTGTTCTTGCGGTTTCGGAGCTTTGCCGTCCTTGCCTAGTTTGCCAGCGGCAATCAGGAAGGGCTTGCTCATTTCGTAAGCAGCCTGCGGGTCAGGGAACAGACCGGGCGTTGTGAACGCCAACTGCGGGTCAATGCTCTGACCAAGCATCTGCGCAAAAATCTGAACCTTGCTTTGCTGGTTATCGTACTGACGGCGGGGCAGCTTGATGTTGATGTCACTTGCCATCAGCTTAGAACCAGCCGTATCACGCAAGATTTTCAGCATTACAGACAGGCTCTGACGTTCAGCGTACTTGAACATATTCTCGTACTGCTGTGCTCTTGCTTCGGTGTGATTCCAGCCGTTGCGGACAATAACTGCGCCCACGTTGTCAGACGTTGCATTCTCGCTGCCAGTGGCACTAGGCATGGCAGTCAGGCTGCGGTACACATTCAACATGGAATCAAGCAGGGTCTGGCTCTGCTGCTGGTCAAGTTCGTTTGCAATCTGCGAAACAGAAGCGGGAAGACCAGAAGTGGATTTCAGGCACATTGCGCCCAGTTCTTTGACCTGATCGAGCACATCCTTGTCCACAAGGCAGTTGGTGAACACCATGATGGACTGGATAAACTGCGCCACACCGTCCAGACGGTTGCTTTCTAGGTCGTTGATGGCATCCAGAACAGGAATAGCCGGTTCAAACAGACCCATGCGCTCCGGGTTGAGCTTGTATTCGACCATCGGCAGCATTCCAAGAGAATGGTTTTCCGACTTTGTAACCTTGCCGTTGTCGATTTCAAAGTACTGGTTCGGTGTGTACACGCAAATCAAGTCGTTCAGGTCGTTCTGATAATTGCGCGGGATGTGCAGCACGTTGGCGATAGGCTTATGCCCGATGCCGGAGTTGTAAATCACATACGCCATGTCTGGGTCTGGAACGTCCACCAGCAGGGGCGTTTCGTCCGGGTAGTTGCCGCTATACCCCTTGTCAGGAAGAACGATGCGGTATCCCTGTCCGCACTCCAACATCCACTGCCAGAGCCGCCGATCAAGCGCATCCTTGCCCTCATACTGCAAGGCGTTGGACAGGCGGGCGATTTCCTCACCGTCACCAGTTGCCGTTTCAGACCGCACATAAGAGCAAGGAGTGCCACTCATGTAGCCTGTGTAGAAGCCCACGCACTCGTTGGCGTGGTTCTCTACAATGCGGTTGGTGATTTCAGCGTGGTACTCCTTCGTGCGATAGAGGACAGGCTGGCTACCCAAGTAGTAGTTGTGCAGAAAGCGAATCTCGTTCTTATTCAGCAAATGAATAGGCTCTGCCTTGCCCATGACAACTTTCAGCACATTCTCCCGATTGATTTCCGTCTCTGGCGTTTCAATCGGTCTGCGTCCAGTCAGCGGATTATTCAAAAAGCCGCCAACGACCATCTGATACTCAGCCATACGTTCCTCCTTTCCGGCAAAATAAAAAGCGCAGCAAGATAAACCCGTTAAGGTCTATCTCACTGCGCCAAAACTGCGCTTCAAAAGCTATTTACTTTTCAGGTGGATGGATGATTTTGACCCATCCTTCTTTTGTGTCCCCTTCGATAACGCCCTTGCATCTGTCGCACTTGAAATGGTATCGTCCGTCCACTTCACCAAGATAGCGGTTGCAGCGGACGTTCTTATAGATGGGGTTCTGCCGGATACAAGGGCAACAGATTCTAACTAGCATAAGCGCTCCTTTCGTTGGATTTCTGGAAACAGGCTGTTGAGCACAGACCTGTCAGAAGCTACTGGGAAACTATTCGCACTTCCAGCCGTGCTATTCTTCGCCCGAAGAAAACCATTGCAGCCTTTACATTCAGTTGTCGGACAGACGTAAAATGGGTAAGCTGCAATTTTGGTGCTGCATAATGGATTTGAACCAATGTATGTCCGGTTATGAGCCGGATGCTCTAGCCTGACTGAGCTAATGCAACATAGGAACCCGGCTTGATTGGTTAACCGCTGCTCTTTGCAATGTCATGCCTAAACATTACATCGAGAGCCGGGAATAGCGATTGGAGGTTATTAAGGAAAATTTCCATGAAAATAGGGGTGAATCGTTGTGCTGCGTAACGGAATCGAACCGTTGCTTGCCAGCCGTGGGGGAGACAGACTGGCATTCCCCAAACAATTGGAAACGCAACATATAAAGCCCGGTGAAGGTGAAAGAGTGAGAAAGCCTCCACCGGTGAAAGGAGGAATATGCTTGTTAACACGCACGCGAGTAAAAATGACAAAACCCCGCGTGCAAGCTATTCCTTTAAGGGAAGCTGCAAAACTTCCTACGTACATTATAAGCGTTGTCAAGTGGTAAAATCAAATAAATAGACCCAGCGAACACAATATATTGTGTTTTTAATCAAAATGGCCTCTTGACAGGCTCGATTTTACTGATTCCGTTGTAAAGTTCATCTGCAAGCTGCGCCAGACTGTCCGGTGCATCATCGTGCGGAACTTTGCCAAGCTGCGTGAACATTGTAACCTGCTCCATGAACGCTTTGTACTCTTTCGACTGGTGCTTTTCGTCAAGGAAATAGAACCGTTTGATGTCCGGCGCATACTGGATGATTCTTGATAGCTTGCTTTGACCACTAGGCGCACGTTGGCTGCGGACAGAGCAATGATAGCCCTGCTGCCGGAGCTGGCTGTCTACCACGTCACAATATTCATCGCCGCCGTTGTTGGCTTCTCCACGCACCACATTGATTTTGTGTTGGATAATTTTGCCCACGACTTCCGGTCTAGTCACGGTCTTGTCGCCGTTATTGAACACAAGGTCAGGAATGAACACGGAATCACCGTACACATAAGCAATAGGGCAGGCGGTGAAGTCACCGCCTCCCCATGCAATATCCATGACCATGAGCTTCCGATCGGGCTCACCATCAGGCAGAACACCGTTAAAATGCCGCAATTCATCGGCAGGAAACAGCAGACCTTCACGCACATAAGGCTTACCCATGTACTTCGCCCACCATGTTGCATCGTCAATACTGGCTTTCATGTCAGCATAGTAGGCATCGTCAAATCCCACGCCGTAGTCATAATTGAAGTTACTGTGTCCGTTCTCGTCTACCGCAGGAATCACCCGAAATCTGTACTTAGGATTGTCTACGTATTGGTTCTGGATGCGCCCAAGAGGGTCAAGGACGTTCCAGCGTGTGCCAACCATCAGCTCCAATGCGCCCTGCTTTTTACGGTCTTTTAGCTGGTTCAAATAAGCATCGTACTTGTTGTTCAAACGCTCAACGTTCAGGCTTTCTTCCAAGTCCTCGATCAAGTCATCGCTGTAAAGAACGCCGCCTTCGCCAATTTCAACAGCACCAGTTAACGTACCGCCAATGGAGCGGCAAGTCAAAGTGGGAAAACGCTTTTTGCGGTTCAGGTCAACGCTTTCGTCTTTTGCACTCTTATCTACAAGCTGAACGTCAGGGAAGATTTTGCCCCAATTATAGGTAACGGGGTCAGTAATGATGGACAGCACTTCGCCGTAGAAGCCATTGGTCAGCTTGTCAGAGTGTCCGCTCATGACCGATGCAACGTCCGGGCGGTTTCCTATAAGCCATGTGATGAAGAAAATGCACAGCGTACTCTTACCTACGCGAGCCGGAAGACTGACCCCCAAGAAATCTATCCGCTTATAGAACAAGTCCTCTAGGTCGTCTGCCAGCACTTTCAGCACTCTGCGTCTGGGCTGATAGAACTTCTTCTCCGGCGCACGATTCCATTCAAGGTAGATGCAATAGCTGTCGAGCACGTCTTTCGCTTCAAACAGGTACGTCCGGCTGATAATGTCATAAACCTTCGCCACGTCCTCGCTTGTTTTCATCTTCCCCATCATGGCCGCGCAGACAGAGCGCAGCTCACCAGAGTATTTGTAGGCATCGAACCGCTTGTCTTGCGGCAGCGCGTCTCTCAAATTCACGACCGCCTGAAACCAGTCCTCGTAGACCTGTGCTTCTGTCGGGCTCTGCTTTGCATACGCTTTGATGCTGTCGATGATGGCAATGCACTGTTTTGGCTGCATAAAAAAATAGGCACCCCCTACCTGAAAATGTAAAGAGTGCCTACAACTGCACAAAAATCAAATATTCGGTTTTATAATGCTGTTTTGAAAAATTATTTAATGTAATTTAGTTTAACGGGACTTATTTTCCCTTATTTATATAATCGAATAACGTAGGACCGGATTTGCAAGGCCACCAATAAATTTTATGCAATTTTTCTTTCAGCCTTACAAAAAACAACGGCTCATACCATTTTATCGGACGAATACCGGGATGCTCGTCATCCCCTAGCATAACATAGCCCATATCATAAATATGAGTAGCAAGAATCACGCCGTCTTTATCATGCGAACCAGAGATCACGCTGTAAAGCCATTTGTCCTTTTCTATTGCATCTCTCAATTTTGGAAGGGAATAGTATCCATCTCGCAAATCCGGCTTCTCTTTTATAAGTGTGTCCATCATTTGTGCCGCAGCCCCTTTATATCCAAACACTTGATAACGATAAAGCAGTTTATTCATTCCATACCTCTTTCTTTGATTATACAAGCGTTGGCTTCGGTTCTTCATCCCCAAGCATCAACTTGTAACTAAGATACTTTTCGATGATAATGTGTCTTTCTGCCAGTGTACCGTAAATAAAGACGAGAGCATCTTTAGCAGCATCGTATTCATTCGGAAAAATGACAATTTCCTCGTTTGCAAAAGTCACGGTGCAATTTTCCGAATGGCAAACTTCCAAGAACCGCTTGATTTCGAGGAAACCACCAAAGTCAAGCATAGACCGTAGCGTGATGCTTCCGTTCTTAACAATCAGTTCTTCTCCCTGCATATTATCCAGCCTTTCTCTGTTCAGCAATCCGATACCATGTCTGGCGGGTCACGCCAAGCTGCTTGGCGGCATCCGTGACCGTGAGAATGCGCTTCTCCACCTGCTCATGGAGAACGTCAAAGAGGTTTCGGTCGTACTCGGTGGGCTTGCGACCTTCCTTGTAATCGGGGCGCTGACTAGCAATCTTCTTGCCCTCTCTGGTGCGCTCAACGATCATGTCACGCTCAAACTCTGCAAAGGCAAGCATAACAGTCCGAATGACTTTTCCAGTAGGGGAGTTATTCATAACTCCCATATTCAGGATGTTCACCGAAACGCCCCTATCAATAAATTGGTCTATCAGTTCAAGACCATTCTTGGCAGAACGAGCAATACGGTCAAGTTTCGCCACGATCAGCGTGTCTCCCGGCTGAATTTCAGCCATCAGCTTGTCAAGTTCAGGCCGGTGCAGCTTCGTGCCGGTGTACACGTCCGAAAAGATTTTCTGTGCGCCGTTGGCTTTCAAAAGTTCAGACTGGGCTTCAAGGCTGTTGCCGTCAAGTGCCTGTCCAGCGGAACTGACACGAGCATAACCGTAAATCATTCAGAATCATCGTCCTTTACTCTATGTCTATGCCTTCGCAATTTTTGAACTGTGCATCACGAGGGACAACTACAATTTTATAGCCCATCATATTCAGCATTTCGTTTAGCTTATTAACGCTAATATTTTTTTGAGAAAGACGTTCGCTTAAAGTTGGCTGTTTAATTTTAAGCCTACTACAAAGCTCCGCTTGCTTTATGTCCTCTTTTCTCATAACTTCTTTTACTGCTTCTCCTGCTTTCATTTTTGCGTCCTCTCTTTCTTGATGCCATTATATCAGATGAACCCTATAAAATCAAGACATTTCTGATATTTCCAAGTTTTTCCATCTAGCACCCTTTATATTATATATAAATATACTCTAGTATGTATTTATACATACTAGAGTAGTATAAGGGTGTTTACTTAGTTAATCACAATCAGGTAGAAAATTTTCTATAATAAGGAGTAATTCTGCCAAACTTCATTTCCGTAAAACTTTGGGTCTTGACAAGCATATTTTCACGCTTTATACTTGTTCCAGCGAAAGCGAGGTGATAGGCTTGGCAAGACGAGCAGAAACCTCGGAACGTGATAAGCTGCACATGATAAGCACCCGGCTCACAGAGAGCCAGATTGCAAGCATGGAGAGCAGCGCAAAGGCATTGGGTATCTCAAAGGTCGATGTTATCCGCATGGGTATCGAGTGGGTAGCATCCTACGTTGAGAACATCAAGGCATAAAAAAATAAGCTACCAGCCGCAACCACCACGAAGCCACTGATAGCTTATCCACATCACGAAACGAGAACCTGCAACCACCAAGGGGGCAGTCTCCCTTTTCGGAATCTATTATACCAAAAAGGGCTGCTCTCCGCAAGAGTTAGGAGCAAAAAAACATGAACTTTCCCACGACAACCGAAGAATTTCTGAAAACCCTCGCCCACGGAAAAGAGCCGACCAGCGAGGACAGGGAGTACGCAGAAGCACTGGGCAAG
>OKRU01000171.1_pt1 | contig 58931 bp, 35 predicted proteins | sample 1601131 | NCBI WGS metagenome assembly OKRU01 (sample SAMEA3541558, study PRJEB24748) | human gut metagenome | biome: human gut; feature: human-associated habitat; material: faeces | place: China | collected 2012
ATCGGATTTGGTGCTGATTAAAGCAAATTTATCCCCACTAAATTTCTATTGAGCCCAAAGTTGTAAGCTTTGTTGCATATAAAAACGCTTAGAAACTTACAGCCGTTTCTAAGCGTTTTCCATTTTCCTATTCGTCACGTCTTCATTGCTTATATACCATCAAGAAGAGTTTATAGGGCTATTTTATCATTTTACAGCTACTTTCTTACCACCTACAATATAAATACCCGGTGCAAGATTAATGGTATTTCTACCTTGATTGATTCTTTCTATTGCAATTTTCTGGCCTGTAATGCTGTATATGCTTACAACAGACTTTTTGATTGCATTGATTTCAATGCCTCCATTGACAGGAATTATACTCATTCTGCTTCCATCTGTACCATTGAGTCTCTGTATTCCTGTTGATCCGTCTGGGGTAAAGTTGGATACAGGTTGAGAAGCTGTAGTAGCTATGTATGCTTCAAAAGGTTTGATGCTTACACCTTCTGTAAGTTCAAATCGCTGATTGCTCTCATTGAACTTGTAGAATTTTTTCTCCGGAGAATAGTCTGCAAAGATTGGATTTCCTGTAAATGTATATTCTCCTTCCTGCTCTGTACCGCTCTTTTCTTTTCCGAAAAACATTTTTACATTAAGTCCGTCAAGATTATCAACAAATTGAACAAGGTAGCATCCATTTGTGATAGTTTCTTTTTCGTCTATATACTTGAAGTATGGATAATCAAATCTCTGCAGTATATAGTCGACGCCATTATACAGCGGTTCTTCATTGTAGCTGTTTCCATCGAATGAGCCTGTAACAGTCATACCGTTGAGATCTCCAGGGAAATACATTGAGTACATCTGTGAACCTTCAACGTTTTTAGTAAGATATGCTCCGCCTGTAACTTTAACTTTTGCTGTATCAATTTGTGAATAACTGCTTCCGTTGTCGGTAAGGCCCAGCATATATACGTTTACATTCTTGTTTGGCGACCACTTTGTTCCTGCAGGTACAGATACGCTAGGAACGCTTGATTTAAGGCCTATTGACGTATTGCTGTATCCTTCATAAACTTCGAAATTGTCGATGCGCAATGTACCGTTGTTCACGAAATCTGCATTATTTATGTACAGATTTGTTCTGTTTGAGCCTGGGATGAGGAGACCTTCAACTTGTTTCCACTCACCTTTAGTGTCAGTTATGTGTATAAATGCGTTTTCGCCTTCAATACCGATTTTTCCTTCATAACCGTTGCTCTTCACCATTGCTCTGATAAGATATGGCTTCTGTGATGTCATTTCTATATTCTGCTCAAGCGAAGCACCAGTTGTGCCTTCTTCTGACCACGATGCCTGTCCTTCCAGTCTGATACTGTATTTTCCAGAGTAGGCATCCTCATTATCCATGTAAGCTTCGGATCCCCAACCGCCGTATACTGCATCGTAAGTGCTGAATTTGCGTTCTGAAGCACCATCTCCTGTTGTGATGAATCCCTTGTTGCAGTACGGGTCTTCTGCAAGATTATCAAATTCAGTCAGCATATTGCCAATATTGTTCTCATATTGAGCAATATCTGGAGCAATGTTCTTTTCTTGGCTATCGATTGTGATCTGGTATCCTTCGTCAAGATTCTCAGCACCTAGCACTACGACTCTAGGAGTCTCATTTCTGTATGTGTTGTCGCTTACGGCTGCAATCTGTGTACCATCACTGAAGACACGAATGGTTGCAAGTCTTGTTATGGTATAATCATGTGCCTCCATTCCGTCAATAAGGTTATCGGCAATGACTGTTTTTTTATCTCCAGCTTCATAGATTATCTGGTTTGGGGTGAAAGTTATATTTCCTCCTCTGCCGTTGCTTGCCGATCTGACCTTTAACGTCATTTCGCCTTCTTGCGTCTTGAATTTTATGTTTTTGAGGCTTATGGTATACTGAGTGCTCATTGTAATCTCGTCTCCTTGAGCGATTATCAGTGAGTCTTTTTCTTCTTGAGCTGATGCAGCAAACGTGTTGAGCATCATTGCTGAAATTATGGATGCTGTATATAAAGCTTTCATTTTCTTCTATTTAATTATTAATAACTTGTGAGTCCGTCGATTCTCATTCCATTTACAATCAGAGCGTTTGTCTTCAGCATTCTTTCGTTCTTGATAACTACTCCGTGGCTGTTTGTTGTTCCGTTTGTAACTTCTTCCCGCTGGTTTATGCCTCCGTTCCAGAAGTGCGTGCCGTCGCCTTTAAGAACCTGCTGCTGATCCTTGAGCATTGCTCTTTGCGTTCTCTGTGCCACTGATTTTTTCCATGAGCCGTTGACCATAAGGCTTCCCCAGTTGCTGGCTGTTCCTACGCCGAGTGCATGTGCACATTCATGTTCTGCTGTACCAACCCACTGGTAGCGTGAATTAGAACCGAATCTCATCCATCCTGTTATTGCACAGTCTGCAGTAGGCACTCCTGTATTATATTCTACATAGATTCTCTTTTCCATGTTGGAATAGTTGTCGTAGTAGTATTTTGCTGAGTCCATAGCAACTTTTATGCGTTCTGCAGCACCATCTGCTACTGCGCCTTCATAGTTTGAAGCCCATTCCCAGTTGAATTTTCCGCCTTTGGAGGTCTTGAAAATTCTGTCTTCTCCGTAGATTGTATCTTTTTCTTCTGTTATCACGTAGGCTCTTGTGTGGTACATGGTATTTTCTGTAAGATTATCGAAGAAAATACCGAATTCTCCGTGATATACTTCGTCTTTGGCTGTGTCTGCAGCTGCTTCAAAAGTATCTTTCAATGTCGGAAGAGCATGTTTGGCAATACAGCATCCCCACGATTTTATGCCTTGGTTACCTGCATCGATGAAGCGTCCACATACTATTGCACCGAATTTTACTCTGTTTTCTACCGGAAGCGTCTCTATTTTAGGATTCTGTTTCGTAATCTTAAAACTGTCAACTTCTGAGTATATTGTGTCTGAATTGTTGCTTATGGCAAATGCTCTGATAAAATACATTGCATCTACTGTAACTGTTGTAATGCTTCCTTTGAAATTGCCCTCGTCATCTGCAATTAGTGCTCTATACGAACATCCTTCACCCTTTATGATAGGTTTTTTATTTGTTTTTGAATAAACAATTCCTGTACGTTTAATACCGGCAGTTCCTTCACTTATAATAGCACATTCGATATTTGCACTTTTACCTGCTGTTGATATTTTTACGATATCTACCTCTGGTAAAGTCCCAGTTTCTGTTCTGCTCGTAAACGAGTCATCTTCAATGATGTCACCACTGCAGGCGAATGCGAGTAGGGTAGACATGAAAACGATGGTTAAAGGTAATTTTCTTCTCATAAAAGTTTGATTATTATTTGTTAGATATTAGAGATATTTGACAGCAAATATACACATTTGCTGCAATTTATTTAGTACAGATTCTTGTATTTATGTACGACTGTAAATAAAAAATGCAGCGGCTCTCACGAGTAGCTGCATTCTTGAAATTTTTTCAAAGCGTTTCCTTTGTATCAAAGTTAAAATTATGAAAAAGAATTGTTTGCATTAATGATGTATTTCAAATTGTTATCAGTGTTGCACTCTGAAAAATTTCCCATTTTATTGGTTGGTGCACACTTCGTTCTTCTAGGTTTTTTTCTCGAAGAACATAACATCTTGCAATTGCTTATTGCGCATTGCAACCTTATTTTATTGCAAATTTAATCATATTGTCATATTATACAACTTGTTGAGCAATTAAATATGGTGTTTTTTTATTTTTTTTGCAAAAATGATTTTGCATATGCCTTATATGTTTTCTCTATTTTGCATAATTGCATAATTTTTCAATGCTGAAGTCCATATAATTGTACTGACGGAATGTTTGTGATATCTTTGCACTGCAAAACACAAACATAGGGTATATGATAGGAACAATAGTCAATACAGGTGCAATAATATGTGGTAGCATCATAGGTTCTATTTTGAAGAGGGGAATCAAGGAAAAATACAGAAGTGCGCTTTACAATGCAATGGGGCTTGCTGCTACGGTTTTGGGAATAAGTACAAGCGTAAACAATATGCCTAAAAGTGAATATCCGGTTTTGTTTATATTTAGTCTTGCAGTAGGAGGACTTTTGGGAAGTATGATGAATCTGGACGGGCGTTTCAAGCATCTGATCGGCAAGCATTCGTCTTCAGCTTTGGCAGAAGGCATATCTACCGGCGTGTTGCTTTTCTGCATAGGTACTCTTTCAATGGTAGGCCCCGTTATGAGTGCCCTTCGTGGCGACAATACTTTTCTTTTCACTAATGCGACGCTTGATTTTGTTACGTCTGCAGTTTTGGCTTCTACTTACGGTATAGGAATAATGGCCACAGCTCCCATTTTGTTTTGCTGGCAAGGAATGTTTTATATGCTGGCAAAATATTCCAGTTCTGTTATAAGTGACGATTTGATAACAGAACTATCTATAGTAGGCGGTGTACTTATTATGGCATCTGGCTTGTCAATTTTGAACATAAAAGATTGCAAAACGCTCAATCTCATTCCTGCGCTTTTGGTGCCACCTTTGTTCATGTTCTTCAGATTTATTTTTGTTTAGCAGATTTTCAATCCTGTTCGTCCATTGAACGTGACTTTTCTTCTCTCAATCGTTCAGCGATGGCCCATTGGAGAGCTGCTTCGTCTATTTTGCCGGCTTTCGATAATACGTCACCGTATAATTCGTGAGCCATAATGTTCTTAGGTTTCAATCCTGTGGCTCTGTCCAGATCCGAAGCTGCACCGTCAATATCGCCGTTGCTCATTCTTGCCTTTGCTCTTGAATATAGAGCACCGAAATGAATCGGACTTATATCAAGTGCTGTGTTCAGCTCTGCCAAGGCGTTGTGAATATCTCCTTCATCAAGGAAAGTCCTGCCTTTCCATACATGTGCATCAACATGTTTCGGATTTAATTTCAGTGCTTTATCGAAATTTGCCAATGCAGACCTGTTGTCTCCAGCCTTTAAGCTTTCCTTTGCCAGAACATAATATTCAGATGCATATACAGCAAGTTCTTCCTGTTTATCATCAAGTCGCTTCTTCCAGCTTTTGTTTTCTTCTTCCAGTTCTTCAATTTTTCTTTTAAGTGTGTTGATACTTTCCAGTTTACGCCTTATATACCTTTGGGCGAGTGGTTTCTCGATGTCGTAGCGTGAATGTATGGCCTTAAAGAAGTGTGAAAGAAACTTTTCGAAATCGCCGGCGTCGAAACAGCTGACAGCGTCTGAGTATTCAATATCAGCAGAAGCCTGTTTAAGGGCATCTTCAACAGCTCTTTGGTCATTGAAGCGTTTTGCAAACTGTACTATGTTGGGATTCACGAATATATCTGACATTGTCAGTTCTGATTTCAGGCACAATCCGTCGAGAGACATGCATCGGCTTAGTGCCACGTAGGCCTGTCCTCCCGAAAAGAATCCTCCTGAAAAGTCTATTGCTACACGCTTGAAAGTCAGTCCTTGGCTTTTATGGACGGTTATGGCCCATGCCAGTTTTACAGGAAACTGCACGAATGTACCAAGTTCTTCTTCCTCAATCTTTTTCTCCGTTTCATTATATCTGTATCGTACATTTGCCCACTGTTCCCTTGCAACGTCCAGTTCTGTGCCATCGTCTGTAACGACATAAAGGTATTTCCCTTCAATGTCAATGCCGGAAATGGTTCCTATCGTACCGTTTACCCACCTTTTGTCCTTGTCATTTTTTATGAAGATAATCTGTGCACCCACTTTCAGTTCCAGTTCCAGGTGGGTTGGCAGTGAACTTTCAGGAAAGTCACCTTTTATTTCACCTTTGAAGAAGATGGATTCCCCTGGCAATCCGTTTAGTTTGTTGCGGTTTATAGAGTCTACCGTATCCCTTCTTGCTGCTAAAGTTATGAACATTTCGCCTCCGCTTCCGATATTCTGGTTGAGGCATGTATTAAGCAACTGTAGGTCTGGTCTGTTTACGTTTCCAGTCCTTATGTGATCAAGTACATTCAGGAAAACCTGATCCGTTTGTCTGTATACCTTTGTCAGTTCTATGGATACTAGTGGTATTTGACCAAATACTTTTGCAGAAAAGAAGTGCGGAGTTTCGTAGAAACGTCTCAAAATCTCCCTTTCATCACGTGTGACAACTGGTTCAAGCTGGTATACATCGCCTACGAGCAGCATCTGTTTTCCTCCGAAGGGTTGCCTTAGATTGCCGGAATATACTCTCAGAATCTTGTCTATGAAATCTATGATGTCAGCTCTTACCATAGATATCTCGTCAATGATTATAAGTTCCACTTTTTTGAGTATTGCGCATTGTTCCTTGTTGTATTTCAAGAAACTTCTCAGTTTGCCGTTTGAAAATTTCGGGTCGTCCGGTACCAGCGGATAAAAAGGCAATTTGAAAAAACTGTGCAGAGTACTTCCACCTACATTTATAGCGGCGATTCCGGTAGGAGCAAGCACGATGTGCTCTTTGTTTGTATTCTCGCAGATATATCTCAGCAGGGTAGATTTCCCCGTTCCTGCTTTTCCTGTCAAGAATATTGATTGTTGCGTGAATCTTATGAGGTTCAGCACGTTGCGGAATTGCTTGTTTTCTTTATCTAAAGTGGACATGTCTGATAATCTGGCAAATAGTATTTATAAACGATGGAGGCGGGGATTGCCCGCCTCGCCACATATTATAGAAATTTTTTATTGAATCTGTTCGTTTTCCTCAGGCGAAACCAGTTCGTCCGTTTCGTTCATGTCAATATCTACAGCATCATCTGTACCCAAGCTGTCAGAATCTTCCTCATTTTTAGGAGCATAGAATGAAGGACCTATGTAAGTGTTCTGCGGTATATCCTCTTTTGGTTCCGAGAATTTGCCTCTGTAGCACTTGAATGCAGGATTAGCCATTACCTTTTCCATGAAATATCCAAAGATCGGTAGAGCAGTGCGGCTTCCTTGTCCTAACATACCTGTTCTGAAGTGTATGCATCGGTATTCACCGCCAACCCATCCGCCTCCGACGAGGTAAGGTGTTGCACCTACGAACCATGCATCAGAATGGTTTGATGACGTTCCGGTCTTTCCTCCGAATTCTGTATTGTATGTGTGGATTTTATATCCCCATAATGCTTGCGATGTTCCTCCTGGTTCGCGCATACCGCCTTTCATGAGTTGCTGCAAGTAGAATGCTGTTTTATATGAAATTGCGCGTTTTGCTTCAGGAATCTCTTCTTCGCAGTCGTATATAACGTTTCCGTCTCTGTCCTTGATTTGCGTAACCAGAATAGGATCGCGTTGCATACCGTCGTTCATTGCTGTACAATAACCGTCTACAAGCTCAAGGAGTGACACGTCTGATGCACCAAGAGCCAGCGATGGGGCATTGTCGAGCGGGCTGTGTACACCCATTGCGTGAGCAACGTCTATTACGTTTCCAATACCGGCTTCCTGTCCCAGTTTTACTGCTATAGTGTTGATTGATTGTGCAAAAGCCGCCTTCAGAGGTACGTTCGCATTGGTGCAGTAGCCGTTTGCATTATGCGGTGTCCATATTTTAGTTCCGCCTTTTTCGTTATCAGGAACTTCCAGACTGATGTAGCTGTCTTGACGTCTGTCTACAGGTGTCAGGCCAAGTTTCTCAAATGCAGCTGCATATACAAATAGTTTGAATGTTGAACCTGGCTGGCGTTTTGCTGTTACCTTGTCATATTTCCAAGCCTTGAAATCAACATCGCCAACCCATGCTTTTACATAGCTGGTCTGAGGTTCCATAGCAACAAATCCGCAATGCATCATGCCTACCATGTATCTGATTGAATCCATAGTGCTTATTTCACGTTCAATTGTATGATTCGGCGAATCATACGAGAACAGTTTAACCTTGTGAGGCAGATTCATATAGTAGTCTATGGAATCTTTGTTGTCGGGGAATCTTTCTGCTAAAATCTTGTAGAACTGACTGTGTTTAGCCAATTCTTCTATGAATCCAGGTATTTCATTTCCCCTTTCGTCGCACCATGGGTTGCGGCCTCTCCAATGGTTGTCGAAGTTGTTCTGAATAACCTTCATCTGTTTCCACGCGGCTTCTTCTGCATATTTCTGCATGCGCGAATCAATGGTTGTGTATATTCTAAGGCCGTCGGAATACAGGTTTATGTCGTTCTTTTCGCACCAATCCTGCAGATAAGCCCTTATTGCTTGTCTGAAATATTGAGCCTGACCATCGTAGCTGTTTTCTACGCTGTAATGAAGTTCAATAGGAAGTTTTTTGATTGAATCACGTTCTTCTCTGCTTATTAAACCGTGACTGTACATGTTGTCAATCACCACGTTACGTCTTTCCAAACTTTTGTCTGGATGTACTTTCGGGTTGTACGTTGTTGTGGCCTTAAGCAGTCCGACAAGCGTAGCAGCTTCTTCTATTTTCAATTGATCAGGAGTAGTATTGAAGTAAGTTCTGGCTGCTGTCTTTATTCCGTAGGCATTGCTTCCAAAATCTACAGTGTTCAGATACAACGTCAGAATATCTTCTTTGCTGTATCTTTGTTCAATCTTTATTGCGTTGATCCATTCTTTAGACTTCATAATGAGTATTCTAAGTCCTGGTATTTGTCCCAACAGTCCTGTTGAATACTGTGAACGTACTTTGAACAGATTCTTTACCAATTGCTGTGTGATTGTGCTCGCACCTCTGGCATGTCCTTGAGCCATATCTTTAACAGCTGCAAAAAGACCCTGAAAATCAATGCCGTGGTGCTTGTAGAAACGCTCGTCTTCTGTTGTAACAAGAGCCTGCAGCATGTAAGGCGAGATTTCATCGTAAGTTACAGGTGAGCGGTTCTCGCTGAAGAATTTTCCGATAAGTACGCTGTCTGCACTGTACACAAGTGATGCCTCATTACTGATAGGATTCTCGATGCACTCCATTGTAGGAGATTTTCCGAACAGTCCGAACAAGTTTATATCTACTGCACCGAGATATACAAAAATCAGCATAACGAAACTGCATATAAAAGCAGTTACACGCTGATACCAGCGTCCTTTGAATTGACGGGCATACCACTTCCACGCTCTGCGCGGTATATTAAATATCTTCTTAAAAGTGGAATTCTTGTTTTCAGAACTGTTCTGCATTGTCTATGAAGTTTTATCAGTTAAACGAATAGATCCTATAAGTTCGGGTATTTTTCTAAGTTTTCAGACGATATGTATTGTTTTCAGTTTGTTTTTAGCTTTAAATAAAGCTTTATTTGTTCCAACATCCCCTGAGTATCAGTCTTGTCTGCGTCGAGCCAATGTATTTCAGGGTCATGCTTGAACCAAGTCATCTGTTTTTTTGCATAGACTCTCGTATTCTTTTTGATGCGTTCGACAGCTTCCTTCAAAGTCATTTTTCCATCGAAATACGAAAATAACTCTTTGTAACCTACTGTGTTGAGTGAATTGAGATGTCTATGTGGATAAACCCGTCTTGCTTCTTCCAGCAAACCTGCATCCATCATGCTGTCTACTCTGGAATTGATGCGTTCAAAAAGGTCTTCACGTTCTCTTCTTAATCCGAATTTTATGATGTTGAATGGTCGTTCCTTCTTATTGCCGGTTCGGAACGAAGTATATGATTTACCTGTCATATAGCAGATTTCCAGCGCATGCACAATTCTTTTTGCATTTTTGTGGTCTGCTATGGCATAATATTCTGGATCGAGCATTCTGAGTTCTTTTAGCAGAATGTCAAGTCCGTCATTTTCAAGCCTTTCCTTCATGTATTTTCTAGTGTCATCATCGACTGTAGGTATATCGTCGATACCTTTGGTGACAGCATCTACATACATCATACTGCCTCCTTCCAGAAGAACATGAGTATGATCTTTGAAAAGCTTTTCCAATAAAACCATTACGTCCGCCTCATATTGTGCGGCACTGTAGTAGTCTGTCAGATTTAATGTTCCGACAAAAAAATGCTCCACCGTTTTCAGCTGTTCTTCCGTTGGGGCTGCTGTGCCGATTTCAATGCCCCTGTATAGTTGTCTGGAGTCTGCAGAAACGATTGGAGAAGATAAGAGCTTAGCCAATGATAGACTAAGCTCAGTTTTACCAACCCCTGTAGGCCCGATCAGAACCACCAGGGTATTTTTTTTATCATTCATAAGGATTGCCATCGCTGATGTCAAGTCCCTCAAGACTTATGTCCTCGTCGTCTATTTCGTTTCCGTACAAGTCTTCGTCATCGAGGCCGGTACTTGACGTAGGATTTTTTGCCATCAGTTCATCAAAATCGAGTGTTTGCGCAGGTGCATCGCCTCTTTTAAGGCTTATTTCTCCATTTTTCAGAGATTTTCCTGTGATTATTTCTGTCAGTTCAATGAAGAAACACCTATCAGCCAATGGGTCGAATGTATATATCAACCTTTGTTTTTCGTCCTCGATGAGATCGCTGATTCTTGTGTCGGCCATTACATATGAATCTACATCAGAATCTGTATCCATCTCTTCAAGAGTGATTTCAACACCCTTTTCCCAATTGTGCTCGCAGATGGTAAAAGAGGTCATTTGGTCATCTTTGTATCCGCAAGACTCCAATATCAGTTTATGAAATTCAAGAAATGTTGCGTCTGAGTCGATTTTTATTTCTCTGACAAAATCATCAGATTCGTCAGATATTATTGTAAAACGGTAAATCATCTTAAAGCTCTTTAATATAATTAAACTTGTGCAAGACAATTTCTGTATGCGTTGCTTTTGTTATCTGATTATGCCACGCTGTGAATTCTTGACGAAATTCACGATATATTCGATTTCCGGACTCATCGGAATGTCACGCATAATTTGTTCAACTGCTTCATTGATAGAAAGATGGCTGTTGTATATCAGTCTGTATGCATTGTGAATGTTTTCGATGAGTTCGTTGCTGAAATTGCGTCTGCGAAGTCCTACAATGTTAAGACCGGCATAGGCTATTGGCTCTTTTCCTCCGATGATGAATGGAGGAATGTCTTTGCTTGTACGGCTGCCGCCTTGAACCATTGTATAGCCTCCGATATGGCAGAACTGGTGTACCAGGACCACTGCACTTATAATAGCGTTGTCGTCTACAACAACCTCGCCTCCCAATTTTGAGGAGTTGCCCATAATGATTCCGCTGCCGAATTCGCAGTCGTGTGCGATGTGCGCATTTTCCATTATAAGGTTTCTGCTGCCCACAACGGTCTTGCCTTTTGAAGCTGTTCCCCTATGTATTGTGACATTTTCCCTTATGGTATTGTTGTCGCCTATTTCTGCAGTGGTCTCTTCTCCTTTGAATTTAAGATCCTGAGGTATTGCACCTATGACTGCTCCTGGGAAAATTGTGTTCCCGTGTCCCATACGAGTTCCGTTCAACAGTGTTACACTGTTCATGAGGACATTGTTGTCGCCTATTACAACATTTTTGTCTATGAAACAGAACGGACCGATCTCGCAATTTTCTCCTATTTTAGCTTCAGGATCGATGAATGCCAATGGACTTATCTTACTCATTACATTATTTTTTTACAAGTTGGCGACAACACTTCCTTACATCGGAAGTTTCTGTCAGCCTATGCTTTATAGTGTTAATTTTCTTCTTTTTTTGCCATCTTGGCGGTAAATTCTGCTTCACATACCAATGTATCGCCTACGAAAATGTATCCTTTCATCGATGATATGCCTCTTCTTACCGGTTCAAGAAGCTTTACTTTGAAAATCAATGTATCCCCCGGTACAACCTTTTTGCGGAATTTGACTCCGTCTATCTTCATGAAGTAAGTTGACCAGTTTGCCGGATCTTCAACAGAATTGAGCACAAGCAAACCTCCAGCCTGTGCCATAGCTTCAATCTGAAGTACTCCTGGCATTACAGGTTCTTTAGGGAAATGTCCGATGAAGAACGGCTCATTTCCAGTTACGTTCTTTACTCCCACAATAGTGTTTTCGTCGATAGATATAATCTTGTCAACCAATAACATAGGGTAGCGATGCGGAAGCAGCTCCTTGATTCTGTTTATGTCAAGAACTGGTTCTTCGTTCGGATCATACGACGGACACTGTACTTCGTGTCTGCGTATGTCTTTGCGAATCAATCTGGCAAATTTATTGTTGATTGTATGACCTGGTTTGGTTGCTATCAGTCTTCCCTTTATAGGCTTGCCTACGAGTGCAAGGTCGCCAACAATGTCAAGAAGTTTATGGCGCGCAGGTTCGTTAGGCCATGTCAACGGCTTGTTGTTTATATAACCTAATTGAGTTGCATCTTTGTGCGGAATTCCTATTGTGTCGGCCAACTTGTCGTAGCGTTCCTGAGGAAGCTGGTTTTCATAAACAACTATTGCGTTGTCCAAGTCTCCGCCTTTTATCAATCCTGCATTGAGGAGAGGTTCTATTTCGCGTACAAAGACAAATGTTCTTGCTGATGCTATTTCTTTGCCGAAATCTGAGATTGAATCCATTGTTGCAAACTGGCTTGCCAGTACCTTGGATTCAAAGGATATCATTGTGTTGACGCAGAAGTCGTCATCTGGTACTATTATGAGAGATTCGCCATGTTCGCCGTTGACTACCATTTTGTGTTTAACAACATAGAAGTCTTTGTTTGACGACTGCTCTACGATGCCAGCATTGTGTATTTCATTGAAAAAAACAATTGCACTTCCATCAAGAATAGGAATTTCCGGACCGTCAACCTGTATGAGGCAATTGTCTATGCCTGAAGCATATAGTGCTGCCATGGCATGCTCTACGGTACTTACGCGGATGTTGTCTTTAATGAGAACAGTTCCACGTTGTGTATCGGCTACATTTTCGGCTATGCAGTCGATTATCGGCTGTCCTTCAATGTCTGTTCTTTGTATTTTGTAGCCGAAATCGTCTGGTGCAGGATTGAATGTTGCTGTTATGAATAAGCCGGTATGCAATCCCTTGCCTTTGACTGTAAAGCATTTTTTCAATGTTAGTTGCTTCTGCATTGTCTCTCTCTTTATTTTCTTGTAGTATTTGTTTTAAACTGTCTATACCGCAAAGACAATTCGGCTTCGTATGATGCCAAATTGTCTGTTCAAGCTTGTTAAGCTTACATTTCCATCTGCTTAACAATTATGTGGTGGCTATTGTTTTATTTTCGCCCTTAATTCTTCTATTTCTTTCTGCATTTCATTTATCTGACGATAAATTTCAGGCAGTTTCTTGTATACCACTGATGAGCGGGCAAAATTCTTATGGTCTATTGCCGGATATCCCATCAGTGTGCAGTTGCCTGCAACATTTCCAGGGACCCCCGATTGAGCACCGCAGTTGGTGTGGTCGCCTATTTTGATGTGTCCTGCAATTCCAACTTGGCCTCCAAGCATGCACCATTCTCCGATGTGTGCACTTCCTGCAACGCCCACTTGTGCTGACATTACAGTGTGTTTGCCGACTTCTACGTTGTGGGCTATCTGAACCAGATTGTCCAGTTTTACGCCTTTTCTAACGTATGTTGCTCCCATCGTAGAGCGGTCTACGCAAGTGTTTGCTCCGATTTCCACATCATCATCGATTACGGCAATACCAATTTGAGGTATTTTTTCATAACCGTCGTGTGACGGTGCGAATCCGAATCCGTCGGCTCCTATCACAGCACCGGCATGAAGAATAACGCGATTGCCAATACGACAGTCGTGATATATTGTAACATTCGGATATATAATGCAATTTTCACCTATAGTGGCATTGTCGCAAACGACAGCATTGGGATATATTGAAGTTCCGTTGCCGACAGTGACATTGTCGCCGATGTAAGCGAACGGTGCAATATAGCAATCTTCACCGATTTTTGCCGAAGGCGCTATGTAGGCCTTTTCGCTGACGCCTGTTTTACGGCTTTGCATTGACTCGTATAATGTCAGCAGTCGTGCAACCGATTCATACGCGTTTTCTGTTTTGATGAGTGTTGCGCGTACAGGTTGTGACGGCTCGAAGTCCTTGTTTACCAAAACAATAGTCGACTCCGTGCTGTAAAGGTAATGCTCATATTTAGGATTGGCCAGAAATGAAATGGCTCCTGGCTTGCCCTCTTCGATCTTCGCAAATGTGTTTACGGAGGCTTCAGGATTGCCTATTATTTCGCCGTCTATATATGCAGCTATTTGCTGTGCAGTAAAAACCATCTGTATCGGACTTTAATTTAATCTTTGCAAAGATAATAAAGAAAAACAGACATAGCACTATAAACATGAAAAATTTATGAAAAATGCTCGTACAAGTTTTATGATAAATAATAATATTTTAACATATCGGCGCTTGCGTATCTTGTGTCTCGATGCATTTGTGGGTTCGCTTTCGGTGTGGATTCTTTTTCTTTGTTTTTTTTTGAGGGCTCGTAATTTTAGTTTCGAGCCCTCGTGGCTTCGCTTCCGGGCGCTCGTAGACTTAAGTTTGGTTAACAATGGTTTTGCGGATATTTGTGATTGCTTTTCATAAAAGGTTAATTCTTAGGTCTTTTTGCCGTTATTGACCTTCGTGCAGATTGAAGTGTGATATTTTTTTTGTATTTTTGTGACGTAATGATCTTAAATCTACAACCAAGCGAAATATGAATAGAACGATTTTATTTTTTACAGTACTAGGGGCGTATTGTATTGGTGCGGGTAGTGCTGTTGCTCAGAAAAAGCTTCCGTATAAGGAAGTACTTGAGACCAATATTTCAAGCGGTGGCAACATCGAGATCTCTCCATCAGTTTTTTATCCTGATGCTGATTTCAGTATAGATCTTTCTGCAAAACTGGAACAGAGCGGTGATGGGAAAGTGACAGTGCTGGCTTCCAATTCTCATGCTTTTGGAGCTAATTTGACAATCTCTTCAGAAGGAATTAAATTTGTTGAAGGTGAGAAAGTTACTGATTTGTCGCATACTGATTTTGCGGATGGACAGGAGCATCATTACAGGGTGTCTTTGGATTATCTCGCGCGTACATTATATATATATGTTGATGGACACCTTGAGGTTTCGACTGAAGCTTTCAAGGTGGGTGATGTAGAAGTTCCTGAAATCTATGATGAGGTGGATTCGCAAGAAGAAAATTCAGGTATATATGATTCCAGAAATTTGTTGCGCAATCCCGGATTTGAGGATGAGGATATTGTATACAGCAACGATGTTACGGGTTCTGACGATTATATGTTTTGGCCAAAGTATTGGGATATATACAATGGTGGTGATAAGGAAAATGGATGGAATGTCAGCGTAAGGTGCTATAAGGATAATGAGTCTCTGGCTGTAGGTAGGGAAGGACACTCTGCTTTGATGTTCAGGCAAGATGGCGGTGGTGGATATACTAAGGGCAGTTCTGTTTTTCAGACTTTGGAATCTGGATTGAGGGCTGGTCGCCGTTATGTTGCAGGATTTAAGGCAATGTCTCACTCTAATGCTGCCGGTTTCACTTATGCAGTAGGTGTTGGAACTGCTGCTGGAACGTGGAATGCAATGTATGAGGAGTGGAAAGCTCCGGCAAATGTTAATGAAGCTGGTGATTATGCTTTTGCTTTTACGGTTCCTGCAGATGCCGACGGATGTAATGTCTTTGGAGTTATTGGTGCTGATACGCGTGGAATCGTTCATCTTGACAGAATGTACTTGGTGGAATGTGCCGGACCTTATAATACTCTTAATGTACATGCCGACGGCGATGCTGTAATCGGTAATGTAAGTTATGAGGATATGGCTTTCGGCAGTGAGAAGTCAATTACCAATGCGATATATGCTGGTGGAGAGTATTATTTGTATAATACCTATTATAATAAGCTTCTTGGAGATAATGAGACCGGCAATGCACCGGCTTTGTCAGCGTATGGCAAGAATGCTGATCCGGATTCTTATGTTTTTGTAGCAGAGAAATCGTCTCTTGATGAAGGCTATTATTGGCTTAAGCAGAAAAGCACCGGGCGTTACCTGCAGGCAAGCAATGCAGAAGGAAACACATGGAGCGTGTGGTTTGCTGGTTCGCTCAATACTTCGTACAACTCGTATGAATGGTCACTCAACGGTGGAACGGATGGTTTCATTATGTCTAAAAGAGGTGAAACCGTGAATGGCAATGGAAAATGCCGTCTTGGAGTTGATGCCGGTGCTGATGCCCAGGATTTTGTAAATGTTTATTATGACAAGACCGCTGGTGAAATGTCGCGCTGGCTTATTTTGGAAGCAGGTTTCCCTGTAGATTCTGCGCGTCTTCAGGTTTACAGAGATGAATTGGCTGAAGCTATAATAAAAGGTGAGGGCGTGTTTGGAAACCCTGCATTTGGCAGTGACGAAGAGAAAGAGGAGTTGGCGGTTGCTCTTTATAATGCCCGTTCTGCGCAGATTGATGCTTCTGTTGAAACTATTGGTGTGATGGAAGAAGCGCGTAAGGCTCTTTTGGCTGCGATTGATAATGTTATGCAGGGCAAATACAGCATTTGGGTGTCAGGAAGCAGTTTCCAAACAGAGCGTACGTTTACTGTTGCAATGAATGGTACAGAACTTAGCTCTGATCCTTTGATGGAAGCACAGTTGGTAATCCGCAATTCTTATAAGACGGGAGCTCAGATAGGTATTTCTCACGGTAAGGTTTCTATCAATGGAACCTCATTTGAAGTTTCCAATGCCTCTGGAATGCATGATTATCAGTTTGCTTTTGATGGTGAGCAGGCGGCTCTCTATTTTGATGGACTGCTTGTCGGAACTGCCCCACAAAAGGAGGTAGGTGTTGTGACTTCTGTTGGTACGTCTGCGGAATGGACCATATTGGGATTGAGCGCTCTTAAGGCTTACAACCCTGAAATCGTCAGTTCGGTGTCAGCTTTGTCGCCGGATGAAGATTATGTAAATGAATATGGTAAGGCTGAACGCAATTCTCTGATGTTGGTAGGACAGTCTTTGTCTCTTGGTGAGCCTGTTGATTTGCATGTTAGTGCCGACACTCCAATGAAAGACAGCAAGATAAGTATCAATAGTGAAGATGCGTGGATTATATTCGATAATGTGCGTCCATCGGATGTCATAAGCAAATATTTGTCGAATATAAATGTTGATGGACAACCTGCTGCAAATGGAAGCAACTGTAGGGTGGCTATTTATCTTCAGGGTGCGGCTGTGATTCCTCATAAATCATCTTATAAGCCGTTCTATGCGTATAGCGGACAGATGTATTCCGGTGATGAATATGTTTTCGGCAACGGAAAAGCGAATGTTGGACAGGCTGCTAATGAAATGCAAAGCTTCATATTGAAACGTGGATATATGGTTTGTCTTGCGACGAATGCAGACGGCAGCGGATACAGCAGAGTGTATGTGGCTGACCACGAAGATAAATGTATACCAGAACTTCCTCAGCTTCTGGATAGACGCGTGTCGTATATAAATGTGCGCCGTTGGAATTATGTGTCAAAGAAAGGTTGGTGTTCAACTGAAGGTACTAGCAATATCAATACCGAAGGTAAGCTTTTGGGTACAACATGGTTCTATACATGGAGTGCTGACCGGTCTACACAGACTGATATGGAATATGTGCCTATAAAACAGCATAAGTACTGGCCTTCGTGGAATGAAATAAACAGCAAGACCACTTCTACGCATGTTTTAGGCATAAACGAACCTGACCATTCGGAACAGCATACCAGCGATAAGTGTTCATGTGGCGGTACGACGGATGCTTGGACGGCTTGTACTTTGGTACCGGACTTCTTTGAAAGCGGAATGAGAATAGGTAGTCCCGCACCAACAGATGCAGGATGGCTGAAGGATTTCGTCGGACACTGCAATGATATGGCTTACAGATGTGACTTTGTGGCATTCCATGCATATTGGGGTACAAACGAGGCGCCTAATGCCGACAGCTGGAAAAGCCAGCTTCAGTCAATTTATAATAATACGAAAAGGCCTATTTGGCTTACAGAATGGAATAATGGTGCAAGCTGGACTACGGAATCTTGGCCTTCTAGCTATAATGACCAACTTGCAAAACAACGTAATGATATAAAGAATATACTTGAAGTTCTTGACAATTGTGACTTCATTGAACGTTATTCTATTTACAATTGGGATGGCGGTATGCCGCGATATGTCCTTCATTGGGGTTCCAATAAAAATAATTGGTGGGTTACTCCTGCAGGTGAGGTTTATAGAGATGCACGCCCGAGTCATGCTTATAAGGAAAGCATGCAGTATATTCCAAACGGTTGGTTGCCTGGTTTGAAGACGGACAATAAGCTGAGTTATGGATTCAACGCCGCACGTTTGCAGTTCCTTCCGAAAATAACGAATAAGAATGGTGATATCACGGAAACGGAGATTATTGAATATTTGGCTTCTGATGGAACCTATAAGGAGTTTTATAAAACTGAGGGACGAAGCGGTTTTGATAATACGGGAGAACGAACCTATACTGTAAGCTGTGACAGTTGCCCTGTCGACGCATTCTTGGAAGATGATATTATCCTTAGACTTAAGATTACGACGGTTAAGGGGGAAACGACTACGTCTGAACCGGTAACAATGGCGGTGCCAGCCTTTTTGAAACATCACTATACTGGTATTGATGAGGTTTCAAGTTCTGGCCTTGAAATTTCTTCTTCCAAAGGATGCGTAAGTATCATCAGTGATAAGCCATGCCGTGTTATGGTGTTCAATGTTGCAGGAATACTGGTGTCTGCAGTGGAGTGCGGTGTTGGACGAACAGATGTTCCTGTTTCAGCCGGAACTTATATCGTTGGTGGCAGAAAGGTTTTGGTTGAGTGATGTGAAGATTTTTATCAGCTGTAAAATTCAGGCAGCATATTGCACGTAAATGTAGTGCAATATGCTGCCTGTTATTTGAGGTGTTAGATATTTTGTAAATATGTGTACTTCTTTTCATTTGTCTATAATGTTTGATGTTTTGTTTATTTTTACGTAGATATTTTTTTTCTATATCGATATTAACAATTGTGAATGTTAAAATCGAAACCTTTGAAAGATAAATGTGTGCGTGCACAAAAAAAGCACAAAAATGTGAATTCACAACCATTATTAAAAATTGTTAAAGCTGAGATTTAAAAGCTTGCCAGATAGTGTTTAAAACTAAATATGATTTAAATTTGTCAGATATATGATAATACTAGACTTCTAATATCTTGTAAAAGATACAGAAAAACAGTGCAGGAGTTGTTTGACTAACCGAATTATGAATGCACACCGGAATGAAATTTTTTAATATTATACACACTAATTTAAGTTATGAAAAAACGCTTTTGTAAACTTGGACGCTATTGGCTTGGAGCCGTATGCGTTGTCTCTGTTTGCGGATTGACGTATTCATGCTCGGATGATTATGATTTGCCGACTACGACACCATCGTGGTTGGGCTCGAGCATTTACGACTATCTCAAAGATGAAGGAGACTACACAAATTTCGTTAGACTTATCGATGACCTTGACTATGCAGAGGTTTTGGCTAAGACCGGTAGTAAGACATTGTTTGTCGCAAACGATTCTGCATTTAATGAGTTTTACAAGAACAATCAGTGGGGGGTTCATAGCTACAGCGAGCTTTCACTTGCACAGAAAAAGCTTTTGCTGAATTCGGTTATGATCAACAACGCTTATCTGCTTGAAATGATGTCGAATGTACCATCTACTAGTGATGATGTTAATGACGGTCCTATAAAAGGACAGTGTCTCAGACGTGAAACAGCTGTTGCTGTTACAGACTCTGTAACACATCTTAGTGCAAATCAGTTGCCGACAACCTATAATGAAGAGGACAAAGACTATTGGGCTAGATTCCGTGATCCAAACAAGGGAGGAATATGGATTGCGTTAGACAATACGGTTCCAATGATGACTCACTTCTTGCCGGCTCAGATGAGCAACAACAATATTACTGATATGGACTTTGAGTATGTTGTTGGAAAGTCAAGAGAAAAAAATGATGCTTATATTTACGGTAGTAAGGTTGTGGAGCAGGATATAACATGTCAGAATGGTTATATTAACAGACTCGATCAGGTGTTTATTACTCCTCCTAATATTGCTGAAATGCTTCGCACTAACGGACACACAAATATCTTCAGTCACATGATTGACCGTTTCAGCGCACCTTTCTATAATGAGTCGCTCACTAGAGCATATCAGCTTCTTTATGGAAATACTGTAGACTCTATTTTCCAGAAAAGATATTTTTCTAAGGTTTCTCAGGGAGGAGGTGCTTTGAGTAGCGATGCTGGTACAGATCCTATAGGTAATCCTAGTGGAAATGCTGTTTCTTACGCACTCAACTATGATCCGGGATGGAATACATATATGGCCAGTGAAGGAAAAACTCCAAAAGAGCAGGATATGGCGGCTGTATTTGCTCCATCAGATAACAAACTTTACGAATACTTCTTTGCAGAAGATGGTGGTGGACGTTTCCTTCTTGAGGCTTACGCACCAGATTTGATTGGTTCTGTAAGAGGAGAAACAGATTATGAAAATATATATAGGTGTATTGACCAGATCCCTCTTGACGTAATACAGGCTTTGATCAACAACCTTATGAAAGATAGTTTCTGTAATTCTGTGCCTAGCAAATTCGAAACTATCAAGGACGATGCTCAGGACCCTATGCTCGATGAAACACATTATCAGTATATAGATACAGTGCTTTTGGCAAACAATGGTGCAATCTATGTTATGGATGAGGTCCTCACTCCTGCAAAGTATGCGGCTGTTTCAGCTCCGGCTCTTGTTGCGGAGGATATGCATATTTTCAATTGGGCTTTGAATCAGGTACAATTGAATAGTATAAAGGTTGACTTCTATGCATATCTGCTTGCAATGAGTTCTCGTCTCAGTTTCTTTGTTCCGAAAGATGACTTCTATTATGTTGACCCTGTTTCTTTTGCATGGGGTATTGGTAATCAGCGTGTTCTGTATTATACATGGGACAAGGCGACAAGCAAGGTCAAGTGTACTGCTTATGATTACGATTATGACTTTGCTACAGGTACAGGTGTAATTGGCGAACCTCAGGCAACTACTACTGTTTCCACCGGTGAATATGAAGACCGTTTGGCTGATATGCTTCAGACACATACCATAGTGCATTCTGATAATACAAAAACGCAAGGTATTGACGAAACTTCTACAGGTATAGAATGTGATAAGAATTATTTTATTGCAAAAAATGGTGCCCCTATATATGTGAAGGATGCAACAAAACGTGAAAATGGTTGTATGGTTAGAGGTGCATGGTTGTCTGCAGGAGAGGAAATGGCAAAGGTTATCCGTTTTGATGATAAGACAGAAGAAACAAACGGTAATGGTAATGGTATGGCTTATGAGATAGATAAGCCTATGCAGCCTGCAATAGAATCTGTTTTCAGTACATTATATAATAATCCTGAATTCAAGAACTTCTATGATCTTTGTCAGACTGATATTGAGGTACTTGAAGAACTTGGCTTAACTAAAAGTACAGATCAGAGAAAATATGAGATTTTTGTTAATGACAATGGTCTCCCTTGTTATGACAAAACTAACGGTTCTCTTGTTTCTAGCGCAACAAATGTACGATTCTTCAACAACTATAGATATACTGTATATGTTCCTACAAATGACGCAATACAAGATGCAATCGATAAAGGTTTGCCAACATGGGAAACTATACGCAAATTTATAGATACTATGAAAGCAGACGAAACAGCTGACGAGGAAGCATGGAAAGAGCAGGGACTTGCTATGGTTTCAGCACTTATCAATTTCCTGAAATATCATTTCCAGGATGAGTCTATATATGCTGATATCCCGGCTTTGCAAGAAGATGAAGATGGCTATGAAACAGCTACACTCAACTCTTCTACAGGTACTTATATGAAATTGTATGTGTCTTCAACTGGTAATGGAACATTGCAGGTTAGAGATGCTGTAAATCAGACTCGTACCATCACTTCTAATAATAATCTTATGACTAGAGATTACGTGCTGAATGCCAGTGGAACTTCTGCAAGGACTATTTCTGCTTCTTCTTTTGCAGTAGTTCATGGTATTGATGGCGTATTGAATTATAAGGAACTTGAAGGCGGTCGCTATGACAGTGATTGGAGTACACCGACAGCAGCTAAAAAGTATCTTGCTAAATATCGTATTATAGAATAAAAACAAAGCTATGAACAAGATAAAGTTTATATTAACTATGACTCTGTTCCTCTGTATAGGAACAGCTATGGCTCAGCGTCGTGTGACAGGTCGAGTTTACAGTGAAGTCGACGGTCCGGTCATCATGGCCAATGTCGTTGAGAGAGATGCCAACGACCGTATTGTTGAGGCTGCCGTAACAGATATGAACGGTAACTTCTCTATGGTTATCAAGAATCCAAAAGATTTTCTTGTTGTTTCTTATGTCGGTTATAAAACCGTAAAGATTCCTATTGGTAATAAGACCAAGTTTGATATCAAAATGGTCGATGAAATGGTTATCGATGAAGTTGTCATCAAGGCCAAGCCTAGGGTAAAGAGCAACGGTCTTACCATTCCGATGAAGGAAGTTTCTGTGGCAGCACAGACCATGAACATGGATGATGTTGAAGGTCTTTCGTTTGCTTCTGCTGATGAAGCTCTTCAGGGAAAGATTGCCGGACTTGATATCATTTCAAACTCAGGTAACCTTGGATCTGGTACAAGTATGCGTATGCGTGGTGTCAGTACTATCAATGGTAGTGCAGAACCGCTTATTGTAGTCGATGGTAACATCTTCGACTTGCCTGCAGATGTTTCTTCTACAGACTTTGAGGATCTTGATAATGAAGAGCAGTTCGCAACATTGCTTTCTGTAAATCCAGAAGACATCAAAGAAATCAAGGTTTTGAAGGATGCTGCTGCAACAGCTATTTGGGGTGCTCAGGGTGCCAACGGTGTTATTGAAATCAATACCCGTCGTGGTTCAAGAGGTAAAACAAAAGTAGACTTCTCATACCGTTTTACTGGTTCTTGGTCTCCAGAAGGACTTGATATGTTGGATGGTGACGGTTATACAATGATGATGAAAGAAGCTTATTTCAATCCTAAGCAGAGTGCTGCAACTTCAAATATGGTTGAGCTTAATTATGATCAGAGCCGTCCTGTATACTACTATAATTTTAACAAGAATACTGATTGGGTTGATGCTGTCAACCAGTTTGGACAGACTCATAACTATTATGTAACATTGAGTGGTGGTGGTGAAAAGGCTAATTTCCGTATTTCTGGAGGCTATGACCATCAGACTGGTACTATTATTAAGCAGACTTTGGATAGATTCTCTACACGTATGGTTCTCGACTATTTCGTGTCTGATCGAATCACGTTCCGAAGCAATTTTGCTTTGACTTATACAGACAACCATCGTAACTGGGATGGTGATAAGACGACTACAATTCTTGATAGAGCATATAAGGCAATGCCAAATATGTCTATTTATGAATATGATGAGCGTGGTATGCTTACTGGAGATTATTATAAAATGCTCCCTACGACTGATTCAAAAACTTCAACACCTGATGGATACTCTTCATATTATCTTTCAGATATGAAGAATAATGGTAACCCTGTTGCTATGGCTAACTTGGCATTCAATAATCAGTCAACTTACCGTATCAATCCGCAGTTTAACATTGAATATAAGTTGCTCAGCAAAGATGATTCTGGTCACCAGTTGAATTTGAATGCTGAAGTGTATATGGACGTTTATAACGAGAGCGAGAATGCATATTATCCTAGTTCTTTGACTACAAATTCATGGACTGCAGGTGTAAATAGTACATATAATAAGGAATACAAGAGTTTGGCTTTCACAAACCGTGAGAAGTTGATTTATACTCCAAAGATTTACAACCGTGACTGGTTCGTGACAATGATGGGACAGTTTGAATTGACTTCTGGTAACGGACGTCTGCAGAGCTTGTCTAAGAACGGTATGCCTTCTGGTATTGAGTCATCTACATCTGATGCGTGGGTCACAGCGCTTTCTTCTAGTACAAGTCAGTGGAGAAGTATGGCCTATTTGGGAACTGTACATGCGGCGTATAAGGATAGCCGCTATTCTCTTGACCTGACTGTTCGACGTGATGGTTCAACTAAGTTTGGTGCTGGTAATAAATGGGGAACTTTCCCTGGTATTTCTGGACGTTGGAATATCAGTGATGAACCTTTCTTTAGGCCACTTAATAAAGTTATCAGCCTCTTGTCATTCAGACCAGGTTGGGGACGCGTTGGTCGTGCGCCAGGTAATGAGTATCTGATGTATAATAAGTATAGTAATTTTGGAATTTATGGTAGCGGTAGCAATACTATTACTGCTATTAGACCCGATAATCTTCGTTTGACAGACATTAAGTGGGAAACAACGGATTCATGGAACTTGGGATTCAACCTCAATCTCTTTGAAGACCTCATCCAGTTCGACCTTAATGTGTATGACAAGACTACTTCAGATTTGTTGATGGCTGGAGTCGGAATACCAAGTTCTACAGGATACAGCTCACTTGCATGGAAAAATGTCGGCGATCTTCGTAATAGAGGATGGGAACTTTACGTAAATACAGCAAGGTTGTTCAAGAAAGGTAAGTTTTCTATGTCTGCATCATTCAATATAGCGCAGAACATTAATACAATTACAAAGATGGACGACACTGTGCTCGAGTCTATGAATGGTGACTTCAGCTATAACAATGGTGAATATCTAAAGCGTATTCAAATTGGTAATGCTGTAGGTTCTATTTATGGTTTCAAGTATGCAGGTGTATACAGATATGATTATGATCACAGTGGTTATACTGAGGAATCATACAATACTTATGGTGAAAATACTGCTGCCTATGCAGAGGCAAATGGAGATAATGCAACTTGTCCTGTAGCTCGTGATGAGAATGGAAACATTCTTTATGATTCAAAGGGAAATCCGCTTCATATGTATTATAACTATGGTGGAACAAATTATGAATTCCAGGGTGGTGATGTGATTTATGAAGATATCAACCATGACGGCCAGATCAATGAGCTTGACATTGTTTATCTTGGTAATTCTAACCCTAAGTTTAATGGTGGATTCGGTCTCAACTTCTATTACGGTGATTGGACTCTCAAGTTGAGTTTTAACTTCCGTGTAGGTAATAAGATTGTAAATATGACGCGTTTGAACAATGAGTCAATGCGTTCTAATAGCAATCAGAGTTCTGCTGTTGCTTGGAGATGGAGAAAGAATGGTGACAAAACAGAGATTCCAAGAGCTTTGAATGCAGGTATAGGTGCAAGCTACAATGCTTTGGGTAACAGCCGTTATGTAGAGAATGGAGACTACTTGAGATTCCAGTATTTCCAGCTTTCATATAGCGTCCCAACTAAGTACTTGAAGTCTATTGGTTTGCGTTCTTTGAGAGTTTCTGCTTCAGGAAATAATCTTTTGTGTTTCACAAAGTATACAGGTGTTGATCCTGAAGTTTCTTACGGAAGCTGGGGAGTCTGCACAGATAATTCAAAAACTCCAAGAGCGAAATCTTTCACTCTTAGTTTAAATGTAGGATTCTAAATTTGAGATTTATGAAAATGAAAAATTTATATAAAATTGCTCTCGGATGTTTTGTAGCCGGCACTACCTTGACGTCTTGTGATGACTTCTTGACAATTAAGCCTACATCGCAGATTGTGGAAGAAGACTTCTGGGAGGATAAGAATGACCTTGAGAATGTCGTAGCTGCATGCTATGTTCGTTTGTTGCAAGGTGACATGATGGAAAGATATATATTGTGGGGAGAGGCTCGTTCTGACAATTTTGTTAAGACAATAGGTAAAGACTGGGTAGACCTGGACAATCTTATGGGTGCAAACCTTCTTCCTACAGCCGGAATGTTCAGTTGGACACCATTTTATAACGAGATTAATTATTGTAACAAAATTCTTAAGAATGGACCACTCATTATTGAGCGCGATGTTACATTTACTGAAGAAGCTTGGAAACCAATTAAAGCTGAGGCAATAACTTTGAGGGCACTGAGCCATTTCTGGTTGCTTAGAACATTCGGTAATATACCATATGCAACATCTGATTATAATAATGATGGTCAGTATATGTTGTTGCCACAGACTCCTCAGGAGCAGGTTCTTGATAGTATAATCATGGATTTGGAATCTGTTAAGGCTGATGGTATGACTAATTATGGAAATACTGTTTTCAATAAGGGACGTATTACTCAGAAGAGTATTTATGCTTTGCTTGCTGATGTGTATCTTTGGAGAGCCAGTCTTAATGCTTCTCCTGATTCTGTAAACAAGCATGACAAATCGCGTCAAGATTATCAGAAGTGTATCGAATGTTGCGACTTTGTTATAGAACAGATGATTAAAGATAAGACGGAAGACATTAACAAGAATGGTAGTGTTGTTGGAGGTCTTACCAAAGCTTTGACAGTTGAGGACCTGTTGATTCCAAATGATCAAAACTCTAATTCTTATTCTGATGAGGTGGGTGCATTTGATGAAATCTTCGGTTCTAAGAATTCTGATGAGAGCATTTTTGAGATTCAGATAGATGGTACGAATAATAAGAATCCGATAATGGCCAGCTATTTTTATAATATCTCAAAAGCCGAAACCGGTAGTTTCTGTTGTGCTGATGCCTTGTTCTCAGGATTTGAAACGTCGCCTAATTCAACAGGACCTTCTTCTTTGTTCACTAAAACAGATATGAGAAAGTGGGAGGATGCAACTTGGGTTGGTGCTGACCAGACTGAGTATCGTGTCAATAAGTATATTGCTACAAGCGTGATGCAAGGAAAGAAAGGTGTTGTAGGTTTGAATCAGATGATGACCGATAATACAGCCAGTGACTATGAGGCAGTTTATACTAATAGATCTACAGATAATGCAAACTGGATATTCTATAGACTGAGTGATGTCATGTTGATGAAGGCTGAAGCAATAAGTCAGCTTTATACAGATGAAGCAAATCTTAGAGAAGGATTTATGCTCGTAAGACATATTTTCAAGCGTTCTAATCCGTATGCATATTCTACTACGAATAGCAATGCTAGTAATGACTCTTTGAATTTCGAGACATTCAGTACACCTGAAGGATTGGAGGCTCTTGTAATGGCAGAGAGACAGCGCGAGTTCTTCGCTGAAGGTAAGCGTTGGTTTGATCTTGTAAGATATGCTCAGAGAAAAGGTAGCACAACAGAAATGGTAAAGAACTTCCTCGGACGTAAGTACAGTGAGAATAAGAATGCAATCGTTTCTAAGTTGTCAACACTTGAGTCTTTGTTCTCTCCTATATACGAGAGTGAAATAAAGAACAATCCGCTTCTTAAGCAGAACAGTGTATGGAAAACTAACGAGAATACTTCTAAAACTGATGAATTTTAATTATGAGAACGATAAATAAAATTAAAGCTATATCAGGGGGGCTGTTTATTTTCGCAGCGTCTATGTTAAGCCTGAACAGCTGTACAGAAAATATCGATGATTCTGACCTGTATACTTTTACAGGTGAGACTATGGTCGATCATTTTGAGAATGACCCAGAGAATTTCAGCGATTATCTGACAATTCTGGGTAAAGTACACCCTAGCAAGCGTTCGGAGTCTACTATGTTGGAACTCCTGTCTGCTCGTGGTAACTACACATGCTTTGCCCCAACAAATGATGCTATTAAGCAGTATCTTGATTCATTGCTTTTGCTTAATCAAGTTACTTCAACAGATGTCAATCAGATTCCTGATTCAATCGCAGAATCAATAGTTTTCAACAGTATCATTGAGAATGAAAATGAAGAAGCGTATTCGACAACTGATTTTGTTGAAGGAGCTTTGAGCAGAACAAATATGAATGACCGATACATCAACATTTCATATGGTAATGATGTGGATGGTACTTCCGTTGTTTTTGTAAATGTTGATTCGCGTATTATTATTAAAGATATTGAGGTTACAAACGGCTATATTCATGCAATTGATAGGGTTTTGTCGCCTTCTACAGCTACAGTCGGAGACCTTGTCATGAATACTCCTAACACGTCTTTCTTTGGTCGCCTGCTTGATATTACAGGGTGGGATGACAAGCTTATGGATTACAGAGATGAGTCTTATGAAGAATTCGAGAAGGCTGGAGAAGAAGTAACAGAGGTAATAAACAATAATAGCTGGACAGGAAAATATCCAGAGCACAGATACTTAGGTTTTACAGTTTTTGCAGAAACCAACTCTGTATTTGAGGATGTTCTAGGTGCTGACAATTTAACAGTAGAAGCATTAATGGATTGGTTGCAGACAAATGGCTATTATCCAGATGCAAATTTTGATGAAAATTATACAAGTGAGGATAATGCCATCAATCAGTTTGTTGCTTATCATTTGCTTCCTGAACGTCTTACATGGAACCGTATGGTAATATTCTCTAACGAGAAGGGATTCTACAATGGTGCAATAAACGATGGTACTCAGTTCCAGACAAATGTTTGGGAATATTATGAAACAATGGGTAAACACCGTCGTACGTTGAAGATAACTGGTATAAAAGAAGGTAAGCGCATCAACAGATATTCTACAATGAATCTTACAACGTATCGTGAGCAGTCTGTTGAAATTCCAGGTGTAGAAATTAATTCTACTAATGGACAGTATGATAATAATGCTATGAATGGATATTATTATACTATAAACAGCTTGCTTCTCTGGGGACCAGATGTTTATAATAAGGTTCTAAATGAGCGTATGCGTTATGATATTTGTGCATTGTTGCCTGAAATTATGACCAATAATGTCAGATTTAACAAGACTGCAAGTTGGTTCTTCAAGTCTGATTATTTTGATGTAATCCCAAGTATGTCAGAAGAGACTGTTTTCCAGTACCTTCCAAATACAAATAATACTGGTGATGCTGGTCAGTGGACGAATTACCAGACTGACGAATTCAATATCAAAGGTGTTTTTGACTTTACTATGAAGTTGCCTCCTGTTCCATATACAGGAACATATGAAATTCGTTATGGAGTAAGTGCAAATGGAAACCGTGGTATGGCGCAGATTTATTTAGGAACCAATCCGAACAATTTGCCGCCAGTAGGTATACCGTTGGACTTGCGCGTTGAAGGAACAACAACTTCTGTTGGTTGGGTTTCAGATACTGATCTTGGTTCTGACGAAGCAATAGATGAGAAGGACAAAGCAATGCGTAATTTGGGCTATATGAAAGGACCTAAGTATTTCTATCCTGCCAGTGGTATTTCTGGTAGAGATTGTAGAAACTGCTTGCGTCGTATAATTTTCACGGGCCAATTTGAGGCTGGTGAGACATATTATATACGTTTTAAGTCTGTATTGCAGAGTTCCGCAGAGTTCTTCTTCGATTATCTTGAAATAGTACCTAAGACAATATATAATGGAGAAGTAGCTGAGGATAAGTGGTAATTTTCATAATTGGTGAGGCGGAGTGTGATCTTCTTCCGCCCACCATCTAACACACATGAAAATATTAATGCTTAAAAGTAACATTATGAACAAAAAACATATAAAATATCTGCAGGGATCTGTCATTGGGGCCGCATGTATTGCCGCTTTTGCGTCATGTACAGATGATCACTTTGATGTTAATCCAGGCGTGGCTGGACGTACAACCCTGTGGGAGAATATACAATCAAATGAGAATCTTAGCCAGTTTGCTGAAATTCTTAGTAAAGTGCATTATTCAAAGTCTAAGGGTGTATCGACTCCGCAGACCTATTCTGATTTGTTGAATCATGACCAGACATTTACCGTATGGGCGCCGGAGAATGGAGCATTTAATTACACATATTATATGGACCTCATCAATTCTGAGGATGTGGATTCATTATATAAAGTTGAGACAAATCTGCTCCAGAACCACATTACACGTTTCAGCAAGGTTATGAGTGGAGCTGATAGTACTGATATTACTTTGCTCAATAATAAAGTTGCAGTCTTTAACAGTGCTAAAGGAACAATAAAAGGTGCAAAGATTGTTGATGCAAATATTGGAGCAAGTAATGGTATACTTCATGTAGTTGATGGGAACATTGCTTATCAGCCTAATATTTATGAGTATTTTGAGTCAGTTGCGGATTTGGATTCACTTTCAAAGTATCTTAAGAGTACAGAGAGAACTGAATTTAATGAATATGCAAGTACTCAGGGACCTACTATCAATGGAGAAATAACATGGGTTGACTCTGTAATGTATACTACCAATGACTATTTCAATATCAGCAGAGCGTACATTAACTCGGAGGATAGTTTATATGTAATGATTATGCCTACAAACAAGGCTTGGAAAGAAGGTCTGGACAAGGCTGCGCCTTTCTTCAATTATAAGAAGAAATATACGCAGCAGATATCTTCTACTACTGCTGATGGAACTGTAACTACTACTACGGAGACTACTGAATTTACTGATGTTGAATTCGATTCTTTGAAGAATGCTGAGATAAAGGGTGCAATGGCTGGTTCTCTAGTCTTTAATGCAAAGTATCAGTATGGATACAACTATACACAGTTCCCGGTTGAAGGTGCGTGTGACTCTTTGACTTCAACTAATGGTGTTACATTCTATAAGCCATATTGTGCGCGTTTGTTCGATGGAAACACAACTCCTGTAACTCTCAGTAACGGTTATGGATATATTGTAGACAACTATAATTATCTGGCAAATCAGACTTGGATGTCTGATAGAATTGTTGAAGCTGAGTATTCGAACAATGTTGAGACATATACTAGATGTACACCTTCGTCAGTAAGGTACTATAAAAATATTGTAGGAGTGTTGGGTGAAGAAGGTGACACTATTGCAAAGGATTCAACAGTTGAAATCGGTATAATGAAAACTATACAGACTTCATCTGCATCAAATCCTGATGTAACATTCAAGTTGAGAAACCTTTTGTCTGGAACTTATGACATCTATGTACTTGTGGCATATAACGATGAAGCTAAGAAGCCGAATAGATTTACAGCACGTCTTTCATATCATGATGAGGATCGTGACAACGCCACAACAGAAACACTTAAGGTTCCAGAGGGTGAAGCTGGTACAGGAAACTATTTTGAGAATGTACCTACATGTGTTGATGAGAATGGAAATGCGTGCGGTGTAGACAGTGTGTTGTTGGCAAAAGACTTCAAGTTCCCTGTATGCTATTATGGTTTGGATAATGCGTACGTGACATTGAAGCTGGCAAGCTATGTAAGTTCTAGTCAGACATCTACTTATACTCGTGAATTGTGGATTGATAAAATTGTTCTGATTGCAAAAGATGAATAATGTTCTTGTTAACAAATAAAATAGGAAGACAATGAAAAGTAATATAAAGAATCAGTTCCAGCAGGGCATTTGCAGGGCCGGCGTTTGTCTCATGATGTTATCAGGAGCATCTTCGTACGCAGTTGCTCAGGATGATGCATCTGCTTCTGACGAAACAGTTAACTCTGAGGTAAAACGTAAGCCAGAAGTGGCTATGCCTAAATATGAAACCAAACAAATCAGCGGTTTCATTTATGATGCAGCAACCAAGTTGCCAGTAGATGGTGCGCGTGTTGCGGCTTACAATGATGAAAGATACAGTATAATGACTGATGAAAAAGGTAACTTCACAATTACAGTGCCTGTATTCGTCACATCATTGTATGTGTCAGTTCCTGGATATAATGATGTTCAGGTAGGTATTAATGGTGATAGAGTTCCTGATGTGGCACTCTATAGTGACAAATTCAATTCTTTCTACAAGGAATCAACAGACATTACAGCTAAAAATGGAATCACAATCGAAAATTCTACTGCTGTTACGGTTGAAACTGAGATAGAAAAAGGGTTGGGCGCAGATGTTAGGTCAATAACAAGAAACGGTCTTCAAGGACAAGGTGCAGCAATGTTTATCAGAGGTTTGAACTCTCTTAATGTAAATGCACAGCCACTGATTATACTTGATGGTATGTTCCTTGATCCACAGCTTGATCGTACAACAATACACGATGGTTTTTTCAATAATATTCTTGCAGGAATAGACGTTGAAGATATCGAGAGTGTAGAAGTTTTGAAAAACGGTACATCTCTTTATGGTGCCAGAGGTGGTAATGGTGTTGTTATAATCAATACTAAGCGTGGCCACAGTATGGCGACAAAGATCAATGTTTCAGTATTCGGTGGTTTTGAAACTATGCCAAATACTATCGACATGATGAATGCAGGTCAGTATAAGAGTTACGTCAGTGACCTTATCGGTACTACAGCTTATTATAAGGAGTATGGTTTGGGTTCTACAAACATACCTTTCCTCAATGATAATCCAAATTATTATTGGTATCCAATGTACCATAATGAAACAGACTGGTCTGATGGCTTGTACAGAACTGCATTTACACAGAACTACAAGGTAAATGTTCAGGGTGGTGATGATGTCGCTATGTATAACTTGTCTTTGGGATATACTGATGCACAGTCGTCTGCTAAAGAGAATGGATTTAACCGTTTGAACATACGTTTTAATACTGATATCAATCTTCTCAAGAATTTGAGTACTCAGCTTGACATTTCGTACAGCCGTCTCAATTACAGTTTGCGTGATAATGGATGGGCAGAGGACTATTCAGGTAGTACAATTTCTTCTCCTAACGTTCTTGGATTGATACAGGCTCCATTCTTGAGTAAATACGAATACTATACAGGAGATGACGGTAAGCTTCATTTGTCTGACATCTATGCAGGAAAGGATAATACTGATGATAACTATCCATTTGCTTTTGCATCTAGATATCAGGAAAATTCAGCTTTGGCAAACCCTTATTGGATTCTTGAAAACGGTGAAGGCTCAAACAAGAATGACCAGGAAGTTACTCAGTTCAGTTTGAATGTTATGCCGAAATATCAGATCAATAAGAATCTGTATATTACAAACCGTTTTGCATACCAGTTGAATAGAACTAGTGAGAAGTATTACCTTCCTGAAGCTGGTATACCTGTATATACTCTTGATGGACTTGGTGATGTTACAAGTGTAACTAAGAGCTTCTTCGGTAAAGAAACTTCAATATATGAAGATTTCAGAATCAACTGGGGAAATAACTATGGTGCACATGATGTAAACGTATTCGGAGGATTCCGTTTGACATCAAATTCTTACCAGGATAATTACATGACAGGTTATAATGTTGGTAACGACAAGATGCCGGATAACTCTTATTCGAATGACTTCAAGACTGTAGGTGGTAACAATGACTCATGGATGAATCTTGCATATTATCTTAATGCTAATTACAACTACAAGAACAGATATTACTTAGAAGGTACAGTTTCTGCTGAAGCTTCTTCAAGATTCGGAAAGGAAACGTCTGAAGGAATTAAGATGTTTGGTGTGAAGTGGGGTATCTTCCCTTCAATTCAGGCAGGATGGGTTCTTACAAATGAATCTTGGTTCAAGAAAAGCAAGGCTGTGAACTATCTGAAGTTGACAGTTGGATATGACGAAAGCGGCAATGACAATATCGATTATTCTTCAAGCCGTACTTACTACAAGTCTTCTGTATTCTTGAGAAATGCTATTGGTTTGCAACTTGCAAATATCGAGAATCCGGAAATTCAGTGGGAAACTACAAGACGTTTCAACGTAGGTGTTAACGGTTCATTCTTCCAGAACAGAATCTTTGCAACTGCTAACTTCTATGTAAGTAAGACTGACAACTTGTTGACTCAGAAGTCTATGAACTATATGACTGGTCTCAAGTACTATTGGTGTAACGATGGTTCTCTCCAGAATATTGGTGTAGATGCAAATGTTAATGCAATAATTATCAATGGCAGAGATTTCAAATGGCAGCTCGGAGCTTCTATTGGTCATTACAAGAATGAAATCAAGTCTCTTCCAGAAGGTGACTACACTACAAACATATACGGTGCCGAGATTCGGACAAGTGTAGGCAATCCTGCAGGAGTGTTCTGGGGATACAAGACAAAGGGTGTTTTTGCTACAGATGAAGAGGCTAAATCTGCTGGTAAAGAAGGTAAGGATTATCTGAAGTACGAGACTGGAATTACAGGGAATCCTTATAGGTACTTTAAGGCGGGTGATATACACTTCGTAGATAGGAATAATGATGGAGTTATTAGTGAAGTTGATAAGTACATTATCGGTGACCCTAACCCAGATATCTTCGGTAATATCTATACTAGCTTGAATTACAAGAGATTTACTCTCAGTGTCAATTTCAAGTATTCACTTGGAAACGATATTTACAATTACAACCGTTCACAGCTTGAAAGTCTGAACTCATTCTACAACCAGACGACAGCTGCAGTTAACCGTTGGACTACAGAAGGTCAGGTAACTGATATGCCTCGTCTTTGTTCTACAACAAGCGATGAGTGGGTAAACAACGAACGTTTCTCTGACAGATGGATTGAGGACGGTTCTTACTTGAAGCTTAAGAACGTGCGTATTTCATATGACTTGCCTTTGAATCTCAGCTGGATTCAGGGTATGACAATCTGGGTAGAAGGAAACAACCTTCTTACTCTTACAAAATACACAGGTCTTGATCCTGAGTTCTCTTGTGGAAATAGCGTACTTTATCAGGGTATTGATGCAGGTATGCTTCCACAGAACAGAAATTTCAATGTAGGAGTTAAGTTCAACTTGTAACAAATAATAATCTGCAGAAAGAGTATTCCTCCATTTAAAGGAGGAAACCTCTTTCACCGCAGACTAAAAAACTAAAGAAAATGAAAAAGATTTCAATTATAGGAGCATTGAGCTTGTCTCTTGTCGCAGGACTCACTACAACATCATGTGAGGATATGTTGACTTTGGAAACAGGAGATAAGATTTATACGAGTGCCAATGATACTCTGTACTCTTATTGGGGTATTATGAAGGCTGTTCAGGGCATTGCCGAACGTTCTGTTATTTTGGGAGAGTGTAGAGGTGATCTTGTTACATCTACAAAGTACACCAGCGATTCAATTAATAATATAGCAAACTTCAACAATCCACAGGATGGTGATTGTCGTTATCTGGAAATCAGAGATTACTATACAATCATAAACAACTGCAACTGCTATATTGCTAATGCGGATACAAACCAGATTAAGAACAATGTTAAGTACATGCTTCCTGAATATGCACAGGTCCAGGCGATAAGAGCATGGACTTATTTGCAGCTTGTTCAGAATTATGGTGAGGTTCCTTTTATATCAGAACCTATTACAAGCCTTGATGTTATAAAAAATTTTGATTATGAAGGTAATCTTGTAAATAAAGATAATTTGCTTGACAGAATCCTTGAACTTGGTCTGACAAGATATATTACGACAGCATATCCAATATATGATAAGTATCAGACTGGTGCTGTGGATATTACAGCAAAGATGTTGTATTTCCCAGTCAGACTGATTTTGGCTGACCTTTATTTGATGCGAGGACGAGATAAGAATGATTATCGACAGGCTGCACAGTATTATTATGATTATTTGAAGAATACTTCTTCAACAGTTCCTTTGTCTTATTGTACTGCAATGCAGAGTAGTATGTCTTCTACTGGATACTTATACAGTTCTTTTAATGGTTGGGGTGCTTTTGCTAGCGAATATACAAATTCGGCATTAAATGATGTAATAACAACAATTCCAAGTGCTGCTAACCGCCAATTCGGTACAATGTTGACTGGTGTATCTGACATATTCGGTTTTGAGACAACTTCAAGTCAGTCTACAAACGTAACGGAAGGTGAAGATGGTGATGAAGTTTCAACTTCTGGTTCTATTAGTACAATAATAAATCCTGAAGTTCAAGAACTTGCTCCTTCTTTAGCTTACAAGGGTCTGAACGAAGTCCAGAATTACGTATATTACAATTCGGATGATAAGAGAACTGATTTTGACTGTGGTGATGCCCGTATGCAACAGAGTATTCTTGAGTATAATTATGAGGATGAAGGATATAACTTCTGTACAAAGGCAAACAGCAATTTTGGTGGCTCTTTCTATTATGCAATACCTGTTTATAGAAAGACTGTCATATGGCTTAGATTAGCAGAGGCAATCAACCGTGCAGGATTCCCACAGTGTGCTTTTGCTATTCTTAAAGATGGTCTGAATAGTAACAACTGGCCGGAATTGGTTACTAAGAAGGTTCTTGTAAACAGAGTTGATGAGAATGGCGATTATGTATATGATGAAGAAACTGGAGAAATTCTCAAAGACACAGTATATCAGAGAGCAATGGAGTACGCTGCTAATGGCGCTTGCTATTATATCGACAGTGTTGAGTACAAGTCTTTCTTCTTGAACTTTACAGATGATGTTTGGGAAAGCAACTATGGTATTCACGCACGTGGATGCGGAATAGGTAACCCAACAACTGCAAATTTCTACAAGACTAATATTACTGGTTATGGCGACTCTACTGTTTATACATACGATTCTCTTTTGATTAAGCAAGGAGTTGATCCTAAGATTGCCAGCGAAGATGAGATTATCAACGCAGTTGAGAACCTGATTGTTGATGAGCTTGCGCTTGAGGCTGCTTTCGAAGGTTATCGTTTCCCTGACTTGGTAAGATTTGCTAACCATAAGAATGCGTCTAATATTAACGGTACAGAATGGCTTGCTGATAAGATTGCGCGCAGAAATATGAAAGTGGATGCAATGGGAGTTGTAACAGGTGAGAGAGATGAAAATCTCTATACTAAGCTTTTGGACCAGAAGAATTGGTATTTGAATAAACCTGAGTGGACTGATTAATTTTAGATGCCTTAATTTCTTAAACAAAAAAGGCATTAAATTAAATAGATAAAAAAGATGGATTTGGCATAGTTGGTTTGCTGAATCCATCTTTTTTTGTGCCTTTTTATTATTTATTATTGTTGTGATAGCTTTGCGCGCAGAGTGCATTTCGTGCTAATCAGACTAGAAAACAAAATTTTATCCGTATATTTGTAGCCAGAAATAGTATAACTTTAGAAAATTTTGCTGTATATGTTATCAGTAGATGAATTGAATGACAGATTGATAGATTTGGCATTCGCTGAAGATATAGGTGATGGTGATCATACAACATTGTGCTGTATACCTGCAGACGCAATGGGTGAGTCTAAGCTGATGATCAAAGAAGAAGGTATATTGGCCGGCGTTGAGGTCGCAAAAGAAGTTTTCCACAGATTTGACCCAGAGTTGGAAGTAGAAGTCTTCATTAAAGATGGTACACATGTTTACCCTGGTGATATAGCTATGAGTGTAAAAGGTAAGGTTCAGAGTCTTCTACAGACTGAACGCCTTATGCTGAACATACTCCAGCGTATGAGCGGAATTGCTACAATGACACATAGATACGTTGAGAAACTTAAGGGTACGAAAACTAGAGTGCTTGATACCAGAAAGACTACTCCTGGTATGCGTATGCTTGAAAAGGAGGCTGTAAAGATCGGTGGTGGAACAAATCATCGAATTGGACTTTTCGACATGATTCTTCTGAAAGATAATCATATTGATTTTGCTGGTGGAATAGAGAATGCTATTTCACGTTGTCACGAATATCTCAAGGCTAAGGGAAAAGACCTTAAGATTGAGATTGAAGTTCGAGGCTTTGACGAGTTGAAAAGGGTTCTTGATTTTGGAGGTGTAGACCGAATAATGCTTGACAATTTTACTCCTGAAGAAACAAAGAAGGCTGTTGAGATGATTGGTGGCAGATATGAAATTGAATCATCTGGTGGCATAACATTTGACACTATACGCGATTATGCTGAATGTGGTGTTGATTTTGTTTCTGTTGGTGCTCTTACACATTCCGTAAAAGGTCTTGACATGAGTTTCAAGGCTGCAGATTCTTCCAAATTGAAAATGGAGACTAAATAAGTCTAGATTATAAATTGGCGGAACTTATGCAATGGTTTATGCACCTGTTGCATGAGATTCCGCTTTTTTTACATGATAAGTATTATAAAATGGGTAGAAAGATATGAAACTAAAATTTCTAACTGCTGTACTATTGGTTGTAGCAAACATTGATATTCAAGCATGCACTAATCTTATTGTAGGTAAAAATGCTTCTACAGATGGTAGTGTGATTGTCAGTTATAGCGCCGACAATTATGGCTCGTATGGCGTGATGTATCATTCGCCAGCAGGCAAGCATCCTAAGGGAAGCATGCGTAAAATTTATGAATGGGATACGAACAAGTATCTTGGTGAGATTCCTCAGGCTGAAGTAACTTACAATGTGGTCGGCCAGATGAATGAGTTTCAGGTAACTGTTACTGAAACAACTTTCGGCGGACGTGAGGAACTTTCTGATTCAACAGGCTTGATAGACTATGGAAGCTTGATGTATCTTGCTCTGGAACGTTCAAAAACTGCACGCGAAGCAATAAAGGTTATGACTGAACTTGTTGACAAGTATGGTTATTACAGTTCCGGAGAGTCTTTCACTGTAGCCGACAAAAATGAAGCTTGGATTCTTGAAATGATTGGTAAGGGACCAGGCGTGAAAGGTGCAGTGTGGGTTGCTGTACGAGTGCCGGACGATTGTGTGAGCGCGCATGCAAACCTTAGTCGCATAACACGTTTTGACATGAAAGATAAGGAAAACGTGATGTACTCAAAGGATGTAATATCTTTTGCACGCAAAAAAGGTTATTTTTCTGGAAAAGATAGCGAATTCAGTTTTAGAGATGCTTATTGTCCTGTAGATTTTGGTGGAGTGAGATATTGCGATGCCAGAGTTTGGAGCTTCTTTAATATGTACAGCGAAGGGATGGACAAGTATCTCGATTATATCAACGGCAAGGATTTGAAGGGAGAAATGCCTCTTTTCATAAAGCCGAATAGAAAGTTGTCTGTTGCTGACGTACAGAATGCAATGCGTGATCATTACGAGGGCACACCTTTGGACATTACAAATGATCTTGGTGCAGGTGCTTACACGATGCCGTACAGACCAACGCCTTTGGAATTTAAGGTTGATGGTAAGACTTATTTCAACGAGCGTTCGATATCAACACAGCAGGCTGCTTTTGTTTTTGTCGGTCAGATGAGATCTTCGCTTCCTGATGCTGTCGGTGGTGTTGTATGGTGGGGTAACGACGATGCAAACATGATAGCGTTTACTCCTGTATATTGCAGTTCAACTACAGTTCCTGTATGTTTCACAAAGATTCCTGATTCCCAGGATGACGTCACTTTCTCTTGGAATTCAGCATTCTGGTTGTGCAACATGGTATCGAACATGGTTTATCCGTACTACAGTAAAATGATCGGTGATTTGAGAAACTATCAGAACGAACTCGAAACTGGATTCCTCGGTGCACAGAAAGAAGTTGAAAGTAAAGCTTCTGCAATGTATGCAGACAATAAATCCGATGCTGTAAAGTATCTTACGGAATATTCAAATGCTTCTGCTGTAAAGATGATGTCTAGTTGGAAGAAACTTCTTGAATATCTCACTGTAAAGCATCTTGACATGTGCGTGAAACATGAGGAAAACGGACGTTTCAAGAAGACTAAGGATGGATTGGCTGAACCGCCTGTACGTCCTGGATATTCTGAAAAGTTCAATAAGAGAGTGGTTGAGGAAACTGGCAATCGTTACGCTATGCCTCAGTGATAAGTAAGAATATATTAAATGATGAATATATAAATTTTAGGAGATAAAAATATGGACAATGAATTGATTAAGCAGTGCGAAAAAGTTGCTGAAGTATGGGCAACTGATTCTGTTTTTGATGCCGAAACTCAGGCTTCTGTAAAGAAAATGCTTGAGAATGAAGACAAAACTGAACTCGTTGACAGTTTTTACCAGACTCTGGAATTCGGTACAGGTGGACTTAGAGGTATCATGGGTGCAGGTACTAACAGAATGAATATATATACTGTTGGTGCTGCGACTCAGGGTCTTGCAAACTACTTGAACAAGAATTTCAAGGATATGGAGCAGATCAGTGTTGTTGTCGGCCATGACTGCCGCAACAACAGCCGTCTTTTTGCAGAGAAGTCTGCAGAAATATTCTCTGCAAACGGCATCAAGGTTTATCTTTTCGAAGATATGAGACCTACACCTGAGGTGTCTTTTGCAATACGTCATCTCGGATGTCAGAGCGGTATCAACATCACAGCCAGCCATAACCCACGTGAATATAACGGCTACAAGGCCTATTGGGATGATGGTGCTCAGGTTCTTGCTCCGCATGACAAGGGTATTATTGAAGAGGTTAACAAGGTTAGATACGAGGATATAAAGTTTGAAGGCAACAAGGATCTTATTCAGATTATAGGAGAGGATGTTGATTCTGTTTATCTCGAGAAGATTCATTCAATATCAATTGATCCTGAAGTAATCAAGCGTCAGAAGGATTTGAGTATCGTATATACTCCAATACATGGTACTGGTATGACTCTTATACCTCGTTCTCTCAAGCTTTGGGGATTTGAGAACGTTAACTGTGTGCCTGAACAGATGGTAAAGAGTGGTGATTTCCCAACAGTAGTTTCTCCAAATCCTGAAAATGCAGAGGCGCTTACTCTTGCAATCAATCTTGCTAAGAAAATTGATGCTGATATTGTAATGGCCAGTGACCCGGATGCAGACCGTGTAGGTATGGCCTGCAAGAATGATGAAGGCGAATGGGTTCTCCTTAACGGTAACCAGACATGTCTTATATTCTTGTACTACATCATCAAGAACCGTATTGCTCAGGGCAAGATGAAAGGTAATGAGTTTGTTGTTAAGACAATCGTTACTACTGAGCTTATCAAGAAGATTGCAGACAAGAATAATATTGAAATGTTTGACTGCTATACAGGCTTCAAGTGGATTGCACGTGAAATCAAGTTGAACGAAGGCAAGAAGCAGTATATCGGTGGTGGTGAAGAAAGTTACGGATTCCTCGCTCAGGATTTCGTACGTGATAAGGATGCTGTCAGTGCATGTTCACTTTTGGCTGAGATCTGCGCTTGGGCTAAGGATCAGGGCAAGACTCTTTACGATGTACTTATGGATATATATCTTGAGTACGGATTCAGCTACAACATGGCGATAAGCGTTGTAAAACCTGGTAAGACTGGTGCTGACGAGATTAAGGCTATGATGGAGAACTACAGAACTAATCCTCCAAAGGAACTCGATGGTTCAAAGGTTGTTTGCATCAAGGACTATAAGTCTCTTAAAGCAACTGACGCAGAAGGCAATCAGACAGATCTCGATATGCCAGAAACAAGCAATGTACTCCAGTTCTTTACAGAAGATGGTACAAAAGTCAGTGTAAGACCTTCTGGTACAGAACCAAAGATTAAGTTCTATGTTGAAGCTTCAGGTGCAATGGGATGCTCTAAGTGCTACCGCAGTGCAGTTGCTGCAGCTGAAGAAAAAGTTAAGTCTATTGCAAAGTCACTGGGCATCTGATTTGACCTCATCAGACATGTGCATCTCCAGTTTTTGTCTAGTTTTATGACTGACATGTGCCCTGTGTCTGACGCTGTAAGTTTTTGATTGCATTATAGTTTAATGTAAATATTAATGCTTATCTTTGCACGGCTTTTGAAAAAAAGGCCGTGCATTTGCCCTTGTAGTTCAATGGATAGAATACCGGATTCCGGTTCCGACGATTGGGGTTCGACTCCCCACAGGGGTACTAATTTTTTAAGGGTTTAAGGTAGTTCTGCGTGCATCAAGTATGGCAGAACTTTTATATTTTAAAGCAGATGAAGATTTTTTACACATTACTGATGCTGATAGGCTCAAATCTGTTTATGACTCTGGCTTGGTATGGCCACTTGCGTCTGCAGCAGATGAATATCAGCAACAATTGGCCTTTGATCGGTGTTATTCTTTTTTCGTGGGCGATTGCATTTTTTGAATATTGTCTGCAAGTTCCAGCCAACAGAATCGGTTTCGTAGACAATGGAGGTCCTTTCACGTTGATGCAGCTGAAGGTTGTTCAGGAAGTGATTTCACTTATGGTATTTACCATCATAGCTAATTTTATGTTCCAGCATCAGGAAATACATTGGAATCATTTCGCCGCGTTCGGATGTCTTGTTTTGGCCGTGTATTTCGTGTTTATGAAATAAGCATATTTTTACAGTTATGCCTGTAACAGAGTTATATGAAGGTTTGTACACAAGCGTGTACAAACTTTTTTGTTTTATATTTTCAAGTTACATGCAGAAAGCCTAAATTTGCATAAAAAGTGTGCATACGCTTTGGTGGCAGGTAGAAAAATGTATTTTTTGAAGTATCTGCATTTTTTATGAGGCATGCTTCGACTTATTAATTAATCTTTGAATTATTCGTATTTTTAAAAATATATTTACCGTGGATAGTAAGCAAAGATACATGATGCGTGGCGTAAGCGCTGCGAAGGAGGACGTTCACAATGCTATTAAAAACATTGATAAAGGTATTTTCCCACAGGCGTTCTGTAAGATAATTCCGGATATTCTCGGTGGTGATCCTGAGTACTGCAATATTATGCATGCAGACGGTGCCGGCACAAAATCTAGTCTGGCATACGTGTATTGGAAAGAAACAGGTGATCTTTCTGTCTGGAAAGGTATTGCACAGGATGCTCTTATAATGAATACAGACGACCTTCTCTGTGTCGGAGCTGTTGACAATATTCTTGTGTCCAGCACAATAGGACGCAACAAGATGCTTGTTCCAGGCGAAGTTATTTCAGCCATTATCAACGGCACTGATGAACTTTTGGCCGACATGCGTAAGATGGGAATCGGTATTTACGCAACTGGAGGTGAGACTGCAGATGTTGGTGATCTGGTTCGTACAATAATCGTCGATTCAACTGTTACTTGCCGTATGAAGCGCAGCGATGTTATCAACAATGCCAATATCCGTCCGGGAGATGTCATAGTAGGTTTGAGCAGTTGCGGTCAGGCTACTTATGAAACTGAGTACAACGGAGGAATGGGAAGCAACGGTTTGACCAGCGCACGCCACGATGTTTTTGCAAAATATCTTGCAGAAAAATATCCTGAGAGTTTCGATAAGGCTGTTCCTGAAGAGCTCGTTTACAGTGGTACTTGCCATCTTAATGACGAAGTGGAAGGTTCACCTATAAATGCGGGTAAGCTCGTGCTTTCTCCTACTCGTACCTACGCACCAGTAATCAAGCGTATGCTCGATGAGATGAGACCTAAAATCCATGGTATGGTGCATTGTACCGGTGGAGCTCAGACTAAAGTCCTTCACTTTGTCGGCGATAATTGCAAAGTTGTTAAAGACAACATGTTCCCTGTACCTCCATTGTTTAAGCTCATTGCTAAAGAAAGCAATACTGATTGGAGCGAGATGTACAAGGTCTTCAATATGGGCCATAGAATGGAAATCTACGTTAGTCCTGAAGATGCAGAACAGGTTATCAGCATAAGCAAGTCATTCAATATTGATGCTCAGATTGTCGGACACATCGAAGAAGGCAAGAAGAGTCTTACCATCAAGAGCGAGTTCGGTGAATTTAATTATTGATAAATCAAGTTTTAGATGTCAGGAAAAAATAGTTTGCTGGATAAGCTTGATGATCTCAGATCTCGTTTCGAGGAGGTTTCGACACTCATTACAGACCCGAATGTGATTGCGGATCAGCAGAGATTTGTACGTCTTACTCGTGAATATAAGGAACTCGAAGACCTTATGAAGGCAAGAAAGGAGTATGCCGACCTTCTTGGAAACCTTGAAGAGGGTAAGAATATCCTTCTTACAGAAAGCGATCCAGAGATGAAAGAGATGGCACGCGAGGAAGTTTCTCGATGCGAGGCCAGAATTCCGTCTTTGGAAGAGGAAATAAAGCTGATGCTTATACCTAAAGACCCAGAAGACTGTAAGAATGCAATATTGGAAATTCGAGGCGGTACTGGAGGCGACGAAGCTGCATTGTTTGCAGGAGACCTCTTCAGAATGTACTCTAAATATGCCGAGAAGAAAGGCTGGAAACTTGAAGTTTCGAGTGCCAGTGAAGGTGCATCTGGCGGTTTCAAGGAAATTGTATGCTCCGTTACAGGTACTGATGTATACGGTACATTGAAGTATGAAAGTGGTGTACACCGTGTTCAACGAGTTCCCGTTACCGAGACGCAGGGACGTGTACATACTTCTGCCGCTACAGTTGCTGTACTTCCTGAAGCCGAAGCCTTTGATGTGGTAATCAACGAAGGTGAAATACGTTGGGATACATTCCGTTCAAGCGGTGCCGGAGGTCAGAATGTCAATAAGGTTGAGTCTGGAGTTAGACTTCGATATAATTGGAAAAATCCTAACACCGGAGTTGTCGAAGAGATTCTTATTGAATGTACCGAGACGCGCGACCAGCCTAAAAACAAAGAGCGTGCATTGGCACGATTGCGTACCTTCATTTACGACAAAGAGCATCAGAAGTATGTCGATGACATAGCTTCAAGACGTAAAACCCTTGTTTCTACAGGTGACAGATCTGCAAAGATTAGAACGTACAATTACCCTCAGGGACGTATAACGGATCATAGAATCAACTACACAATATATAATCTGGCTGCTTTTATGGACGGCGATATTCAAGATTGCATCGACCATCTCATTGTGGCAGAAAATGCAGAAAGACTCAAAGAAGCAGAACTTTAGAATTTACATTGTGTATTTAAATAATAGAATAGTAATCATTTAACAGCATTTATAAAATGAACAGAAAACAATTGTTTGAGAATATCAAGGCAAAGCGTTCATTCTTGTGCGTAGGTCTTGATACTGATATAAAGAAGATACCAGAGCACCTCTTGACTGAGGAAGATCCAATATTCAGTTTCAACAAAGCCATTATCGATGCTACTGCTCAGTACTGCATTGCCTATAAGCCAAATCTTGCTTTCTACGAGAGTATGGGTGTTAAGGGCTGGATGTCTTTCGAAAAGACAATAAAGTACCTTAATGACAATTACCCTGAGCAGTTCATTATTGCAGATGCCAAGAGAGGCGATATCGGCAATACTTCAGCCATGTATGCACGTACATTCTTTGAGGAACTAAATCTTGATGCTCTTACGGTAGCTCCTTATATGGGCGAGGACAGCGTTTCTCCGTTCTTGGGCTATGATGGCAAGTGGGTTATTTTGCTTGCTTTGACATCAAACAAGGGTAGCCACGATTTCCAGTTGACCGAGGATAAAGACGGCGAAAGACTTTTCGAGAAAGTTCTCCGCAAGTCACAGGAGTGGGGCAATGCTGACAACATGATGTATGTTGTAGGTGCAACTCAGGGACGTATGTTCGAAGATATCAGAAAGATTGTTCCTGACCATTTCCTTCTGGTTCCTGGAGTAGGAGCTCAGGGCGGTTCACTTGAAGAAGTGTGCAAGTATGGTATGAACAGCACTTGCGGTTTGATAGTCAACTCCAGCCGTGCCATCATTTATGCAGACAAGACTGCTGACTTTGCTTCTGTAGCAGGTGAGAAGGCTAAAGAAGTTCAGATGCAGATGTCTGATTTGCTTAAGGCTATTCTTTAAAACGATATTTGTTCTCCGTCTGCGTCCAATGGTATGCAGACGGAGTTTTTTTAATACCAGAATACCGTGTCAGCATCAAAGATAATCAATGATCCCGTATTTGGATTTATCAATATACCCGGAGGTCTGCTTCTGGATATAGTCAAGCACCCTGTGTTCGAACGTTTGACCAGAATCAGACAGTTGGGACTGGCGCATGTTGTTTATCCTGGTGCTCAGCATACACGTTTTCAGCATTCCATCGGTGCCCTGCATCTTACCTCATTGGCCATTCAGACTCTTTTGGAAAAAGGCAATTTCATCTTTGAAAGCGAGGCTGAGGCTGTACGTGCAGCCATTCTTCTTCATGATGTAGGGCATGGTCCGTTCTCCCACGTCCTGGAGAATACACTTATAACAGGTGTCGACCATGAAGAGATTTCTTTGCTTCTCATGGAGCGCATGAATGAGGAGTTCCGCGGACGTCTGAATCTTGCCATAAAGATTTTCAAGGACGAATATCCGAAGAAGTTTCTCCATCAGCTCATAAGCAGTCAGCTCGATATGGACAGACTAGACTATCTCCGCCGCGACAGTTTCTATACAGGAGTTACGGAAGGAAATATCGGCTCTGCCCGTATAATAGAGATGCTCAACGTACATGATGATTCTTTGGTTATCGAAAAGAAGGGCATATATTCCATCGAAAACTACCTTGTAAGCCGTCGTCTGATGTATTGGCAGGTCTATCTCCACAAGACAGCTGTAGCGGCCGAGCACGTTCTTATAAATGCCCTTAACAGAGCGAAATACCTCGCTTCGCAAGGTGTGGAATTGTTTGCTTCTCCAGCTTTACACTATTTCTTGTATAATAATGTCGATGCCGAGCGCTTTTTTTCGTCCGGTGAAAGCCTTGATATGTATGTACAGCTTGATGACAACGATATCATGGGTGCACTGAAAGTCTGGTGCAATCATCCCGATAAGATTCTGTCTACATTGAGCCATGACCTCATAGACAGGAATATTTTCAAGGTAGAAGTTTCGGAGGAAAGACCATCCGACGAATATATACAGCAGAAGATAGACGAGATTTCTTCTGTATTTGGAATTACATCCGATGAGGCCCGTTATTTCATCTCTTTGAATGAGCTGGGTAAGGATATGTACAACCTGAGCGATGACAACATTGAGATTCTTCAGAAAGATTCGTCAATATGTGATATCACAGAAGCTTCGGACATGCTGAATATTTCAGTCCTTTCAAAGAAGGTACGTAAATTCTATTTCTGCTATCAGCGTTTGAATTGAAAAACAGGTTGACGTGTGTTTCTTTTTTATGTTATGTACGTCTGATATGCTTTATGTATGTCTGTTCTGAGCATAAAAGAAACCGCAAATTCGGGCTAAGTTTTTTGTGCATATATTTCCTTTATGACTCTCTTAATATATTTTCTTATCCGTAACAACATCCATGTACATTTGTCTTAATACTCGAAGAACTGATTGTTGACATGGATGGTATGGCACTGCGAGTGCAAAAAACAAACAGAGTATGCACGAATAATTTTATTCTCCTGCATACTCTGTTTGTTTTGTTATATACCGTTCTACTTGTGTCGCCACACAACTTGACGGTTTTCTTTTACGCTTCTGTCAGTATTTGTTCATGCGAAAATACCTCGTAGAGGTCACTCCAAGAATCTGAAAGTTCCTGCATTGAGTGGAATAAAATGTCTGCTCCTTTGTCTGTCAGAACAGAGTCGGGCAGTGGACCTGTGTTTACGGCTACGGTAAAGCATCCTGAAGCAACTCCGGCTTCGACACCCAATGGCGCGTTTTCGACAACCATAGAGTTGCTTATATTCAAGTTTCCGCCCTTCTGAAGTCCCATCAGGTAAGGTTCAGGATTAGGCTTTCCGTATTTCACGTCGAATGCCGTAACCATGAGCTCTTTGCAGAATATTCCAGGGAAGTTTCTGTGAAGCCTTTCCAGAAGAGTCTTTTGCCCAGAACCGGTAACAACCATCGGTATTATTCCGTCGCCTTTCACTTTGTTGAGCAGTTCAAGTGCGCCGGCCATAGGCTTGGCCTCAGGCTGTTTGTTGAACAGCTCGCTTTTGTATTCATATATATTCTTGATTTCTTCTTCCGTGGCTTCGATACCCCTTTCTCTTTGGCTGACGATGTTTATCGTACCTGCTCCCGTTCTTCCTTCATGCATATACGCTTCCTGCTGCGACATGTGCATGCCGAAATGTTCCATTGTCTTATGCCAGCATAGTGCATGGTTCTTCATCGAGTCGAAAAGCACACCGTCCATGTCGAACATGACGGTCTTCAATTCCATTTTTCTGAGGCCTTTCCTGCGCATATACTTATCCAAGGCCTCAATTATCGTATTCTTATCCACTTGTGTTTGTAGTTTTATATTATTGTGTCGTATTTGCTTTTAAAATACATATCCGAAACTGAACAGGACGCCCACCTTGTCTGACTGGTTAGATCCGCTTATGTATACAGACAATGGACCAATGAAGCTGTCGTAAGAGTATGATACTCCATAACCGAGCAGAGGCTTGTTCTCAAACGACTTTTTGAATCCGTTTCCGTTGACACCTCCGTTGATTATTCCGCTGACGTAATGCTTTCCGCCAATCCTCATTCTTCCCTCTAGTTTCGCAATCATGATGGTTCTGTCGCACCATTCTATTTTTCCTATTCCGTAGAATGGTATGTGTATCGGCAGGTAGTGTCCTTCCCAAGGTCCTCCGATGATGTTGTATATGCCGTACAGGTAGGAATTCTTGTCGAGTGCACGGAAATACAAAGAAGGAATCAGATTGAATCTGTACGATACTGGACAATACATGGTTCCGTAGAAACGTCCTCCATATACAATTCCCATACCGTTTGCTGCTACTTCATTTCCTAAGTAAATGTTCGATTCAGCCTCAATTTTCAGTCCCTTCGTAGGGAACAGTTTCTTGTTTGTCGTATTGATGTTTGCATTGATGAATATATCGCCGTAGTTCTTGGTTCCGTCCATAGTACTTGTGAACCATCCACTGCCGTTTTCATCATTTATCAATGTGTTTTTGAAATTGTAGTTGTTGAAGCGTGCACCCATTCCGATTTTAGCAAACTTCCAGCTTTTCGATATTTCCAGTGCAACCTTGTTGTCCGAGAAGGTGGTGCTGGCAGATGCATCGCCTTTGTGCTTGAACTTGACATCATTGTATCCGACTTCGTAGCTTATGCCAACATAGTATCCTTTCATAACCATTGACATAGCATCGAGCTTTAGCATGTACCTTTTTCCAACCCTTGCCGTGACACCTGCCTGCGACGGAATCTTCATGAACGGCAATCTCAGATAGCACTGCATCATCAGGCTCGCCGCTTCTTCGCTTTCGAAGTTTGCACCAAGGCTTATGACATCATTTGGGAACGGTATGTATGCGTCCTTGTCGTTTTCGCGTTTGTATAATTCGTTTCTCAGATACGCGAAAGTCTTTTTTCTGTCTTTGAGATATTCTTCATTGCCGCCGACTTTCTCTCCGAGTTCCTTAAGATCGTCAACTTTCTTCATCGCGGCCTCAGTTCCTCGAGTTATGAGTGTGTCAATGGCAGCCTTGTTGAAACTTGCCGAAGAATATCCCTTTACGTTTACGTTGATGTATATGTCTGTGTTTTCTTTGTTTCTTGCATATTTTTCAGAGCTGGACAATGAAATCAGCTGATTCATTATGTCCATCATGCTCTTGATTCCTTTGGCATCCTTTTTGCCTTCGCTGAGGTCTACTCCGATTACAATGTCTGCACCCATCTGTCTGGCAATGTCGACCGGGTAATTGTTAAGCAGTCCGCCGTCAATAAGAAGCATCGAATCTTTCTTCTGCGGGCTGAACACTCCGGGAATGGACATGCTGGCTCTCATTGCCGAATCCAGGCGTCCGCTCCGTGATATTATTTCCTTTCCGCTCACGATGTCTTCTGACACACACGCAAATCTCACCGGCAGTTTGTCAAAGTCCGTACTGTCACCGTACATCTCTGTCAGTTTGGTGAACATCTTCATTACGTTCTTGCCTTCTACGAACCCGATAATATTAAGCGAGTTGAAGTCCGTAGATTGTCCTTCTTCGTTGAGCTGGATGTTGATATTGTAACTGTCTTGTCTTTCCTTGGTGATGAAAGATTCCTCGCTGCGTTTCTTGCTGTCGCCAAGCAGATAAGCCCAGTCCTGTGATCTGAAAAGACTATCCATGAATTCAGGTGGATAGCCTGCTGAATACAGTCCTCCAACAATGGCACCCATACTTGTTCCGACAACCATGTCTATCGGTACTCCGGCTTCTTCAATGACCTTTAGTACTCCTACGTGTGCGGCGCCTTTGGCTCCACCACCGCTCAGTACTACTGCTATTGTCGGTCTTTTGCGTTTGCCTTCATTGTGGGGCATGTTTTCAGCATAGACGCAGATGAAAGTACACAATGCCAGTACGATGGTTGTAAGAATCTTCAGATATGCATGGAATGAAACGCGCGGAGCGTTGTGACGTATGGCGTGCATGGCTGGGGATGTTGGTTATTAAATAGATAATCCCGCCCCACATGGATATACCAACAGCGGGATCGGGATCATCTGAATTTCTATGATTTTACGAATGCATTATTTCAATCTAGCCTGAATGGCCTTGCTTTCTTCCTCATATCCCGGTTTGTTGAGAAGAGCAAACATGTTCTTCTTGTATGCCTCAACTCCAGGCTGGTTGAAAGTGTTAACTCCGAGAACCTCACCGCTGATACCGCAAGCCTTCTCGAAGAAGTATATGAGCTGACCGATGTAGTACTCGTTGAGCTTAGGAAGGCTGATTCTCATGTTTGGAACGCCACCGTCAACGTGTGCGAGCTGAGTTCCGAGTTCGGCCATCTTGTTAACCTCGTCGATTCTCTTTCCTGCGAGGAAGTTCAGACCATCGAGATTCTCTTCGTCAGAAGGTACTTCAAGCTTGCAGTTTGGAGTTTCTACAGATATTACAGTTTCGAATATTGTGCGCTCACCGTCCTGAATCCACTGACCCATTGAGTGGAGGTCTGTTGTGAAGTCAACAGCTGCTGGGAAGATACCCTTACCGTCCTTACCTTCAGATTCTCCGTAGAGCTGCTTCCACCATTCGTTCATGAAGTGGAGCTTCGGCTGGAAGTTTACGAGTATTTCAATCTTCTTGCCGTCAGCGTAGAGAGCATTTCTGCAAGCTGCGTACATAGCTGCTGGGTTTTCTGCGAATGGAACGTCAGCACCAGTAGTCTTCTCCATGTCCTGAGCACCTTCGATGAGCTTTTCGATATCGAATCCAGCACATGCGATAGGGAGCAGACCAACCGGAGTGAGTACAGAGAAACGTCCGCCTACGTTGTCAGGAATAACGAATGTTTTGTATCCTTCCTTGTCGGCAGTAGTGCGTGCTGCACCCTTCTTGGCGTCAGTAACGGCAACGATAACCTTCTTAGCTGTTTCCTTGCCTCTCTGATCCTCACACTGCTTCTTGAGAAGTCTGAATGTGATGGCTGTTTCAGTTGTAGTTCCTGATTTAGATATATTGATGACACCGAATTTCTTGTCCTTCAGATACTCTGTGAGTTCGAAAAGGTAATCCTCACCGATGTTGTTTCCTGCAAACAGAATTCTAGGTCCGTTGTTAGGGATAAGCCATGAGAAGCTGTTGCTGAGAGCTTCGATAACGGCACGTGCACCGAGGTAGCTTCCTCCGATACCTGCAACAACGATTGCTTCGCAATTCTCGCGGAGAACCTTAGCTGTCTCGTTAACTTCAGCTATGAATTCTTTAGTAGTTGATGATGGAAGATGCATCCATCCCAAAAAATCATTGCCTTTGCATGTTCCGTTTTCGAGAGCTTCGATTGCGGCTTTCACTTTTGGCTCGTAGGCTTCAACAGCTCCGGCTGCAACGAACTGTGCGGCTTTGCTGATGTCAAGTTTCATATTCTCCATATTTACCTTATTTAAATTATGTATTGAGTATTTCTTTTTTTTGTAATACTATTTTCTCTTTCTCCTTTGCCGATTTGTCATTTGAAGGATTCAGACAATAGCTTTATCTCTACCATTGGGGAAATCTTCTCGTACAGAATGTTGTATACAGCGTCCAGAATAGGCATGTTGACATGATATTTCCGGTTGATTTCCTTCATGCAGTTTGTTCCGTAGTAACCTTCTGCAATCATTTCCATTTCCAGCTGTGCTGTCTTGACAGAATATCCTTGTCCGATCATTGTTCCGAACACTCTGTTGCGAGAGAAGTTGGAGTAGGTGGTTACGAGCAGGTCGCCCAGATACACAGAATCTTCTATGTGTCTTTCGCAAGGCTCTACAGTTTGCAGGAATCTGTCCATTTCCTGCAGTGCATTGGCAATGAGGACAGACTGGAAGTTGTCTCCGTATTTCAGTCCGTGGCAGATGCCGGTAGCGATGGCATAGACGTTCTTGAGCACAGAACCGTATTCTATGCCTTCGACATCTGTGCTTATTGAAGTCTTGACGCTGGCCGATGCCAATAGGTCTGATATCAGCGATGCGTTTTCCAGACTTCGGCATCCTACAGTGAGGTAGCACAATCTGTCCAGCGCTACTTCTTCTGCATGTGATGGGCCGCCGATAGTCGCTACCTGATCTTCAGGCACTTTATACATTCGTTGGAAATATCGTGACACTGTGATGTTTTCGTCCGGCACAATACCCTTGATGGCCGTAACGACCATCTTGTCTCTCAGGTTAGTCTTCAATTTCTTCAGATGACTTTTGAGATAAGGTGATGGTGTGACGAATATCAGAGTGTCTGAATTCTTCACGATGTCGTTAATGTCTGACGAGAAGTTTATCCTGTTGACATCAAAATGCAGTCCGGTGAGGTAGGCCGGGTTGTGGCCCAGCTTCCTGAACTCTTCTATCCTGTCTGCGCGTCGGATATACCAGTTGATGTTTTCTTCATGGTTCATCACAATCTTGGCTATAGCTGTTGCCCAGCTTCCGCCACCCATGATGGCCACTCGTCCGCAACTTTCGAAATGCATGATTGTCAGGTTGAATGAGAAAATGTTTATATTTTTTCTATACAAGCTGTGATTTCGTCAACCGATGGCTTTCTGATTTCCAGCTTGTATTTTTTCAGTATTTCTCCGATCTGCTGCTGCACCTTCTGTGCGTTTGCACCCTGCAGGTCGGCCACGAGATTGTATCCGGCTTTCTGGAGTACCGGAACGATTTCCTCTTCAAATCCCAATTCTGTATATTTTGATACAGGGTCTTTAGGCACTTTCTTTTCCGGACGCATCTGCGGGAAGAAGAGTACCTCCTGTATAGTTGTCTGTCCTGTCATGAGCATCACGAGTCGGTCTATACCGATTCCGATACCAGATGTTGGAGGCATACCGTACTGAAGCGCTCTCAGGAAGTCCTGGTCGATGATCATTGCTTCGTCGTCGCCTTTGTCGGCCAGACGCATCTGCTCCTTGAATCTCTCTTCCTGGTCGATAGGGTCGTTGAGCTCTGAATAAGCGTTTGCCAGCTCTTTTCCATTGACCATGAGCTCGAATCTTTCAGTAAGTCCCGGCTTTGATCTGTGCATCTTTGTCAGAGGCGACATTTCTACCGGATAGTCTGTGATGAATGTAGGCTGAATGAATGTGCCCTCGCAGAATTCTCCGAAAATCTCGTCAATGAGCTTGCCCTTACCCATAGTGTCGTCTATCTCCATGTTGAGCTTCAGGCATATTTCGCGGATTTCTTCTTCGCTCTTTCCTTCGAGGTCATATCCTGTCTTTTCCTTGATGGCTTCGAGAATAGGCAGTCTTCTGTAAGGTGCCTTGAAACTTATTGTCTTGCCGTCGATTACTGTTTCCGGTTTGCCGTTTACTGCAGTACATATCTTTTCGAGCAAAGTTTCTGTGAATGACATCATCCAGTTGTAATCCTTGTACTGCACGTAAAGTTCCATGCATGTGAATTCAGGATTGTGGTTCTTGTCCATTCCTTCGTTGCGGAAGTTCTTTCCTATTTCGTATACACCTTCAAATCCGCCGACGATGAGTCTCTTCAGATACAGCTCTGTGGCAATACGGCAATAGAGGTCTATGTCGAGAGAGTTGTGGTGTGTGATGAATGGGCGTGCACTGGCTCCGCCTGGGATAGACTGCAGTATAGGTGTCTCAACCTCTGTATATCCAGCTTCGTCAAGCACTCTTCTCATAGTTGAAATCACCTTTGTTCTTTTGAGGAAAGTGTCCTTGATGCCGTCGTTGACGATGAGGTCAACGTAGCGCTGGCGGTATCTGAGTTCTGGATCTTCGAAAGCATCGTATGCCACTCCGTCCTTGTACTTTACGATTGGAAGCGGCTTGAGGCTCTTGGCCAGTACTGTGATTTCTTTTGCATGAACGCTGATTTCTCCTGTCTGGGTTCTGAATACGAATCCCTTTATGCCGATGAAGTCGCCAAGGTCAAGAAGTTTCTTGAACACGGTGTTGTACATTTCCTTGTCTTCTCCCGGACAGATGTCATCGCGTGTGATATACACCTGAATGCGTCCTTTAGAATCCTGTATCTCCACGAATGAAGCTTTTCCCATGATTCTGCGGCTCATCATTCTACCTGCAATGCACACTTCGCGATTCTCCTCTTCGTTGAAGTTTCTGATTATTTCCTCAGAGAATGCGTTTGTAGGGTATTCTGCTGCCGGATATGGGTCTATGCCCATTGCGCGCAGCTGCGCGAGGTTGTTCCGACGGTTGATTTCCTGTTCGCTTAATTCTAGTACGTTCATATATTGATTAATTATGTTCTTGCGGTCTGTTTGCCGGCATCCTTTTCCCGCGTTTGGCGTATGGACACTATCCGGCATAATATGTTGCAAATGTAGTAATTTATGCTGACAAAGCTGACCTGTACGGCTATATTTGTTGTTTTTGCTTTTATTTTTTTCTTTTTTCATGTTAACAGATGCAAGCGCCTGCGCCGTTTATTCCGAGCGCTTGCAATGTTCGTTCCGAGGGCTCGGAATTTTCAGCTCGGGCGCCCGTGCCTTTTGTTTATGGCCCTTGCATACGCTGTTTTTATTTCATTTTTATGTCGGAAAACATTATTTTGAATCTATTGGTTAAATAATGGCTGATTTTTTTCTATGTTTGTAGTCTCAAATGTGTTGTTTGCATAATTGTGTGTGGCTATATAATTGACTGAAAATAATTTTTTAAGCAAAAAATATGGAAAAGAAGAAATCCTATGTTGGATTGTCTCGTGCCGAAGTTGAAGAAAGCAGACGAAAGCACGGTGACAATGTTTTGACGCCTAAACAGAAAGAATCTCTGTTTATGAAGTTTTTGGGCAAGTTTGCCGACCCTCTAATCATTATTCTTATAATTGCCGGCATCTTGTCGCTCGGAATATCATTCTACGAATTTTTCGGATTGGGCGAGGGCACTGTGGTGTTCTTCGAACCTGTCGGAATATTTGTAGCCATTCTCTTGGCCACAGGTTTGTCTTTCTTCTTCGAGATGAAGGCAGACAAGGAATTTGCTCTGCTTAATCAGGTCAACGACGATGAGCCAGTCAGAGTTATTCGTGACGGCAATACTCAGGAGGTTCCTAAGCGTGATGTAGTAGTAGGTGATATTGTTGTTATAGGTACAGGCGACGAGATACCTGCCGACGGTGTGCTTCTTGAAGCTGTGTCGCTCAACGTTGACGAATCGACTCTTACCGGTGAGCCTTTGTGTCACAAGACTACCGACGAAAGTCTTTTCGACAGCAATGCCACATATCCTTCTGACCATGTTATGCGTGGCACAAAGGTTATGGAAGGTCACGGAATATTCAAGGTAGAAGCAGTCGGTGACAGCACTGAGAATGGTAAGGTATTTAAGGAAGCGCAGATAGACAACAGTGTTAAGACTCCTTTGAACGAGCAGCTTGAGGGTCTCGGTGCTCTCATAACCAAGTGCAGTTATGTTTGTGCCGGTCTTATTCTTATAGGCAAGCTTTTGGGATTCTTCCACTATGAAGCTCTTTCTTTCATTGTGATTATCCCTACAGTGATATTCTTCTATCTTCTCATGTTCCGTTTCAACAAGTTCTCTACAAATGTGAAGATAGTATGTACTGTTCTGTTCTTTGCGGTCCTCATCGGATGTACCCTGTATGTGTTTGAGACATTGCGTGCCGGAGAAAACATAGCAGTGCTGCTGGCGTATATCTTGGATACATTGATGATAGCAGTAACTCTTATTGTCGTGTCTGTGCCGGAAGGTCTGCCGATGGCTGTAACGTTGAGTCTTGCATACAGCATGAGACGAATGCTCAAGGCCAACAACCTTGTGAGAAAGATGCATGCCTGCGAGACTATGGGAGCTACAACTGTAATCTGTACTGATAAGACAGGAACTCTTACGCAGAACCAGATGCGTGTATATGCAACCAATTTCTATTCTTTGAGCGGCGATCAGAAACTTTCTGACGATGAAGTCAGCAATTTCATCATGGAGGGAATGGCTGTCAACTCGACTGCTTCTCTCGATTTGTCTGATCCTGCACATCCAAAAGCTGTAGGAAATCCTACTGAGGGTGCTCTTATGCTTTGGCTCAAGAGTCAGGGCGTTGACTATATGTCGATGAGACAGAATGCCGAGGTGGTGGATGAGATTCCTTTCACAACTGAAAACAAATATATGGCAACTGTCGTGAAGTCGCCGGTTGCAGGCAAGCGTGTGGTTTATGTGAAGGGTGCACCTGAGATTGTGGCATCTAAGTGTGCTACGATATGCGGAGGTGTATCGCGTAAGGATATCGACAGCCAGCTTCTTGCATATCAGAATCAGGCCATGCGTACTCTTGGATTTGCATATCAGGTTCTTGAGGACGGCGATAAGGCTATAGATGATGGCAAGCTGGTTGCTTCGGGGCTGAATTTCCTCGGAATTACAGCTATTTCGGATCCTGTGAGAGCGGATGTTCCTGCGGCTGTTGCTGAGTGTATGGATGCCGGCATAAGCATCAAGATTGTCACAGGAGATACTCCGGGTACTGCAAAGGAAATCGGTCGTCAGATCGGTCTTTGGAAAGATACCGACACCGACGAGAATATTTTGACTGGTCCGGAGTTTGAGAAATTGACGGATGAGGAACTTCTTGAGCGTGTAGAGAAGCTTAAGATTATTCCTCGTGCAAGACCTTTGGATAAGAAACGATTGGTTGAGGCTTTGCAGAAGCGCGGTCAGGTTGTAGCTGTTACCGGTGACGGTACAAACGATGCACCTGCACTTAAGGCAGCTCATGTAGGTCTCTCAATGGGTGACGGAACTTCTGTTGCCAAGGAGGCCAGCGATATAACCATTATAGACAACTCGTTCAGCAGTATTGCACGTGCCGTGATGTGGGGACGTTCGTTGTATCTCAATATAAGACGTTTCGTACTTTTCCAGATGACCGTCAACGTGGTTGCCTGTCTGATTGTGCTTGTTGGAGCTTTCATCGGAACCGAGAATCCGCTTACTGTCACTCAGATGCTTTGGGTTAACCTTATAATGGATACGTTTGCGGCTATGGCCTTGGCTTCACTCCCGCCTTCACAGAGGGTTATGAAGGATAAACCGCGTGACAGACGTGCCTTTATTATAAGTAAGGAAATGGCTTGGAACATTGTCGGCACGGGTGGTGTGTTCTTTGTGGTGCTCGTTGCCATATTGTACTTCTTCCAGCGCGCCGATGTGACAAGTCTTGCATGTGCATCAAGCTATGTTATGAATTCGGCTGACAATCACTTGTCTGCATACGAACTCAGTCTGTTCTTCACAATCTTTGTCATGATGCAGTTCTGGAATATGTTCAATGCAAGAGCTTTTGCTACCGGACGTTCGGCTTTCCATTTTGCCGGTTGCACGGGATTCGGTCTGATAGCAGTGCTTATACTTGTCGGTCAAGTGATCATTGTAAGCTTCGGCGGACTGATGTTTAATGTTACACCTCTGTCATTGACTGACTGGATTATTGTCATCGCCGCAACTTCTCTTGTTCTGTTTGCAGGCGAAGGAGTCAGACTTGTTAAGAAATTTACGTCAAGACAGTAACGTGTTGAGTTTTGGGCAGGATGCGGCGGTGCGCTTTTGCGGATGAGCATTCCTGCCCATTGTTTTTATTCTATATAAATATGTGTACCAAATGAATATTAAGGCAATGCTTGTTTCAGTTTTCAGAAATCTTATTGTTGTATGTGCACTTCCGCTGGTTATGGTTTCTTGTATGAACGATGCCAGAAAAGATGCGGAGAATAAATATGCATCTGGCGTTGTGCTGATAAAGAATACAGGATATTATACTGTCAAGCTCGACGATGGTCTTGCTTTGTATTTTTCCGGTTTTTCGGAAAACGGCAAGCTGGAGAACCTTGTAGCGGATGAGGATTCCGTCAAGGGGTACGAGTTTTACGGCACGGGATTTTTTGTTTCTGCTGACGGCAAGATTGCAACGAATGCTCATGTTGTTACACCTCCGGTAAGTTATGACGATGTAAAAGGCAATCTGAACACGGTCATAAGCGATATGCGTGCCGATATGGTTTCAAGGTTTGAAAGCTACAGCCGTCAGGCTAATGATGTGCGGAATGCTAGCCTGTCGAAAATAATGAAAGGTGACGACTATTCCGTAGAGCGCGAACTTTACTCTATGCTGAAGGACAAGATGGACCAGTGCCGTGAATTGTATGAACAGCTTGGACGTATTGATCTTTCTGACATTGAGATTCAGCAGACATATTCTGTCAGCATTGCCTATAATGGAACACGTGCCGAAGCTGATTCGGGTTTCTATGACTGTACGTTGATTGCAGAAAATGAGGATGCCGATTTGGCTTTGCTTCAGCTTGATGGCAAGAAGACTCCAGAAGGCAAGCATATTTTTGAGGTAACAGACGGTGATCCTCTTTCAGATTACAGTTTGACGGACAAACTGGGTAAATTTGTCGGCAACGACAAGAATTCAGAATTGATAATGATAGGGTTCAATCTGGGTCCAGTGCTCGCGCAGACTTCGCAGGGATTGAAGGCGCAGGTGACAACAGGTGCAGTAAGTCAAGAGGATGATAATCGTCTGATGTATACGATACCGGCTTTGCATGGATCGAGCGGAAGCCCGGTCGTAAACCGTAAAGGAGAGCTTGTTGGTGTGAACTTTGCCGGATTGGATATGACTCAAAATTTCAACTATGGTATAAAGGTGCGCAGGCTTTACGATTTGATGGAAAAGGGTGGCTTAAATTAAAGTTTTTAGTCCTTTGAATGTTGATGGTCGTGATGCTCGCATGTTGTGATGTAGGTCTGCAGATGAGCTACAGTCAAGTTAGAAGTGCAACTTCTCCACCTCCCTCCTCCGCCCTTGGAGC
>OKRU01000181.1_pt1 | contig 57562 bp, 37 predicted proteins | sample 1601131 | NCBI WGS metagenome assembly OKRU01 (sample SAMEA3541558, study PRJEB24748) | human gut metagenome | biome: human gut; feature: human-associated habitat; material: faeces | place: China | collected 2012
CCAAGGGCGGAGGAGGGAGGTGGAGAAGTTGCACTTCTAACTTGACTGTAGCCTTTCCCCAGTGCACATTCTTCTTCTTTTTCCTGTTTTTCGGATATATTTTCTGCCAGTTGTGTGCACTTTTTGTCATCTCCGTAAACACGCAGGCGGACACACATGCACCTCATTCCTTTGGGGGGTGAGCGTGTATGCGTGTCCGCCTGTTTTCATGCATTCAGGGTTTCGGGCCTACATCTGTTTTGCCTATCTGCCCTTTCTCTGCGTAGGTCTGTTTTTCCTTCTTTGGCGTATTTCCTCCTTGTGCTTTGCAGCTCCCGAACCGTGAGCACCCGTCTGGTAACCTTTCTTTTTGGCCTTGGTTCTCACCTTGTCGGATTTGTCATTTCGGTTCTTCTTTGCGCCTCCGAAGTTTATGCCGTTCATTATGGCATAAGTTATTTCGTCGTCTGTAGCCATCTGTCTGATATTTTTTTGTTGATGCTTAAAAAATCAGGCGTCAGCCTTGTGGTTGATTAATGGTGGAAAAGTCTGATTCCGATGAATGCCATTGCGATGCCGTACTTGTCGCAGGTGTCGATGACATGGTCGTCGCGAACGGAGCCTCCTGCCTGAGCAATATATTCAACACCGCTCTTGTGAGCTCTTTCGATGTTGTCGCCGAATGGGAAGAAAGCGTCGCTTCCGAGGCATACGCCCTTGTTCTGTGCAATCCATGCCTTCTTCTCTTCCATTGTGAGAACCTCAGGCTTCTCGGTGAAGAACATTTCCCATGTGCCGTCGCGCAAAACGTCGTCATGGTCTTCGCTGATGTACACGTCGATGGTGTTGTCTCTGTCGGCACGTCTGATGTCCTGCTTGAACGGCAGGTTCATCACCTTCGGATGCTGTCTCAGCCACCATATATCGGCCTTGTTTCCTGCGAGGCGTGTGCAGTGTATACGGCTCTGCTGACCGGCACCGATACCGATTGCCTGTCCGTCCTTCACGTAGCACACAGAGTTGCTCTGAGTATATTTCAGTGTGATGAGCGCAATCTTCAGGTCGCGCTTAGCCTCTTCCGTGAAGTTCTTGTTCTGAGTAGGTATGTTTTCGAAGAGTGCGTCTGAAGAGAGATCCACCTCGTTGCGTCCCTGCTCGAAAGTGATGCCGAACACCTGCTTGTGCTCAATAGGAGCCGGAACATAGTTAGGGTCGATCTTTATGACGTTGTAAGTGCCCTTGCGCTTTTCTTTCAGAATCTGCAGAGCCTCAGGAGTATAGTCGGGAGCGATGACTCCGTCCGACACCTCGCGCTTGATGAGCGTAGCCGTAGCCTCGTCGCAAGTGTCGCTCAGCGCAATGAAGTCGCCGTACGACGACATTCTGTCTGCTCCTCTTGCTCTTGCGTAAGCGGTAGCTATCGGTGTCAGAGGAACCTTCACGTCGTCAACGAAATATATCTTCTTCAGCGTATCGCTCATCGGTATTCCGATGGCGGCACCTGCAGGGCTCACGTGCTTGAATGAAGCCGCAGCCGGCATGCCTGTAGCAGCTTTCAGCTCTTTTACCAACTGCCAGCTGTTGAGTGCATCAAGGAAATTGATGTATCCCGGACGTCCGTTGAGTACCTCGATAGGCAGTTCTCCCTCCTCCATGTATATACGTGAAGGTTTCTGGTTTGGGTTGCAACCGTACTTTAATGCAAGTTCTTTCATATATGTATACGTTTTTGTATCCATGGCAAAGATAAGAAATTTGTATGACTTATCTTTCTGCAGATGAAAGTTGTTGAGGTTTAGTTCATGCAAATCCTCAATTTTACATCTCTCTTGCCGTCTTGTGCTGACATCCGCCTGTTTTTGTGCCGTAGTCCTGACTTCATTGTGTTGCGGGATGTGCATCCTTTTTTTTGCACGATTCTCTGATTATATCTTTACAATGTCGTCGATGTAGACGTAGTTGTCCAGGCTTCCATAGATATTTCCGGCTTTGTCGGACCAGTTGGATTTGCTTCCTGCAACTTCAATTTCAAGTTTGTATATGCTGTCGTTGAGTTCAGGTGTTACAAATCTTATAGATCTGCATGCATTCTTGCTGTAGAAGTCAACGAATGATGAATGTATGGTTTTGCCTTTCTTGTCGGTTATTCTTATCTTGGCGTATCCTCCCTTGTTGTCCGTCAGTCCTATTACAGCGATGCGGCTTTTGCCGTTGAAGTCAATCTGCAGTGTATTGCCTTCCGAACTGGACATCCAGCGGCCTGCGTCTTTTGTCCAGCCGTTTCCTTTAACGATTGCCTCTTTCATGATTGATTGCCCGGTGACGGCCGCATCTTGCGGTTTCATTGTTTCGATGTCCCAGCAGTTCCAGTATTCGTCCATGCTGAGTTTTGTACCGTCCACATCGATAGGCATCCAAACATACGTTGCCGCCGATGCCTGTTTGGGATAAGACCATCTGTCGCCCATGAAGATAGGCACTGTATCATTGTCTGTATGAACGGGAAACACAAATGTCGTCTGCGAATTGAATGTCAGGCTTCCTTCAGGTGCAAACAGACCTTGCCTTGTCCACGGCCCCGACAGGGAACGTGCCGTGAAATAGAAATTGTCGTTTCGTTCCCAACTCGTCAGGTTTGAGAAAAGCATGAAATATGTATCGTTTTTCTTGAACATGGCCGGTGATTCTCCATGTGTCTTGCCGATCTTGCTTATCACAAGTTCTTCTGCCGAATGATAATCTTCGCTCAACTTATATATTGTTCCACCATGCAGCAGCAGGTATCCGCTTCCGTCGGAATCTTGAAAAGTTCCCATGTCCCACTTTCTGATAGGCTTGCCTTTATATAGCACGGGGCCTTTGAATGCATACTCGCCGTCTATCGTATTGCTGGTCGCATAGCAGATGTACGGATCCTTGTATTGCAGGTTGTCTGCATGCATGAACATCACGTACTCGCCGGTAGTTCTGCATTTCATGACTTTAACCCTTTCTCCGACACGTCTCGGCCCCATCAGACCTTCATTCTGGCGCGGAAGAACCACTTTCTCGAATTTCCATTCCTTAAGGTCTGCCGAGGAATAGCAGCTGAACCCTCTGAACTCGTTGCTGTCATCGGATTTCCATTCCCCGAACAGATAATATCTGCCGTTCTCTTTTATTATGCATGCTCCGTGGGCGTTGACGATGTTGTTGTCTGTGTCAAACCATGGCACCCCGTTGAAGATGCATCCTTCATGGTTCCCGTTTCCGTCCTGTCCGTATGCCGGCATCACGAATGACAGTATTGATGCCGCAATCATGTATTTTGTGAGTTTTCTCATGTTGCAGCTTAAAAAATTATGTATATCCATTGGTGGTATTAATTTATAGCATGTTTGGCTCTTACGATGATTTTCTGATTTTTAGTAAGTTTATATATTGCAGGTTTGCAAGCGCGCTGTTTTTTCGATAATCATGTAAAACAATCTGCCGGCATCCTTCGCATAATCCATCGCAAACGCAAATCGGCCGTACAGATGCAGGAATACGGTTTCAATTCTTTCCGGATGTCCTTGCATGTCACTTCCAATCTGATATCGTACGTTTTTTCAAACAGCTCCACTTGCAGCTGTATCTTTTGGTGCGTCTGCATCCAGATGATTCATGTGTCCCGCTAAGGCTATTCTGCACAGGATTTTATATTCCGGCGTTGCGCGCTGAAGCTTCCGAGGGCTCGCAACCGTGGCTCCGAGCCCTCGGAAGTTTTGTTGCGAGCCCTCGCAGAAAAGTTCATGCAGGTCTGTACCTGCACCGTATGGGCATAAGGTGCCTGTTCCCCTTTGCCATGCATTGGGTGCGGTTTCGTCCGCCGACCCCCGCAGCCGTTTATCTTACATGAACTTTCTCCGATTTGCTTCCGTTGCTGATTATGTATACGCCTTCAGCGACTTTGGCGCCGCTTTCGACCCTTGTTCCTCTGATGTCGTAAATCTCATTGTCCGACAGTATCGCACCATTTCTTATTGTATATTCAATTCCGCCGTTCTTTTCGGATTGTATATCGCCTACAGACAATGCTGTGTCGGATGTGGTTATCCTTATGCACTGTGTGCGCGTAAACGCTACACTGTGGTTGCCGTGGGCATAATCGTTCTCCTTTATCCAGTTTCCATCCTTGTCGGTGCAGCCCGATTCAGCTGTTTGAATGAACATGTCGGATGGTGTCGTAAATGTTCCTCTGTCTGTCGACAGCAGCAGATATGTGTTCTCACCGGTCTTTATGCATATGGCCTGCGAAGTTCCGTACGGGCTGAACTCTATTCCGTCCAGGCCTGCCTGACTGTCTGTCACGTTGGCGTTGGCATTGTATACATACATGCTTTTCCCGTGAGCCTTGAGAGCTATTTCCTGATTGGCGAGGTTGAGCATCTTGTTTCTTTGCCTTACCTTTTCTATATGTTCTCTTTCCACGAGGTTGTGCCCGTTGTTGGAATACAGGCAATTGCCGTCTACAACAGCCATGTTGTAGTAATCGAAGGCTTTGTTGCCGGCCAGTGCCGCAATCTGGTAATACGGTGATCTGGAGTCCTTTGCATCGCATTCCATTATCATGCTGTAGTTCTTGCCTTTCTGTGGAAGCTGACCTCCCATATTTCCCAATATGCTCGATGTGCTCGTTCCGTATATATCGATTCCGACAAAGTCGATGTTTGTTCCGCCGCTGCTGCGTTTTTTCTCGTTTGCATCGATTCTGCCCGATGTCTCGTGGCTTACGCAGTTGAGTCTGGTCCAGATTTTGTATTTTGAACTTTTTACGGCTTCTCCGACATGGCTGTAGTAATCTATTATTTCAGCCGCCGATGCTGTATTGCCGCCGTGTCCGCGTGCTTCGTTGCCTAGCTGGATGCCTATGACTGTATGTGGCGAACCGTTGTTGAAATCCCACAGTGCAATGTGTTCCATCATTCTCGATACTACATATTTTTCGCGTTCCATCAGGTTCTTGTCGCGCCAGTCAAGAGAGTATTCCCATTCTTTCCGCAGCATGTTGAACTCGCTTTTTCCGTCCTGCGAACATACGTAGTCGGGAGTCCTGAGCTCCTTTCTACCGCCGTAGTTCCATAAATACTGGACTCTTCCTCCGCTGCTCCAGCTGAACCAGAGCAGTTCCATCTTCATGTCGTATTTTCTGCACCATTCCATGTATTTGTCCAGAATCCTCCAGTCGAATCTGTCCTTTACAGGTTCTATTTCGCGCCAGTGTACAGGTATTGACACCGTATTGAATCCGTCGTCTGCGGCACGTTTCATTACGGCTTCCATTTCTTCGTCGTTCCATCCTTCGTAGCCGTACAGCTTGTCCAATCTCACCTGAATGGTTGTCATGTAGAACGGTTTGCCGTCAACTCTCAATACGAACTTCTCCGCCCCTTCAAGACTTGTGTCCACAGTCGATACGGTCTGTTCGTACGGCTCGTCCACGAACTGAGAGTCGTAGTATTCGAGTTCTGCATCGTGCAGCATGCTTATTGTTCCGCTCATGTCATGTCCATGCGGCGAATTGTATATATCCTTTGCATTCTGTATAATGTCTTTGAAATCATCCTTTCCCGGATAGTCTGTATCGGCAAGCATCTGTTCTGCATTTTTGATTACCTCTTCCAGTTCTGCATATCCGTTGAGCATGTCCAGATGCGCGTTGAGCTGTCCGACCATTCCGTTTATGTCATTCCTCATGTCTTCGCCGCCGCCGAACATCTCGCGGGCCTTTTCAATTGTCAGGTATGTTTCATCAAGGTCAGGATATTTCGTTGCAGAAGCGGCTCTTTCAAGCTCGGCGATGGCATCTGACAGAGTGGAGTAGGAGGTGAGGATGTTTTCCCGTTCACCGATAGCTTTGTCCAGCATGCCGATGGCCTTCATCATGGTTTCCGTGCCGCCTGCCAGCGATTCTTCTGCATAGGCGAGTGCACTTTCATATTGGGTCAGGTTGTTGTATCCGGGTTCGTCTTCGGAATGCCTGTTGATTTCGGCAGTGTCGGCCTTGGCTTCGCTTATTTTCGACAAAAGGGTTTCGCGTGTGCTTTCTTCGTCGATGCCGTGATAGTAAAGCCTGAAATCGTCGATGTCGATTGTCGGTGAACCGCTTGTTTCCATGTCGATTCCTATTTTCAGAGTTCCGTCAAATACCACTCCTTCTGTTTCGTACACCTTGTTCGCTCCCGACTTTACATCCGTGCGCCCCATGTTTGCAAAAAGGCTTACGTTGCCGCTGAACGAAGACACGATGGCGGCCTTGAGCGTGTAGCGTCCGTTTGGCAGTTCCGTCAAGCTCTGGCTCAGCGTGCCGTGCGTTCCTCCTGACCCTACCCAGAACTGCAGATGGTTCTGGCTGCCTGCAATCAGTCCTCCGGCTTTCTCTGTTGTACTTATTTTGCTTCCAGCTGCGGTAATTGTCCATCCGTCCGTTCCGTTGTCGAATCCGTTGTTGGCAATGTTTTCTGTCATGTCAATATAATAACCTTCTCCGAATTCAGCATTTTCTGGTATGTAAGCCTCTCCTGCAAGGTATTTTGCATCGGTGCATCCTGTCAACCCCTTTTTTAGAGGGATGATTTTTTGCATGTTGAAATTATCCAGCCAATCGACCTTCGATTCATTTCTGCTTAACGTGAGCCATACTTCCGACGGTATGTCTTGCGGTGTCCTGAATATGGCTGTAAAACTGCCTCCAGCCTTGCCTTCAGAAGGTGTAGTATGTCCGTCTATCTGCATTATGTCGTTCGTCAGTGCATTGCTGCCCAGCAATATGCTGTAGGTTATGTCGCCGTTTCCCCATCCTTCCGAGGTCCAGTAGTCATATGTCAGAAGATAATATGAATCGGCTTCGAGCTTCCCTTGATCAATGTTCTGCATCAGCGCTCGTGCATTGCTGTGCATGATTATGGATTTTGCTCCATCGGAACGGTAATCTGCATTTTCACGTACATTGGTATATCCTGTTTCGCTTCCCCATGCCGGTGTACCGCCGGTCCAGGTGTCCCAATGCTCCGCAACCCATCGTCCTTCGGACAGCTCTTCCGACACTTCCTCAAAACTTGGATTCCTGATAATGTTTTCACCGTCGGCTGTGTATTCGAGTGCCGGTTCTTCAATCTTTTTCAGCGATTTGTTCTCAAATATATACACTTTGCCGTCTTTCTGTACAAATCTTACCGTTGCATCAGAGTGCGGACGATAAGTGATTCCGGCAAATGCTATGTTCAACGTGCTTTCTGCCTTGCATCCGACTTCCAGCGTATAGTCATCGCTCGTGGGAACAAAATCTGATATGTTCTCGACAATTTCTCCTCCAAAATCATTTTTTGCCTGCATGGCAGGAATAGGGTTTTGGGCATATGCATGCCATGTGCCGCATAGTATTGCCATGCTTGCGGCAAACATTGTTTTCTTTATATCCATAGTTCGTGGCTTGTTATTTTAATATCTTGTAAGTTCTTGTATTTCCATCGGAATATGTTTCCTTGATTATATATAGGCCTCCTTCATGCATCTCGTCCACTTCGATGCCCTGCAGATTGAATATGCGGCGGGAAGCAATCTGACGGCTTTCCGCATCGCCGGCAGCTTCTATCGATGTGTCTGCATCTTTCAGCTTGAGGCTGAAGTCAAAAGTGCTTGTCTGGTTTGCCGGATTGAGATACATGGCTGTATATGTTCCTGCGTCGTCTTCTGCAATGCCGGTGCAAGTATACTCGTAGCCGGAAGTCATATGTCCGTTTGGTCCGGCAAAGGCCCAGCTTCCTCCAATTTCGTCTACATTGCATCTGAAAGAAACATCATCGCCTTTGTTTGCCCAGACAAATTTTCCGCTTTTCCATTCATCGGAGTTGATTCTGAAATTCGAGGATATTTCATTCTTCATGTATGTTTCCGGCTTGTTCAGAATATCAAGCTCAGCAATAGAGGCATAATCACCTTCGAGCGACACAAGCCTGAAATATCGTGCATCGACAGGACTGAAATGGATTTCGGCGCCATACGGCATCCAGCTTCCACCTGAAACGCTTTCCCACTTTTTGCCGTCTGTGCTTACGTAGAATATATATTGCCTTATAAGGCCGTTTGTAGAGTTGTCTGTGCGCGGTATGCATCTGAATCCGGATATTTCAACAACTTCGCCCATGTCGACTTCAACGCTGTGCGGAGGCATCGCTTTGTTTCCGCTGTAGCGTGTGTGCCATATTGTCGAAGCATCATTGTCGAAAATATTTTCAGCCCTACCGTCTTCGCTTCCTGTTTCTTCACTGCTGCAAGCCATTATTTTCCATTTGCTCTTGTCCGTGCAGCAGTCGGAGTCGTCGCTTTCCTTCCATACGCCCTCCTTGAGGTTGATGTCGAACTTCTGTCTGTACTTGAAAACGCACGAATTTCCAGAGAAAGCTATCGGGAACACAATCGTTTTTGATTCTGCCAGATTCGGGTCCTGCCAGCGGTCGCCTACGTAGAGATAGGATGTGCCGTTTGTACCGTTGATTGTAAGTATAGATGCGGCTTGCGTATCGAAAGCTATGCCGTTTCCAATATTGGAAAGTCCGGACCAGCCTGATTCCAGAGAATTTGACCATGCGACCTTGCATTGGTTGGGATCCCATCCGGAGCATGCAGAAAACAGCATGAAATACTTTCCTTCTGCTTTCACTATTGTAGGTGCTTCCCGTCCCTGTCCCTTGAAAAGAGCTGTATGCTCAACAGCATCAAGATAATCTTCCGAGAGCTTGAACAGGCCCAAATCCCGGTTTTCGTTGGTAGTTGATATGAAGTATGCAGTGCCGTCTTCGTCTACAAACACGTTGCAGTCCCTTGATTTTATGCCCAGAGGTCTTCCTGCCCAATGGAATTTGTATGGTCCGGTAATATTGTCGCTGTAAAATACAGCGGCTTCTGACGCTCCGTAGTTTCCTTGTTCCCAGTGACACCAGATGACGTACTGTCCAGTATGCTTGCAGTACATTATTTTTGGTCTTTCTATAAATCTGCTTCCATCGGCAAGTGCGCTGTGTGTGCTTCCGTCTATGATTTTTCCTTCATATTTCCAGTCAACAAGATTCTTCGATGAATACATGTTTACATCCGGATTCCATGTTCTGCTCCTGTCTTCACCTATCATGTACCATGTGTCGCCCACGTATATGAAGCCGGCACCGTGTGCTTGTACCCATTCTCCTCTGTCGTCTTTATACAGAGCACCGTTTTTTACGGTAACCCATTCTGAAGGGCGTCCCTCAAGATATTTCTCGTAGGCGGCATTCAATGCTTCCAATGCAGAAGCAAGGTCCTTACCTGCAGGCGATGCATAAATTTCTGATGCTTCATTGATGACTTCTGCAAACTCTTCCTTGCCGTCATATTCTGAATCGTTGAGAAGCAGTGTACATTTGTCTATTTCATCCTTCAGTTTTTCGAACAGTTCCAGGGTAGCATAAGCTTCGTCTATTTCAGATATCATACCATCGATATCGCCTCTTCTATCCTCTTTGTCATTCAGCAGCTCTTCTGCTGCTTGCAGCAATATTCCCATTTCGTCTTTCGGGTAATCCGATGCTTCCAGGCCGTCCAGAAGTTTCTCGTGTGCTTCGAAAAGCGGGAGATAGTCGTTGACTATGCCTTTGTAGACCTCTATGGCATCATCTACGGCATTTATGGCTTCCAGCAGTTTTTCCTCACTGTTCTCATCGGCACTTTCAGCTTTGCCTATCGCATCAAGCAGCTGTACCAGATTATTGTATCCAGGCACGTTTTCTCCTTTTGCAATTTCAGAAACGACGTTTCTGGCCTCTTCCGCTTTTGCGTCCAGCATAATCTTGTAGCCTTCAGCATTTCCGCCTGTATAGTACAGCCTGAAGTCGTCCATGTCGATTGTAGGTGAACCCGATGTCGACAGCTTTATTCCTATTTCCATGTTGCCGTCATGTGTCTCTCCGGCAATGTCGTACACTTTGCTGCTTCCCGACTGTATCGGGGTTTCGTCGTTGCCTGCGTATAACGAAACATTTCCGCTGAATGAAGGGGCTATAATGGCTGTCAATATGTACTTGCCTTCTGGAAGTCCGGACAGTTTCTGATATACTTTACCGTTTATACCGCCGTTGCCGACCCACAGCTGCAGATGTTTCTGTCCGCCTGATATAAGGCCGTCTGCTTTTTCTGTTGTGCTGATTTTTTGCCCTGGTGCGTCTATCGTCCATCCTTCATAATCGTTTTCGAAATCATTGTTTACAATTCTGTCAGTCATATCAAGCATCGGCATATCGACGGTCTGACAATGCAGTTCGGTGCAAACGGACAATGTAGCTGACAGCCAGATTGATGCAAAAATTGTTTTTTTCATAGTTTGAATTTTTATAAGTATGCGCGGCACTGACAATCTTGTGCCGCGCATGCTTGATTTACATCATAAAAGCTATCTTACAAAAATCTTTTTGCTGTTCTCTTTATGGCGGATTATATACACGCCTTTAGGTACCTTACTTCCATTGGCCATTCTTGTGCCGTTCAAGCTGTAGATGTCGCCGTTGGTTGTGATTGTTCCGTCATGAACCTTAACTACCAATTCATCGCCTTTTGTCTCTCCGACAGATGAGATGCCTGTAGACGGATTCCAATTGTCGTTGCTGCCTTCCTTCACCAATGTCAATGTAAAGTTGTCGGCAGAGAACCATTGTCCTGTGAACGCTCTTCCTCCGTGATTCTTTGTGAAGGTCGAATCGCATGTTGCTCCAATGGTAAGAGTGTGTCCGGTTACTTCAATCTCTACTTCCTTATATTGCCAACCGTAACCTCTCGCGCTGTTTGCATTAAGTGTATCGGCTTCTGCCACATCGGCTGTTGCGCCGCCTTGTGTTCTGTCGTACAAGTCGCACCAGATTGATCCGTACTGGCCTGCTACAGTCGCTATGGAGTCAAGCCCGTCTTGCGCTTTCGGCCCGCCGTAGTGTGTTATGTTTATTCTTTCCCTTGAAACTTCTGCAAGTGTGGCCGTTGCAGAATCGTTGTCGGCTATGGCATAAAGATATACTCCCTCATCGCTCGATGTACGCATCATGGCTCTGACTTTGTAGATTCCTGAAGGCAGATTCTCTATGGTTTGATATGCATTGTAAAGAAGGTTGCCTGCGGTGCCGTTGTAAGAATCCAGGTATCGTCCGCCTGATGCTCCGTCAACCTGTTGCCCGCTGGCTGTAACGTAATTGCCACCAGTTACAGTTATAGTCCATCCTTCTGCGCTGCCGGAACTGGAATTTTCTATGTCCGGATTGGATATCAGTGATGTGTAGTCGTCAGTTCCGCTTAAATATAAATCCATTGCCTCGCACTGCTTTATGGCTTTATACAGCTGTTCGACATGCTTTTCAACCAGAGTGATTTCCGGAAGAGATGTCAGATTCTCGTATTCGGAGATTTGCCTGTCCATGTTGGCATGCAGATTGGTTCTGCATTTTTCGTCAGAAACATTCATTGAAGCTGCAGTTCTGTATGCAGGTATGTATTTGCTGACAAATGCGTCAAGTATGGATACAAGACTGTCCATTTCAGTGTATGTTGCGTATTCCGATTCTATTTCCATCGACATGCAGTCGTGAAGTTTATGTGCTGCAGATGCTATTTCGCCGGTATAACTGCCTTCTGCAATGGAATCGGCCATCGATGCATACACACCGGCTGCGATTTCCGTTTGTTTGGATATGGATTTCTCAGCTTCTTTTTGAGCGTCCGAAAGAATATTCAGCGCACTGTTGATTTCATCGGACGTGGATGCATTTCTGCACTTGTCAATGGAGTCCTGGTAAGTTTTCTTGTCGTATCTGAACATCATGGTGTCACATTGTGCTTGGCATTCGGAAAGTTTTCCGGCCAATATGTTTTTGACATCCTCTGCACTTGCCGGACCGTGATAGTATAGTTTGAAGTTTGAAACCAGAAACCATCCGCGCGAGTGGTCTGTTGCCGTGCCTCCGAAGTCAGCAGGTGTGTTCACCTTGTCTCCTGTGGTTTCTGCTCCGATTGTCATTTTTCCGTCAGTTACTATTATCAGGTCTGTCTTCAGGGTCTGCCATCTGCCGTTATACGGTTCCTGAAGAATGCTTAGCCCTTCTTTTAATGTGTCGGATGTCACTTTCAGCGCATTGGTTTCGGCAAACGTATGTTGGGTTGTAGCACATCCCGGGTGGGTAATGAAGTCGGCGGATATTGAGTAATAACCGTTGGGCAGTCCTGTCAGATCCTGGTTGATGCTCATGTAGTCAAAGTCTTTGTTCCAGGCATTCCAGCATATACGTTGCTGAGAGAAGCTTAATCTCTGGTCTCCACCTTCGTTGCCGGTGTACCATCCTTCGCTTGTTGCTTCTGCCGGAACTTTTCCGTTGACATAATTCTCCCCGTAAGGATACAGCATGGTGCTGTCTTCCTGCATTATTCCTTCTGCTTCAGGAATACAGAATTGTGGATGCTTTATCATGTATGTATAGTCGGCCGGTTTGTCCAAAGTTGCATCCTGCGACATGCTATATGCTTCTATTGCATTATTGAGTTTTTCCAAATGCATCGCATATTCATCAGAAGTGCCCTCCCGGCCGTCATAGAATTCTACAATGATTTCATATGTTTCGACCAATGCGTCTATTCCTGGATAAATGGTGGTGGAGTTAATTAACGTTTCTGCTTTTCTGATTGTTTCCTTGAGATTTTCTGCATTTTTCAGGGCTATATTCATCTTGTCTTGTATTTCTTTTACAGCTTCTATCATTTTGTACCCTGTTTCTTTGTCGGTGATGTCGTATGCATCATAATTCATGAGCATATCTCCAAACTCTGCCTGCATCCCAAGGTAATCAGCGAATTCTTCATCGATGAGCGACTGTGTCTCGTCAATCATAGATTGAAGGTTGTTCTTGAGCATTTCGATTATTTCTGTTTCATCATCGCTGCTGAAATATAGTCTGAAGTCATCCATGTCGATTGTTGGTGAACCGGTTGTTGCCAGTTCGATACCTATTTCCATAATACCGTCGGAAACGATGGTAGTAGCTTGATATTTTTTATTGTCGCCTGGTGTTATGGGAGATTTGGTTTCGTTGGCATACAGAGATATGGTACCCTCGAAATTTGATGATACAATAATGGCGGTCACTGTGTAAATGCCGTTTGGCAGATTGCTGAGCTGCTGATATACTTTACCGTTTATACCGCCGCTTCCCACCCAAAGCTGCAGATGGTTCTGCCCGCCCGGAATCAGCCCGCCGGCTTTCTCTGTTGTACTGATTTTTTGTCCCGGCGCATCTATCGTCCACCCTTCGTATTGGTCATCGAAGCCGCCGTTGACAATTTTTTCTGTCATGTCTATTCCCAGACTGCTGTCGTCTTGAGAATATAGATTCACTGCGTTCATGCATAGCATGAAAACTAAAAGTAATAAGTGATGTTTTTTCATAATGTATAGTTTAAAAAATTAGTTGATATTCGTTCTGTTGATTTGTGTGTTTCCCTGTATAAAATAGTGTACGATGCAAATGTATGGCATCATTCTGATACTTATGGTGGCTTTTTCTTTCATGCATGATGGTGAAATATTTCAAAATTGCATTTCTGTGCATTGTACATTCAGCAGGCGATAATGATGCGGCACGAATAGCAAAACCAATCTGGTATCAGATGATTCTGCTATGTGATGTGTAAATCTTTCAAAGATGCTGGTGTTTTCTGCCGTATAGCAACAGCATGGCTTTATATATTTGCACTTGATAAGTTTTTTTCTGTATTTTGTAAAGCCGTAACATTGTTGTAATTTAATTATAAAATAAAGAAGGTATGAAATTATTTTTATATGTATTGTTTGTCTTAAGCCTTGTTGATATTTCGTGTACTGCACAAATATCTGGCGCATTCGGACATAAATGCAGACATATAGGAATGGAGGACGGGCTTTCAAATGATTTGGTGACATGTATGGTGCAGGATAGTATGGGATATGTGTGGGTCGGTACAGAAAATGGCCTTTCCAGATATGACGGTCATTCATTTACTGTATTCAACGAAAGCAACTCTGAACTATGCTGTAACAGCATTACTTGCCTGATGTATGATGACCGCGAAAATCGTTTGTGGATAGGCACAAACGAGAATCTTGTAATATTGGATTGTTCTACATTGAAACTTCAGTGTCTCGAATCAGGACAAGATTATGTTCTGCATAATATATCTGATATAGTAAAGGGGCATGACGGAAACATTATAATAGCCAATCATTACAATGGTATAGTTAAGTATTATGCAGATGAAGGAATATTTAAACCTTTTCCGGTAAAGACAGACAAACGGGAATCGCATAAATACGTTCGATGCGTTATGGATGATGGGCGAGGACGAATTTTTATCGGACATGACCGTGGAGGAATGACCGTCCTGGATATAAGAACCGGTGTGGCCAGGAATTACCGTCATGTGAACGGCGATGATAGGAGTCTCCCCGGAAATAACGTATATGATATTTACACAGACAGCCGTGGCAACATTTGGGTCGGCACAAATCGTGGATTGGCACTATTCAGTCCTGAAAAGAATAATTTTACAGTGTTTTGCCATGATGACTATCGCAGCGGCAGTCTGCTCTCGGATCATGTATACTGTCTTGCAGAAATGGAAAGCGGCAAATTATGGATTGGAACCGATATAGGCGGATTGAGCCTGCTGGACATAGAGTCGGCCAGTCTTGCAGTCCCTGATAGTGTAAGTTTCGAAAACCACACGTATGACAATACCCGTGATGCTATTTCATCTAGAAATATAAGAAGCCTGATGAAAGATTCATTTGGTAATATATGGATAGGAAATTACGGTGCAGGTATTGATTTTGTGTCGCACAGCTCCAACAAATTCGCCGTCCTTCCTTATACATGGCTGAAGAAAAATGCTGTGATTGAACGTCCGGTATGGAGCATTAAGGCTGACAGTCGTGGAAATATGTGGATTGGGAGTGAGAACGAAGTGGCTATATTCAATAGCGGAAAGCTTGAGGCGTCTATAGATTTGACGCCTGTTTTGAATAGATCGTTTGTAAGGGTCATGGGATTCTACGAGGACAATCAGAGAAATATGCTTTGCGGATTATTTGACGATGGATTGGTCAAGATTGAAAATGGAACACGCAGGCTCAGCCGTATTGACATTGGAATGGAATATGTTGACGTAATCTCATTTTGTTCTGTTCGTGACGGATATGTATTGGTTGGCACTGAATATGGTCTGCTTGAGTATTCGGAAAAGACAGGAAAAGTCAGAAAAGTTGATGAGGTGAACCGTATATTGAAGGAAAAGTCCATATACAGCATGGTGCTTGATAATAAAGGTAGGTTGTGGATGGGCACATATGGAGGAGGAATTGTGGTTCTGGACAAGGACCTTAATTTGAAGTTTTATTTAGATACTCAATCCGGCTTGCCTTCAAACACCATCAGGCAGCTGTATTTTGACCGGGCAGGTTGGATATGGGCTGTTACCACGCGGGGGATAGCGTATATTAAGGATATTGAAAAACCGCACGATGTAATGGTTCTTGATTCAGATGCAGGCCTGATGGATAATAATATAAAATCTGTCATAGGTGACAGTAATGGGTTCATATGGGTGAGCTACGATTGCGGTATTTCCATATTGGATGTAAGTATGCCCGATTCTGTTATGGTTGCCAATTACGATTTCAATGATGGAGTACCTAAAAACTTGTTTGTAGAGTGCGGAGCTGATTGCGGACCTGGAGGATTGTTGTATTTTGCATCGCTTGGCGGTGCTGTTGTTGTTGATCCGTACAAGGTTGAAAGCCAACATAAGTCGTCAGATGTAAATATAACGGAGTGTGAATTTCTTGATGAAAACCGAGAAACTCGTTTTTTAGGCATGCATGACGGAGGCGAATATGAATTTGAATATGATTGCAACTCGTTCCGCATAAGTTTTGCTGTATCGGACTTTTCTCAAAGCCGTCAGGTGGAGTATGCATACATGGTGGAGGGGCTTGACGAACGATGGATTGACGTGCATGGAACGAACAGTATCATTTTGCAGGATTTGTCTCCCGGAAAATATATTCTTCATATCAGGGCACGACTGAAAAATCAGATAAATTACGGTACAGATACAGAAGCTATGGTTACCATTGCAGTAAAACAGCCTTTGTGGTCTTCATTGTACGCCTGGATTGTATATTTGCTGGTGTTGATCGGCCTTTCTTTTTCATTTATAAGATATTATAGAATCAGACTCGAGCGGAAGAATGAAGAACGGCTGAAAAAGGTAACTGCCGAGAAAGAGAAAAGACTGAATGATGAAAGATTGAAGTTTTATACAAATGTGACGCACGAACTGCGTACACCGCTTACGCTTATAATCGGTCCGTTGGAAGATTTGGAAAACGATGCTTCTCTTTCTCACGAATCAAAGCTTAAGGTTAAAACCATACATGCCAGTGCCCATAAGCTCCTCAACATGATCGGGCGTCTGCTGGAGTTTCGCAAGACAGAAACAAACAATAGAAAACTGTCCGTTGTTTACGGCACACTTGGCAATTTGATTGCCGAAGCTGCTTTGGGCTTTAAGGATATGTGCAGCAATCGTGGTGTAGAGCTTAAAATAGATGTAGATGACAGTGGAGACAAAATATACTATGATCCGGATATAATTTCTACTGTAATGGACAATTTGCTTTCAAATGCTGTAAAATATACGGAACATGGGCAGATATGTGTTTCGATGCAAATAATTCATGACAATGGAGTACGCTATGCAGAAATAAGTGTTGCCGATACTGGCTATGGCATTGATGAACAGTCGCTGCCCCATATTTTCGAACGCTATTTTCAGGCCAACGGCAGGCATCAGGCTTCTGGTACAGGTATAGGACTCGCACTGGTCAAGTCGCTGATAGAGCTTCACCACGGTCAAGTATATGTTGAGAGCAAGCTTGGGGCAGGTTCTGTTTTCACATTCCGAATCCCCGCAGATGAAATTTACGCCGATGCAGTCCATCTGGATGACGCGATGCCTGTCGGTGAAGAAAAAAGCGCTGGCGTCGAAGATCAGTCTAAACGCGTAATGCTTATAGTAGAAGACAATGACGATATAAGACATTATGTTGCCGAAGCTTTTGCAGAAGAGTTTGATGTTGTTGAGGCTTTTGACGGGAAGTACGCTTTGGATTATGCATTAAAACATATACCTGATATAATTATTTCAGATATTATGATGCCCGTAATGGATGGTCTTGATATGTGCCGGAAAATAAAAGCAGATATTAGAACATGCCATATACCGGTTATATTGCTGACCGCAAAAGATTCCATGCAGGATAGAGAGTCTGGTTATGATTGCGGTGCTGACTCATATATCACTAAACCTTTCAGCATTAAGCTTTTAAGAACTAGAATATGCAATATTTTCAAGATGCGGGCCTCTCTTGCCGCGGAATATTCCGGCAATAAGAATGAAGGGAATACAAATCCAGTCTCTGCATCCGAGATTCCAATTGCCTCAATGAACCGTCTTGATGAAGAATTCATGAAGAAACTTACAGAGGTGGTGCAAGATAATATTGAGAACGGTAAACTAGATGTCAATTATCTTGCAAAGGAGATGAACATGAGCTATTCTACTTTTTATCGTAAAATGAAAGGACTGATAGGAGTTTCAGCAAATGTGTTCATACGTAAGATGCGCTTGAAGAACAGCTATCGTCTTTTGTCGGAAGGCAACTGTAATGTTTCTGAAGCCGCATACATGAGCGGATTCAACGATATTACATATTTCCGTGAGTGTTTCTATCGTGAATATGGAGTCAATCCTTCTGCTGTAATGAAAAAAGGTAATAAATAATGTTTATAAGATGAATGCAAGAAAAATGTTTTTGTTTTTTATTTCCAGCGTACTGTGCCTTGTTGCCGGCCATGCAGGAAATAATACAGATTTTACGTTGACAAGAGGTGCTGCAATATCAGTAGAATGCAGGGAAGATGCAAAAATCGTTCATACAGCCATGTCTATTCTGAAGAACGACATGCAGAATGTTTTTTCATCTGAAGTGGATATCTGCGATGGTGCTGATGCTGATATAGTCGTTGCAGTTCTCAATGCCGGCATGCCGACCGATTACTTAGGCATCGACCTTTCACCTTTGAAGGGGCGCAGACAGGCGTTTGTCGTTGCCGTAGGCGATGAAGGCAAGCTTGTCGTTGTCGGAAGCGACCAGTACGGAACTGCTTACGGCCTCATGGAGGTGTCGCGCCTTATCGGCGTTTCCCCGTGGGTGTGGTGGGCCGATTCTCACAGCGAGAAGAAGGAGTCTTTCAGCCTTGCGTCCGATTTCTATACATTCCAATATCCGTCGGTCGAGTATCGTGGCATTTTCATCAACGACGAGGACTGGGGACTCATGCCGTGGAGCAGTCTTACCATGGAACCAGGCAACAAGCGAGGCATCGTGGGCCCGCGCACCACTGAGCGTATATTCGAACTCCTTCTGCGCCTGCGCGCCAACTACTACTGGCCTCCGATGCACGAATGCTCCGTGCCGTTCTTCCTCACCGAGGGCAACCGCGAGGTGGCGTCGCGCTACGGCATCTTCATCGGCGGTTCCCACTGCGAACCCATGGCCTCAAGCACTGCTGTGGAGTGGGGCGTGCGCGGACGCGGCGACTACGATTATGTCAACAACAGCCGCAACGTTCTCAGTTTCTGGGAAGAGCGTGTCAAGGAGGTGGCAGGGCAGGAGATTGTCTACACCCTCGGCATGCGCGGTGTGCACGACGGAAAGATGAACGGGGCGAAAACTGTCGACGAACAGCGCCGCGTCCTCTCGCAGGTCATTGCCGACCAGCGCCGTCTCATTGCCGAATACGTAAGTCCCGACCTTGCCTCCGTGCCTCAGGTCTTCATCCCCTATAAGGAAGTGCTCGACGTCTACAGGTCGGGTCTCGACGTGCCCGACGATGTCACACTCATGTGGTGCGACGACAACTACGGCTACATCACCCATTTCCCTTCTGCCGAGGAACGTGCACGCTCGGGCGGAAACGGCATATACTACCACGTTTCCTACTGGGGACGTCCTCACGACTATCTCTGGCTAGGCACCTTCAGCCCTGCATTGCTCTACAACCAGATGAGCCGTGCCTACGACTCGGGCATCAGGAAGATGTGGATTCTCAACGTCGGCGACATCAAGCCGGCCGAATATCAGATTGAGCTCTTCATGGACATGGCGTGGAACATGGATGCCGTGCGTTCCTCAGGATGGAAAAAGCACTTTGCCGGCTTCCTCGACCGTGAGTTTGGTTCGCGTGCCGACGACATACTCCCGCTTATGACCGAGCACTACAGGCTTGCCTTCATCCACAAGCCCGAGTACATGGGCAACACACGCACCGAAGAGCGCGACCCCAAGTACTCTCGCATCTCCGATCTTCCGTTCAGCGAAGAGGAGATACTCGAACGCATGGAGAGCTATGCGCGCATCTCCGACAAGGTCGAGAAGATTGGGCGCAGCGTGCCTGCTGCCGACATGGACAAATATTTCCAGCTAGTGAAATATCCAGTGCAGGCATCCGCACAGATGAACTTCAAGCTTCTCCACGCCCAGCTTGCCCGCCATGGAAAGTCTGAGTGGGAAAAGAGCGATGCCGCATACGACAGCATCGCAGCGCTGACGGAAACATACAACCGCGGATTTGCCAACGGCGGAAAGTGGAACGGCATCATGGATTGCCGACCTCGGCGCCTGCCTGTCTTCAACAAGGTCGAGAGACCCCCCTCCGACGAGCCTATGCCTGCTTTCCCCGCACCTGCATACGAATGGAACGGCACCGAATGCACCGCCGGCTGTTTCACCCCTTGCGAAGGATTGGGATATGAAGAGAAGGCCGTATCCGTGGCTCCGGGCAATGCCTTGCACTTTGATTTCAAGGCTGAGGCCGACACGTCGGTTCTTGTCGAACTCTGCCTTCTGCCCGTACATCCTGTCGACGGACGCAACCTCCGCATCTCGGTTTCGGTTGACGGAAGCAAGGAGCATGTGGTCGACTACGCCACCTTCGGACGCACCGAGGAGTGGAAAATGAATGTCCTCTACAACCATGCCGTCCGACGCTTCATTCTTCCACTCGAAGCCGCCGGCCGAAAGCACCGCCTCACGGTCAGGGCTATTGATGAAGGCGTCGTTGTCGATCAGGTCCGCATCTACGCTCCCGATGCCGTCACGGCTCTTCAGCAGAAAAGAAAATCGTCGCCTGCATCATTCTGAAAAGTCTGATGCAGGCGACGACTTGTCGCTTCTATTATTTTTATATTATAATTGTTTTTCCCTTTTGCCATTCCCGAGGAGTGCATCTGCCTGTCACGCCTCAGTTCATCATTATGCCCGTAAGGATTCTGCCCGAGTTTATCGAAAGTCTTCTTGCCGAAAAGAAACGGTCATAGTTCTTGTACGTGCATATACCTGCCACCTCTATGTTTTCGCTCCTCACGCCTTCGCCTTCCAGCTGAAGCGTGTTGGCCTTCCACAGGTCGATGTGCCACTTCTCGCCGTACCGCCTTGCAATCTCCTCCATCGGGAAACCCTCGCGGCCGAACTCATCGTACACCTCGTCGCCCACCTCGAAGCTCTCCAACGATATGCCGGGCCCCACCACGGCGCGTATGTCTTCCGCACGGCTTCCGAACTCGTCCTTCATCCTGCCCACCGCCTTTTCGGCAATGCGCCGAGCCGTGCCTCGCCATCCTGCGTGCACCGCTCCCGCCACACCTTTCTTCCTGTCGTAGAGCAGGATAGGGATGCAGTCGGCTGTCGACACACCTATGCACACGCCCTTTTCGCACGTCAGCATGGCGTCGACGCCCTCCAGCCTTTCGGCCCTTTCGTCATCGCCCAGGCGCATGAATCCATCGTCGATGTCGGCACACACCGTGCCGTGCACCTGATGCGGAATGATGAGGCTTTCTGTGCCGATGCCCAGTTCCGCACACAGATACTCCCTGTTCGCCTCCACGTTCTTCTTGTCGTCGCCGCAGAACATGTTGGCATTGAATTCTCCGTACGCACCCTTTCCGCATCCTCCGCTCCGCGTGGTGCTGAAGGCGCGCACACCGTCGCCCAGGTCGTATTCAAGCAAAACGGGACGCATCGTCATACCTTCTTCTCCTCTTCGTCCTCGCCGTCATACTCGTCGTCCCAGTCCTCCTCGTCATATTCGAAGTCTTCCAGGTCTTCCACATCCTCGGCATCCACATATTCGAAGTCCTCGTCCTCGCCTTCGTCCTCCATCTCCTTCTTCAGGAAACTGAAGTCCTTCGACTGGTGCACTATGCGCTCGCTGTTGCTGATGGCCGCAAGCTTGTTGCTCTCGCTGTTCAGCTCCTTCCAGAGCACATCCTTCAGCTCCTCGAGTCCCATGCCCGTAACGGCCGAGATGAACACCGTCGGTATGCCCTCAGGCAGTGTTTCCTTGAGCATGCCGATGAGCTCCTCGTCGAGCAGGTCGCACTTCGTCACCGCCAGCACCCTCTGCTTGTCGAGCAGTTCGGGGTTGAACGTAGCAAGCTCGTTCAGCAGAATCTCATATTCCTTCTTTATGTCGTCCGTGTCGCCCGGCACCATGAAGAGCAGGAGCGAGTTGCGCTCGATGTGGCGCAGGAATCTCAATCCCAAGCCCTTGCCTTGGCTCGCACCCTCTATGATGCCCGGTATGTCGGCCATCACGAACGAGCGTCCGCCTCTGTATGCCACGATGCCCAGGCTCGGTTCGAGCGTCGTGAACGGATAGTTTGCAATCTTGGGTTTTGCCGACGAGAGAGCCGAAACGAGAGTCGATTTTCCTGCGTTCGGGAATCCCACGAGACCCACGTCGGCCAGCAGTTTCAGCTCCAGAATCACCGTCAGCTCCTGCATCGGTTCGCCCGGCTGAGCATAGCGCGGAGCCTGATTCGTAGGCGTGCAGAAATTGAAGTTGCCGAGACCTCCGCGTCCGCCCTTCAGAAGCACCACCTCCTGGCCGTGCTCCGTCACGTCGCAGATGTATTCGCCCGTCTCTGCGTTGTACACCACAGTTCCGCACGGCACCTCGATATACTTGTCGGCACCCTGCTTGCCCGAACTCTTGTTCTTCGAACCGTTCTCGCCGTGCTCGGCATGTATATGTCTGTCGTATCTCAGGTGAAGCAGTGTCCAGTAGTTGCGGTTGCCGCGCAGGATAACGTGTCCTCCGCGTCCTCCGTTTCCTCCGTCAGGACCGCCCTTCGGCATATACTTGGCCCTGTGCATGTGCGTAGAGCCTCTGCCGCCTCGTCCCGAACGGCAATATATTTTCACATAGTCAACAAAATTCGATTCGGCCATATATCCTTATTCTTTTTTGATTTTGATAGTTTCCGTCATTTTAACTGCAAAAATAATGCTAATCAACGAGTTTTCAAGCCGTAAACACCTAAAAACTCACCAACGAACACTTTTTCACCAACATACGGACTGATTTGTATCAAACATTGTTTGACTTTTTCCGCCGAAATGAAGTTATCCAATAATTTTTGTATGGGGCACTGCGGCATATCTTCCATGTTGGTATTCTTATTCTTGCCGTGAGCGCTTGTAGCAATATTTCTGAGCGCCCATAATAATATTTCCAAGCGCTCGCATCAATGTTTTTGAGCGCTCGCGCTTGTGCTTGCAAGCTCATGCATTTGTTTATTGGCAGTTCAGATGACTGTTGTTTGCTGTGAATATAGCTGGTTCGTAGTGGTGTGCTTGCAGATTTTATTGTCCGTCGAGGGCGAAAGCTCCTGCGCGTGTGGGCGATTTTTGAAAATTTCTTCATAGTTTTGCAGTTATTAAAAATCGTGCGTATGCATGTGTGCGTGTGTATGCGCGATGGGAAGAAACATGTAAAACCATAAAAATATTTTTTGCCTATGTTTGGAAAAGAAACTTATGTTGAGCGGCGCTCAAGGCTGAAGTCGGCCGTGGGCTCTGGCCTGCTCGTGTTTCTCGGCAACGACGAGTGCGGAATGAACTACAGGGACAACACCTATTCGTTTCGTCAGGATTCGACATTCCTCTACTATTTCGGATTGTCGTTTGCCGGTCTTTCTGCTGTAATCGACATCGACGAGGACCGCGAGATAATCTTCGGCGACGAGCTGACTATCGACGACATCGTGTGGATGGGCACTCAGCCTACGCTGAAGGAGAAGGCGCAGATGGTGGGCGTCGGCGAGACGCGCCCTGCGGCGGAGTTTGCCGACTACGTGCGCCGTGCCTCGTCGAAGGGTGTGCGCGTGCATGTGCTTCCGCCTTACCGTGCGGAGCATGAGCTGAAGCTTGCATCGCTGTCGGAAGGCAGAATGGAGCCGTCGGTGGAGTTCATAAAGGCCGTTGTGGACATGCGCATATACAAGACGGAGGAAGAGATTGCGGAAATTGAGCGTGCGTGCAACGTGACTGCCGATATGCACATCGAGGCGTACAGGATGGTGCGTCCGGGCATGAAGGAGTATGAGGTGGCGGCGGCCGTGGAGGCTGTGGCGCGCAGAAACGGGTGCATGCTCTCGTTCCCGACGATTGCGACGGTGTGCGGACAGACGCTTCACAACCATTGCTACGAGCACACCATCAAGGAGGGCGACATGCTTCTGCTCGACGCGGGTGCGGAGACGGCGATGGGGTATGCCGGCGACATGTCGTCGACGGTGTGTGCGGGCAAGACGTTCTCGCGCAGGCAGAAGGATGTGTACGACGTTCAGGTGGCGGCTCACACGGCGGCTGTGGAGGCTCTCAAGCCGGGTGTGCCGTTCGAGCAGGTGTACGACCTCTCGTGCAGGGTAATCTGCGAGGGCATGAAGGATTTGGGCCTGATGAAGGGCAATGCGGAGGATGCGGTGAAGGCCGGTGCCCACGCCATGTTCTTCCCGTGCGGTCTCGGCCACATGATGGGGCTCGACGTGCACGACATGGAGAACCTGGGCGAGGTGTGGGTTGGCTACGACGGCAGGGCCAAGAGCACGCAGTTCGGACGCAAGTCGCTCCGTCTGGCTCGTCCGCTCGAACCGGGCTTCGTGCTGACCATCGAGCCGGGCATATATTTCATTCCTGAGCTTATCGACCTGTGGAGGTCGGAGGGACGCTTCACGGACTTCCTCAACTACAGCAAGCTGGAGGAGTACAAGGACTTCACGGGATTGCGCAACGAGGAGGACTACCTGATTACGGCCGACGGTGCGCGGAGGCTCGGCAAGAAGATTCCGTTGACAACTGAAGAGGTGGAGGCACTGAGATGACGACTGACAACAAAGCTGTAGTATATGCGTCGCTGGCCGTGCTGAGCTGGTCGACCGTGGCCACTGCGTTCAAGGTGGCACTGTCTTATCTGACACATTTCGAGATGCTGTTTGTGGCATGCATCACGTCGCTGGTGATTTTTGCCGTACTGCTGACGGTGCAGAGGAAGTGGGGCCTCGTGGCCAAGCTCTCGCTCAAGCAGTGGGGATATTTCGCACTGGTGGGACTGCTCAATCCGGTGGCCTACTATCTGGTGCTCTTCAAGGCCTACAACCTCCTGCCTGCGCAGGTGGCACAGCCAATCAACTATGCGTGGCCGATAGTTCTGCTGGTGATGCTGGCCATATTTGCCGGTCAGCCGATACCGAAGAAGAAATACATCGGCATGGTGCTCTCGCTTGCAGGTGTGGCTGTCATCTCGCTGGGAGGCGGCGGCAACGGTGGCATGAACCTTAACGTGACAGGGCTTCTGCTTGCGGCGCTCAGTGCGGTGCTGTGGGCATCGTACTGGATGGTGAACAACCTGAGGAGCAACAGGGCCGATGCGAGCGTGGGGCTCTTTGCAACGTTCCTCTTCGGTGCCGTATATCTCACTGTCGGTGCGCTGTGCGTAGGCGTCGACCTCAACACCGTGCCGGGCGTGCTGTCGGGCATGTATGTGGGTGCGTTCGAGATGGGCATACCGTTCATCTGCTTCGGATTGGCCATGCGCAAGACGTCGAATCCGGCGCTGATAAATCAGCTGTGCTACCTCTCGCCGTTCATGTCGCTGTTCTTCATTTCGGTGGTTCTCGGCGAGAAGATTGTGGTTTCGACCTACGTGGGATTGGTGATGATTGTTCTCGGCATCGTCTACAACCAGTATTTTGCAAAGGGCAAGGCGGCGAAGTGAACCGGCATGTCTGGATATTTTGAAAAACATAAAAAGAATTTGATATATATGAAAAACGGAAAATCGGTTGTGCTGGCCCTCTGCCTTGCGTCTGTGCAGGCATGGGCACAGCATGTGCCGACACTGGAGGAAGCGGTGTACGGAGGACTGCTCGACGTGAAGGGCGGAAGTTCGGTGAACTGGCTCCCCGAGGGCGGACAGTATACGCGCATGGAGAAGTGTGCGAGGGGCGGATACGACATCGTGGCATACAAGCCTGGAAAGTCGAAGGGCAGTGTGCTGATACCGGCATCGATGCTGGTGAAGCCGGGCACGAACGACACGCTGAGGGTGAGGAGCTTCGGATTTGACGAGAGCGGTACGCAGGTGCTGATATACACCAACACGCGCCGTGTGTGGCGCTACGACACGAGGGGCGACTACTGGCTTCTGAACATGAAGACGGGAAGGCTCGCTCAGCTGGGCAAGGACAGGCCCGAGAGCAGCCTGATGTTTGCAAAATTCTCGCCCGACGGCAAGAAGGTGGCATACGTGAGCGGGAACAACATCTACGTGGAGAGCACCGACGGAAGCGGTGTGAAGCAGGTGACGACCGACGGAAGCGCCACCATCGTCAACGGTACGTTCGACTGGGTGTACGAGGAGGAGTTCTCGTGCCGCGACGGTTTCCGCTGGAGCCCCGACAGCCGCTACATCGCCTACTGGCAGAGCGACACGGAGGGCACGGGATGGTTTGACATCATAAACAATGTCGATTCGATTTACCCTACGGTCATGCGCTTCCCTTATCCGAAGGCCGGCACGACGAATTCGGCCGTGAAGGTGGGATACGTATCGGCCGAGGGAGGAGAGACAACATGGATTGACATTCCCGGCGATGCTCGCCAGAACTACATCATGCGCATGGACTTCATTCCGGAGAGCGACGAGCTGTTCATACAGCAGATGAACCGCCAGCAGAACACCAACAGGGTGTGGATAGCCAAGATTGGCGGCGGAGCTCCGCGCAACATACTCACGGAGACGGACAAGGCTTGGGTGGAGACGAACGACAACGTGACATGGCTCAAGGGCAACCGCTACTTCACATGGATGAGCGAGCGCGACGGATGGAGACGCCTCTACAGGGTGAGCCGCGACGGGAAGGAGATGGTGGCCGTCACGAATGGCGACTATGACCTCATCGACCTTGCCGGCATGGACAAGGCGAAGGGGCTGGTGTACTTCATCGCTTCGCCCGACAATGCCACACAGCGCTATCTCTATTCGGCCGAACTGATGGGCAACGGCGAGGCAAAGCGCCTGAGCCCTGCCGACGAGGAGGGACAGCACCGCTATCAGATTTCGCCCGACGGACGATATGCCGTGCATACGTTCAGCAACGCTGCTACACCTCCTTACATAGAGATGGTTTCACTGCCGTCGCACAAGACTCTCTCCGTCATTGCCGACAATGCGAAGGCTAGAGAGCAGTACAGGGCACTGGGATTGAACGCGAAGGAGTTCGTGAAGACGGCTTCGGGCGACCTGGAGCTTGATGCGTGGATGATAAAGCCTGTGAACTTCGACCCTGCGAAGAAGTATCCGGTCATCATCGACGTGTACGGCGAACCGGCAGGCTCGACGGTGCAGGACGTATGGCAGGGAGGCGACTTCTGGCATCAGTATCTTGCCAATCAGGGATACATCGTCGTGAGCATCGAGAACCGCGGTGCGGCGGCACCGAGAGGACGCGAATGGCGCAAGTGCATATACGGCGAAGTGGGCACGTTTGCTTCGGAGGATCAGGCTCGCGGCATACTGGAGCTGGCGCGCAGATATCCGTTCATCGACAAGACGCGCATCGGCATCACCGGATGGAGCGGTGGAGGAAGCCAGACGCTCAACTGCATGTTCCGCTATCCAGACGTATTCTCTACGGGCATAGCCATTGCTTTCGTATCTGACCAGAAGCTCTACGACACCATCTATCAGGAGCGCTACATGGACACTCCGCAGAACAATCCGGAGGGATACAGGAAGGGTTCGCCGATAACTTATGCCGAGGGGCTCAAGGGCAACCTGCTGCTGATTCACGGCACGGGCGACGACAACGTGCACTACCAGAGCTGTGAGATGCTGGTGAACGAGCTTGTGAAGCACGGCAAGATTTTCCATCAGATTTCCTATCCGATGCGTTCGCATTCAATCAACGAGAGGGAAGGCACATCTCTGCATCTGAGAAAATCGATGGCCGACTATTTCATGAAGAATCTTCCTGCTGGAGGCAGATGATTCGGCTTTTGTTTATTTGGGAAAATCACCGACGGCGGAGTGACTGCCGACGGCTGTGAATATAGGAGAGAAATCGGGCGAAACAGGGATGAAGGTTCTCTGTTTCGCCCGATTTGCGTTTTAATGTATTATAATGTACTCGTGTTTGTCATAGGTCGGCAAGCATCCACCGGATGGCTTTGGCTGTGCGGAGAGCGGGGGCGGTGAAGTATGTTTTATAACATGTTGCTGTTTTTATTGCATGTTAAAGTTGGCATATTAGTCAATAAATCTTATTTTGCCGGCAAAAGCAAAATATTTAAAAATTCTTTTATAGAATTAGGCTCATATTGGCTTTTGGGTGAGAAGGGAATTTTTGTTGAATTTGTATCAATATATTGAAAAACGTTTTTTTAATTATGGACAAGGATGTTTTAAAAGCAACTATCGCCATTACGATAGTTTCCTTATTGGTTATTGGAGGCGTGGGTCTTTTTTATTTTGACTTGCCTGCCAATGATGAAGAAGCTGCCAATTATTCTTTTGCAATCAAAAGTCTTGTTTCACCGGCAGACAGTATTGGCGATTCGCTTGCTGTGGATTCAGCCGTTGTCGCAGATAGTGCCGTTTCGGACAGTTCTGCAGGATTTTTCTTGTGTGATGCTTATTCTTACCTCGATTCTTTTTCTGTATCCCGCAGTGTGGATGCATGGGAAGGAGTTGTTGACGATGGCTGGGGCTATTTCAAGAAGAGCTCATTTATCGGCTGGCTGGTTTTGCTGGTGCCTTTTGTCATTCTTTTCATAATCATATTTCCTTTTTTCAACGAAGGGAATATTTTCATGTCGTTGAAGGACAGTATCGACAGTTTGAAGAGATGTTACGGGAAAGAAGAAGAATAGGTAACGCTTATTATAATAGGTTGAGTTATGAAGAAGGACATTGTCGATAATATAAAGATTGAAGAAACTTTGAATCCGGGTAATGCCGAACTGGAAGTTTTGAAGCGCAACATAAACAGGTGGGCCAAAGCCATCAAGTTCAACCCTTATCAGACTCTTGGGGATAAAATCAAGATAAGGAGAATGAAGCGTTATGCGATGTTTTGTACATCTTTGTACACTCAGGCAGAAAGCCGGTTGGTTTCAAGGAAAGAAACATCTTATGCCGGAGAGAAATTGCCTCCAATGACGGTAAAGTCAATAAATGATGTTGATCCTTGGAAAGCTGTTTATCCTGTTCCGCAATCGTTTGTCAATATGGAGAAACAGTATATGGTTGACGGATCGGAATGCGTCATCCGGTGTTCAAGATGTGGTGGCAACGGAAAGAATACTTGTCCAAAATGTGGAGGAAAAGGTTCTTTCAGATGCGGTGGATGCGGTGGTTCGGGTAAGGTGCCACGATATGAAAAGTGCTGGACATGCGGCGGCAGCGGACAGGTAAGCAAATATGTTCAGGAGAGGGTTGCCAAGCGTGGAGTAAACGGACATTACGATAGGGTGGATTATACGTATGAAACTGTAATGAAGCACGAAACGTGTCCGCACTGCGGTGGTACAGGCAAGCAGAGAGCCGGCAATCAGAATTGTCCGAAGTGTGGTGGCAGCGGATATATATCTTGTTCTACATGTGGCGGCAGCGGAAATGTGACCTGCAGTTTGTGCAAGGGACGGGGGAAAACCTTGTCTTATATTGCAGTAAACAGAAAGCTTGAAAAGTTTTATGCCAGTAGATATGACTCTGCAATAGAAGTGCAAAGTCATAATGAGAAGATTGCCTCCCTTTTCAGAGACAGCGACTACACTACATTGGAGAATGTGCGTGCCGACAACGGCAAATTGAAGAATACTTTTTCTGACATACCGCTGGCTGGTGATGCTGTCGGCATACTTTTGTCGTTGAATCACGGCAAGTCAGGCAATGCTTCAGTTATTTTTGAACAGGTTGTAATAAAGAAGACTTCTTTTGTACAGGTTGAATATGAGTTTGAGGGCGAAGATTATGTGCTTTATGTTTCACCAGGTGGTTTGATATATGCACCATATTCACCTGTAGACAAATATTCGGAAGGTATACTTGATAAGATATTGAAACATGCTAAGTTCCGCTCTCTATACAAGGCATTGGGACAGGCAAAGGTGTTTTGCGGATTGAAGCAGTATGATGATAAGAACATTGAAGGCAGGTGCATGAGAAATTTCATGCAATCCGTTTCATATAAGATGCAGGCAGATGTATATTATGGTGCGCATTTCTTTATGATTCTGATTGCAGTCTTGTCGGTTCCTTTCAGCTATTGGTATTATAAGAATGTTTCTTTCGTTGCACCGTGGATAGATCTCAAAGGTGTTGACGAATCTTGGATTTCCTATATATATCCTCTGTTTTACGTAGCATTGTCTGCATGGTGCACTTTCCATATCTGCCATTATCCGAAATTTGAGAATGTTGGATGCAAGGTACGAACCATGTTGCTGAGGTTTTTGGTCGGAGGAGGCATGGCTTTGGCTTCATTTGCCGCTTGCATGCTTGTGCTTGCATTTGCACATTTTTTGCTTTTGCCGGCCTTTTGGGAACTGATAGGTGACATAATTGATATTCCTATTTCAATTATTGTGTGGATATGGGAAGTACTTGATAGTTTTTTATAATCTCTGTTTTATATTATCATTTATTTGTTGTCGGCAATATGTTTTACAGGCTTATGGCTTGGGTATATTGCCGATTTTTTGTGTATATGTACAAAAAACAGGCACTCGGGTGTGTGTTCCCGAATGCCTGAACAAGTAATTTGGTTGTTTTGCATGCATCGCATCACCGATAAGTGCATTAGCTGGTGCTGTGCATGTTGGGTATGTGTGTCTTACAGTTTTACGGTAACGGCCTTTCCGTTGTACTTCACTGTCTTGTCGAACTTGGTCGACTCGGCATCGCCGGCACCGTTTTCAGGAGAAACGACAACGATGTTGAAGTTGCGCTTCTTCAGCATGCCCTTGTATTTTCCCTGGCGTTCGCCGATGGTGAGTGTGCGTGAAGCATCGTCCCACTTGAAGTCGATGGTTGTGTAGGCACCCTTTTCGTAGTTGTAGTTGTCGAACTCGTCTTCGTAGAGGGTGAATGTGCCGTCAGCTCCAGGGTATACGCGGATTGTGAGGTTGTCCCACTTCTTCTCTGTAGAGTACTGCACGTCAGGTCCCCAAGGGATGATTGAACCTGCGCGGAGGTATACAGGCATGATGTCGATTGGCACTTCGCGCATGAGTGTTTGTCCGCCGTTGTATGACTTGCCTGTCCAGAAGTCTATCCATGTTGCGCCTTTAGGCAGGTAAACCTCTGTCGAAGCAATCTTGTTGATGTCTTTCACGTGTCCGTGACGGTTCTTGTCCTGCCATGTGTAGAGAGAATCTGTGACAGGGCGTACGAGGAAACTGCGTCCGAACATGTATTCGTTGCCCATGTCGAGAACCTTCTTGTCGTCTGCAAAGTCCATCATGAGCGGACGGAGGATTGTGCCGGCCTTGCTTGTTACTTCCCATGTAGTGCTGTAGATGTAAGGAAGGAGACGGTAGCGCAGGCGTGTGGCACGCTCGAGAGCATCGTATGCCCAGTCGCCCTTCTTGCCGAACTGATATATCTCGACAGCTACAGGGCTTGAGTTGTGCGAGCGCATGATAGGCTGGAATACTCCCCACTGGTACCAGCGCACGTGGAGTTCGTGGTAGGCAGGGTTGTTTACGGTGTTGTTGTATTTCCATGCGAAGAATCCGCCGAGGTCGGTGTTCCAGTAAGGTATACCGCAGAGGCTGTAGTTGATGCCGGCGGCAATCTGCTTGCGCATGACGCTCCATTCGGATACTACGTCGCCGCTCCATGAGTGGGATGCGTAGCGCTGCTGGCCGAGGAACGAAGAGCGAGTGAGCAGGAATACGCGCTTGTCGGATGTTGTGGCACGCTGGTTCTCATATACACCTTTGTTGGTGATGAGAGGGAAGGCGTTGTGGACGCGTCTGAAGGATCCGAGGTATGTAGGTGTGTCGAAATCGGAATCCTTGATGTCGAAGTGGTCAGGTTCGGTAGAGTCGAGCCACCATGCATCCATGCCGAGATCGAAGATGTTGCGCTTCATTTCTGCCCAGTAGATGCGGCGTGCTTCAGGGTTGAACGGGTCGTAAGGCTTCACGCCTGCATTGCGAGGCCATGTTTCGAAGTTGAGCAGGGCCTTGAGGCTGTCCATGCGGTGGTACATCTCTGTCCAAGGACCGAAGGATGCCCATACGGAAATCATGATGTGGGCATTCTGCTTGTGTACATAGTCGACCATTTCTTTAGGACTCTTGATGCGCGGAGTTTTCTGCACGGCATTCTTGTCCTCGCCGTTAGGCAAGTATTTCATGTATTCAGGGTCGCCGAGCTTGTTGATGTAGCGCGGGTTCTGGAATTTCATAGAGTTCCAGTTAGAGTCGCATCCCCAGTACTGCCAATCCTGGATGATACCGTCGAGAGGCACACGGAGTTCGCGGTAGCGGTCGACAACCTCGCAGAGCTCGTCAGGACTCTTGTAGCGCTCGCGGCACTGCCAGAAGCCGAGTGTCCAGAGAGGGTAGAGAGGTGCCTGGCCGGTGAGACGGCGCACGTTGGTGATGACACCGTCGGCATTGTCTCCGTAGATGAAATAGTAGTCGGCGCAGTCGCCCACTTCAGAGTCGAACGACATTTCCTGAGGATTGTCGAGGAATGTTGTCGGCGAGTAGTTGTCCCAGTAGAGGGCATATCCCTTAACGGAATGAATGAACGGGATGCAGATGCTCATGTTTTGGTTGCGCAGGAGGAGCTTCTGTCCGCGCTGGTTCACCTTGCCTGTCTGCTGCTGGCCGAGGCCGTAGATGACTTCGTCCTTGTCGAGCAGGAATGCCTGACGGACGCTGAACGACGGTGTGCCGGCATCGTTGAACGGAGTGAACTGCGTGCCGTAGTCCTTGTCGACAATCATTTCCTTTCCTGATGCGTCGCTGAAGTGCAGACCTCCGGTTTCGGCGTTGATGTCTACTGTGACCTTATCTGACGATACTGTTGCACCGTTGCCGTTCTTCTTGAACTGGAGCTTTGTGTCTTCAGGTTTCATGATGACCACAAGGCTGTTCTTTGTGTAGTCCTTTCCGGTAGGTGCTTTCACTACTCTTACGATTTCAGGCGAGAGGAATTCGACATTGACATCGAGTCCCTGCGACTGGAAGGATGCTCCGCGCTGTGTCTGCTGCACGTCCTGGGCATAGATGCCTCCGGTGAACATGGTGCACAGCATGGCGGTGAAAAGTTTTCCGATGTTGTTCATGTTTATGATTTTTTTGTGGTTTTTGACTGCTGCAAATTTAGTGTGCATACACATAAATATAGCTGCAATTATGTTGAAACGGATGTCAACCATGTTGAATAGTGCTGGTTTTCACGCTGTTTCTTGCATATTCGGAAGGTTTGCATCCGTAGGCCTCCTGAAAGCATCGGGTGAAGTAGCTGGCACTGCTGAAACCTGTCTGCTCGGCAATTTCGGCTATTGTGAGGTCGGTTTCGGAAAGCATGTTGCGAGCACGGCGCAGGCGTATGTCGCGTATGAAATAGCTAGGCGATTGCTCGAGAAGCGACTGGAGCTTGCGGTAGAGGCCGGTGCGCTCCATGCACAAATCCTTGGCGAGCTGTTCGACGGAATAGCCCGATGAGTGTATGTTCTTTTCCACAAGTTCGACGGCATGGGCAATGAATCGGGAGTCTTCTGCAGAGAGGGTCTTTTCCTCGTCCCTGCGTTTTTCGTCCGTTTCCGATGAGGTATCTGCACAGGCCTCCTTCGATGCCTTCTGTTCAGCCTCGTAGCGGTCGCACTGTTCGATGAGGCCTCGTATGCGCGCAAGGAGAAGTTCTTCCTTATGCTTGCGTTCGAGCTTGCGTCGGGTGTAAACGGTATATGTTCTGAGTACTGCGAAAATAACTGCGGCTAATAGCAGAATATAGATAACGTATGCAGTTGTGGTTTTCCACCAAGGCGGGGTGATAATGATGGTCACCGTTGTCTTTTCAGCATTGTCGAAGTCGGTACCGTTTCCGGCATATACCGTAAGAGTGTATTTGCCCGGCTGGAGGTCGGTGTATGATGCATTGAGCAGGCCTCGGCTGGTGTTTTCAGCAGAAGCCGTGTTCAGAGTATTCCATTGGCGGTCGATGCCCTCAAGTTTGTATCGGTAGCAGAGGCGCTGTCTGTTTACAAAATCGGGGGCGGAGAACTGAAGTGATATGAAGTTCTGGTTGTTGTTTAGCGTGATGGTGTCTGTGTATGGAGCGGTGCGCGTTAGAATGAGGTTGCCCTCGTACTCTCTGCCGGTCTTGATGTCGGTGCCGTTTACAGTGAGGGAGGTAAATACAGGTGCAGGAAAGGATGTTTTCGCACCGGATACCTTGCTCGGGTGGAACACTGTGAATCCGTCCACGCCTCCGAAGTAGAGCGTGGAGTCCTTTGCCTGAAAGATGGCACGGGGAGAGTATTCGCCTTCGAGTGTGCCGTCGGCATGGCGGTAGACGGTGAAGGATGGGGCGGAGTCTTTGCCCTTGACGTTTATGGCCGAAATGCCGTTGCTCGTGGCTGTCCATATTGTACCGTCGTATGCCTCGAGCAAGCTTTGTATGAAATTGTTTGAAAGTCCGTCCTCGCTGTAGAACTTTCTTGCCTGTTTGCCGTCGGTGGAGTAGAGCAGTAATCCGTCGGCAGTTCCTATCCATACGCGTCCTAGCTTGTCCTTGCACATGGCAGTAACGCCGTTGGCACTTATGTTCAATTCCGACAGAACAGTTTCTGTCTTTCGCGGATGTCTGTCTGCCGGCATGTCGGCAAGTGGTACTTTCTGCAGATTCAGTGTGCCGATGGGCGATTTGCAGATTCTGTAGCAGTTCGCTTTGGTGCGCAGATATACGGTGCCCTTGCTGTCCTCGGCAAAGGCTAAGACGTTGAGGTCGTTCTCGCTGTTGCCGGGAAACGAATTGCGTGTGTATGACTGCATGCTGTACATGTCCGGATGGCTGTAGAACAATCCGCGGTTGTATGTACCCATCCACAATCCTCCCTGACGGTCGATGAACAGCGTACTTATTTCCGTAGATATGTTTCCGTCGCTTTCGGTGTTGATGGCAGGGTGGTATGTGCTTTTGCCGTTTGTCAGATCTATTTCCCAGAAACCTTTTGTACAGCTGATGTAGGCCGTGTGGGTGTTTTCGGCAACTATGAGCGTGTTGAGGGTATAGTCTTTCTCGAGTATTCTTGACCACTCACGGCTTTTCGTGTAGAAAGCAAACATTCCGCCTTTGTTTCCGTTGCGAAGCTGATAGAATATGTCTCCGCTTTTCACAATAAGAGATGTCCTGTTGAATGCATTGTATTCGGATTTAGCGTATGCTCCTACGGAATATTTTTTGTTCACGCAACTTTTCATGATGGTATGGCACTCAACGCTTCCATCGCTGAAGAACAGATAAATATTATTGTTTGAAGAGCCGACATCTTGAAGACGCCTTTCTTTACTTTCGTTCAGCTTTATGGATTCTTTGCCGGAAATGGACGTGAGGTGCGCAGATGCGACAATCCATGTCCGTCCGTCGTTGTCGACAAACAAGTCGTCGGCACCATTTTTTGCGCCAAGTGTCTTAAGCATTGAATCTATGTTGCTGATATATTGCTCCCTGTACAGATTTATGCAGCTCAATCTTTTGTAATCCTTTATCCATAGAAGCGAGTCGCTGCTGTGGTATATTCTGTAGAAGCCGTTGTAGTTTTTCAGTATATATCTGCTTTTCTCCGTGTTGTGGATATTTCTGAAGTGAACGCCGTCGTAGATGTTGACATTTCCGAATGTCGTGAACACCATCCTTCCGTCGGGTAGCTGCTGAATGAATCTTATCTGATTGTCGCTCAATCCGTCAGAAGTATTTATAGGTTTGAAAGTCTCAAAATCCTTGTTTAAGGAGCAGATTATCCCTGCGTGAAGCAGAAAAAAAACTGTCACCATCAAAATTCTATATATTCCAGGCATCTTTCGGTTGTTTTTCTTTATTGTATGCAAATATAGCGCCTTTTTATAAGCTTACAGTTTTTTGTTATATTAAATCCGACAACACCAAATGGTGTATGTTATTATTGAAATTTGCTTTTTGGGGGTAATTCAATATTTTTTAAAAATAATTTATATTATAATTATAATGCAAAATAAAACTATGTTTTTCATAATTCTGTTTATTGATAAGTTGTTGCATATAATATGTAATAAAGGTCTTAACTTTGTATGGAAATATATATTGTTGAATCTGAAAATTTATACAGTATGAATATTGTTGTTTTGGATGCTTACACGCTTAATCCTGGGGATCTGTCGTGGAGCAAGCTGGAAGCTTTGGGAAATCTTAAAGTGTATGACCGGACGTTGCCTGAAGAGATTGTTGATAGGGCAAAGGATGCGGAAATTGTGCTGGTGAACAAGGTTGTGATTGATGGTGCTTGCATGGAGGCTTTACCGAACCTGAAATATATTGGTGTGCTTGCAACTGGTTATAATGTGGTTGATGTTGATGAGGCACGCAAGCGCGGAATTGTCGTAACGAATATTCCTGCATACAGCACAGACAGTGTGGCACAGATGGTTTTTGCGCATATACTGAACATTGTTTCTCGTGTTGATATGTATGCTTCGCAGAACAGAAACGGACGGTGGTCGAACTGCAATGATTTCTGTTATTACGACAGCCCGATAATGGAGCTTGCAGGCAAGCGTTTGGGCATAGTGGGATTGGGCCATACGGGTATGGCTACGGCAAGGATTGCCGATGCTTTCGGTATGAAGGTTGTGGCGTTTACTTCGAAAACGGAGCAGTTGCCATACGGTATAGAACCGCTTCCTCTGGATGAGATTTTTGCAACGTGCGATATTGTGAGCCTGCATTGTCCGCTGAACGAGCGTACACGATGTATGGTGGATGCACGCAGATTGGGACTTATGAAGAAGGGGGCAATACTCATCAATACCGGACGCGGACCCCTTGTCTGCGAAAAGGATGTCGCAGATGCTCTCTCGTCTGGCAGGCTCGGTGCTTTCGGTGCTGATGTGTTAAGCTCTGAACCTCCGGCGTCAGACAATCCGCTTCTGACAGCGCCAAACTGTTTTATTACACCGCATATTGCATGGGCCACAGTAGAGGCGCGGACCAGACTTATGGATATCTGTGCCGGAAATGTAAAGGCTTATATTGATGGTGCTCCAGTGAATAGGGTGGACTGATATTTTCTCTACTGGTGCAAAACAAAGGTTTACTGGTTGCTTTTCTGCTTGATTGATGCCAGGTCGGCTTCGGTCAGCGACGAACGTACGCGGCTGAGAGTCTCTGGCGTCATCTGCAGATATGATGCAACATAGTGCAGAGGTGCTCTTCTGATTATATCGGGAAAGTCGCGGAGTGTGCGCAGATATCTTTCTGTGGCCGTCTCGAAACGTATGGTGTCGGCCTTGTGCTGCGACAAGATGAGCGACTGTTCCAGTATTGCGAACAGCAGTTTGCAGAACTCGAAAGACTTTTCTGCTAGCTGGTGAATACCGTCGTAAGGTATGCCGTAGAGTATGCTCGGCTCAAGTGTTTCGATCATGAGTTTGGTCGGTTCTCTTCTGAAATAGCTCTCTATACAGATAATAATACCCCCTTCGGATGCGAGATGTTCGGTCACTTCGCGTCCGTTTTTCAAATAATACTGCCTCACCAGGCCTTTTTCGATGTAGTACATGTTGTTGCAGACTTCCCCTTCGTTGAGAACTGTGGTTCCTCTCGGAAATTTCAGTGGAACCAGTATCTCAGCAAGCATGTTGAGTCCGTCTGTACTCAGCGTCATGCACTTTCTTGCAATCTCGCGTGCGGCGTCTTTTCTTTTGTCCATCTTTTATGCTTTTATACGTATTGTGATTTAAGTCTCTAGAATTAGAGTTTTTTGTGGTTCAGGTGCAGTGAGTATACATGATAGCCGCATGATGAGCGGTGCAGATGCCTGTGCAGGTGTACCGCCACGCATTTTCATGAGTTGACATCAAATGGAACAGAGTAGTCTCTATCTCCGAACAGCTTGCTTCCTACTCGTACCATGGTCGAACCTTCTTCTACCGCTATAGGGTAGTCATGGCTCATTCCCATGGACAGATGGCAGAAGCTGTCGTCGTTTTTGAAGAATTGTTCCTTCGTGCTGTCGAATATGTTTCTTGCATGTCTGAATTCCTTGCGTATGATGTCGTTGTCGTCGGTATTTGTTGCCATGCACATCAGGCCGACGATCCTTACGTTATCCAGTTCACGCCATTCTCCGCTTTCAAGCATTTCGCTCAATGCTTCGGCAGTGAAGCCGTATTTGCTTTCTTCCTGCGCAAGGTGCATTTCCAGCAGGCAAGGGATAGTTCTTCCGCATTTTTTTGCCTGTTTGTCAATTTCCTTGAGCAGTTTGAGAGTGTCGACGGCGTGTATAAGTTTTATGAACGGTGCTATATATTTTACCTTATTTGTCTGCAGGTGGCCGATGAAGTGCCATTCAATATCTTTCGGCAGTGCTTCTGCCTTGACCATGAGTTCCTGTACATGGCTTTCGCCGAAGATTCTTTGTCCTGCATCGTAAGCTTCTTTCAGCTCGCTGATGGGATGGAATTTTGAAACGGCCACAAGACATACGTTTTCCGGCAGTTCGGATTTTATTTCATTAAGTTTGTCACTGATTTTGCCCATTTCCTGTTTTCCTCATTGTTTTTTTGCGATAGCGAACTGTTGCCGATTTGGCTATGAAGCAGTTCCCTTTCTATTATCCAGATAAAAGCTATTATTGTGTCTAAATGCTATTATTGTTCGTATTCAGGCTTTGCATCCTTTACAGCCGAAGCATCGTAAGGATATACGTCGAGAAGCGGTGTTTCCTGTACCATTGCTATTTCGTAGTCGACCATCGAGCCCTTCATGCCTTCGTCAAAGCGTCTGATGGCATCACGCAGGTCGCTTGCCTGTACAAGCATCTGTGAAGCCGATTTCTTTTCGGTCTGCGTCTTTTCGTCGAGAGTTATGAAGTTGCACTTGATTTTGTACCATTTGTCGGCACTGTCGTCTTCGCATGTGAAGAGTTCGCTGTATTTTGCGCGCTTGATGTCGCTCACTGTGAATTCTCCTGTTGCAAACGGTGAAACTTCCTTGATTATTCTGGCTTCGGCTTCAGTGAAATTGAGTGCGTCTACCAGATATGGTTCTGTAACTTTCTTGACTAATCCGTTTTCGAGTGTCTTTTCTGTTTTGACCTTGCACTCGAACCAGTTGTTCATTATCATAATTAATAAATCTGTAGTTATCTGAGTGTAATGTATGCCGCGTACACTAAAAACGGCAGGCAAAAGCCGGGAACCTTTGCCTGCCGTTGTGCGGTATGGCGTATTCTGATGCAAATTTACTTTTTTATTCCGTATTCATATCTTTTTGTCTGTGCTTTTTTGTATATGCAGACATTTGTGCATTCAGAATGCCGTATGCTGTTATCTTACCTGATGATAACTACTTTTGACGTTGTGGCACCTGCTGAGCTGTATTTGACTGCATATATGCCTTTGCCCATTGGTATGAGGGCGGTGCTGCCTGTGTTGACTTCGGCTATCAGGCTTCCTGTCACAGAGTATATTTTCACGACTCCTTCATTTTTGTCATTGATTCTAATCATGCCGTCTTCCACTTCAATCATGTTGCCTGTTCCGCTTTCAGCAGAAATGATGTTGTCCGGTATGTCTGGAGTTTCCTCCGGCATCTTCATCATGAGCCACTGGCGGTGTACCATAGTTGGTTCTGTTCCGTATTCCCATACGCCGATACGTGTACCAGCATTGTTTGATTCCTTTTCGAGGTCGAGTGCTCTAGCATCGTCGGCAGTGACAATCTTGCAGAACGGAGCATCGATATTCTCAATCCTGAAAGCCTGTTTGCCCTGTGTACCTTTTGTGCATGACACGTAGTATTCGCCGGCACTGTATGTGAGCATGTTTCCGTTTTTGTTTTCGAAAATCCAGTTGTCGCCGTCGGCCTTGAGTGTCCACTTCTGGTCGTCGCTCATCGATGCTGTGTTGAGCACTGCATATCCGCTTTCGTTTTCACCGATAGCCATGTTCTGTGCAGTTCTTGACAACAGCATGTATGCAGCTCCTTCTTCAGGCTCTGATGCCTGCTCTGATTTCTCTGTTACAGGTATGAGGAACGTGGCGATGCTCAGTTCCGGAAGCTTGAATGTCAGTTTGCTCTCTTCGATGCTGAAGTCGCTGTTCAGCTCCATGTTGCGCGTTTCGTCTGTAATGTAGCCGGTGATGTCGCTTCCGATGCTTTCATAGAACGAGAGGTCTACTGTGTGGTTTATCGGAGTGACGTCTGAGTTGATGGCCACGATGACCAGCGAGTCGCCAGCAGCGTTGCGTGCCGCAAGAACCTTGTCGTCGGCCACGCTGAGTATTGTGTATCCGGCCTTTATGAATCGGCTTATCTGCTGTCTGACGTAGTAGTTCTTCACCTTGTTGTATGTCTGTGCTGCAAAGTTTCCTGTCACCATGCACCACTGGTCGTTGCCTTCTTCTACATACTGCCAGTCAACCCATGCTGCTGGCATCAGGTAGTTTACGTCGTTCATGAGGCGCTTTGCCATTTCGAGGTTTCCAGATATTCCCGAACCACCGTTTCCTGTTTCGCTCATCCACAGGCGCAGTCCGCTTTCCTGACTGAGTGTGCGTATCTTTGAACGGTCTTTGTTGTTGCCCGAGTATGAATGTGTGTTCCACTGTCCGATAAGGTCGAGCACGCCTGCCGATCTGTAGCCTTCGAATGTCTTGTAAGAATCGCCGAGCATGGACTCGTCCGAAGCTGAGATCACTGTGTTCAGGCCCGATTCCTTGAGTATTGGGCTGAGAACCTTGAGGAATGCAATCTGTGAATTGAGGTCGAAGTGACATCCCTCCTGTCCGCCGTTGCGCGACCAGTAGTTGGTCAGCGGTTCGTTGAATGGGTCGAGCGTGCGGAATTCAATGCCGTACTCATCTTTGTAGTGCTTGCAAACATCAACCAGATAGTGTGCAAATTCCTCGTAGTATTCAGGTTTGAGGTTGTCTTTCCATCCGTTTGAGTTTCCTGCACAGCATCCGCTGTATGTCATGTAGTAAGGGCACGAGTTGCTGAATGCCTCGAAGATAGCGTCCGGTCTCTTTTCTCTGATTTTGAGCATGATTTTTCTCTGTGCCTCATCGCGTGTCCAGATGTATTCGCCGTTGGTTGAATCCTTGAATCCTTCCATCTCTGCGCGCAGACCTTTGCCACTGCCCATGTGGTGAGGATCGCAGTTGCGGTTCTCAGGGTCGTCGCCTCCGCCGATGTTGTATCTGAAGATGTTGTAGTTGAGGCCATCAGGACTTATGAGCCAGTCTACCAGTTCGTCAATCTTTTCATCGCTCCATTTTCCGCACATGTTTGCCCACCAGCAGAGCGATACGCCCCAACCTTCGATGGTCTGTTTGCGTGCGTCAGGATTGATAACGTACGATGTACTGCTTGTTTCGACAGGTGCATCCTTGTCGTCCGACAGGTACCACAGGTGCATTACGCTCGATCCGTCCTTGTCGGAGAAAGCATACGAACCGTCTACAGTGCTGTCTGTACCCAGACACTTGCCGTTGACCTTGTTGCGGAGTCTTACGTAATTGCCTCCGGCACTCTCAATGGAGTATTTTGCCTCTTCCGGCGTGTTGCTTTCGCGGAAGTATGTGTTCCACTGTCCTTCAAGCTGCATGAAGCCGTTGCCGTCGGCACCCGCAATGTTGTAGTAGCCGTCGCCGAGAGGTATGATGATGAGCTTTCCTGCCAGCGGGTCGTCGGGGCTGACAATAGCGGCGTGGTTGTTGCCGTTCTTGCACAGAACCTTTCCGCTTGAGTGCATGACGTAGATTCGTGTGGTTTTGTCTATGGTAGTTTGCGCGGCGGCGCAGACTGCCATGAGCATGTAAAGGCATGACATCATCAGTAGCCTTGTTTTTCTCAGTTTAATCATAGTTTAATGGATTTTGGGGTTATGTAAATTTTTTAGATGATTTTTGTGTTTTCGTCACTCTGTCGTACTTATAATTGTATGCATGACACAGTTTCCTACAAAGTTATGTTTTTATTTTAGAATAATACTGTTTCAGTCTGAACGATTGGAGGATAAATTTTTTATGTGCGCTTCTTATTGACGGCTCTCATGTGTAATTGATTTGCCGGTTTTGCTTTTCCGAGCAAAAATACAGCTGTTCTTTAATATCGTAGGAGTAAAAATCATTCACATGAGGGGTAAGAATCGTCCAAACTGGATATTTGTTCTTCAGTTCCCGTGTTTTTTCCCGACAATCGACTTACGTCTGTTTTTGGAATTCATCTCGCTGAACAGATGTCTGAATGCGGCGATGGGGTGGCGGAGCATCATGCGCGGACCGGAAGATCTCATGATTTCAGCAATCTTTTCGCGCATGTCCTTGCGGTAGCAGTGTACAGGACACATCCGGCATGTGGGTTTCCGGTCACCGTGCGGACAGCGTTCCAGACGTGCATGTGCATAGGCAAGCAGTTCGCTGCATTCGGAACATAGACTTCCGGCATGTGTATGATGGTGGCCGCGGCAGAATATGCCTATCATTATTTCCACCGTTTTCTTTTCTCTTTCTATTTTCTTTCCCATTTCTACAGGCTATGTATTTTCCGGCATGGCATTTGCCTGTGCAATATTCAGCAAAAAAAACGGCATCTCCAAACGATGATGCCGTCAATGGAGGTGCCGTTACAGATTATCTTTCGGAAATGAGCTTGTAGACAGCCTTTACTTCTTGCATGGAACAATGACTGCGACGAATCCGCCTTTTGGCAGGCAGTCGGCTTCAACTTGTCCGTTGAACTCAGCAGAGGATATTCTCAGCTTGTCCGCTGCATCGCCGTCGCAAATTGTGGTAATCTGGTATTTGTGACCTTTCTTCAGCTTTATCCGGCTTGCGAGTTTCATCGGCTTGTCCGTACCGTTTATGCCGGCTACATATATGGTGTCGCCCTTGTCTCTTCTCATCAGTACGCTCTCTCCTGGATAACCATCGAGCAGTGAAGTGTCGTCCCACGCCGCCGGCAGATGTCTCAGAAATTTCTTTGCTTCTTCCGGAAGCTGTGCAAACCCTTCAGGACGGTCGGCCATGTGCTGTATGCCCGATTCGAACACTACGGGCAGTGCCAGTTCGTGGGCGTAGGAGGTGAGATGCGGATGCTGTGAATTTGTGAAGGCCGTAGGTGTGTAGTCCATCGGGCCGATGACGTTGCGTGTGAACGGCAGTGTGGCGTTCAGCCGAGGTGCTATTTCTGTCATTCTCGGGGCATTGTTGTACTGTTCGGCCCCGTATACAGCCTCCATGCTCATCAGGTGAGGGTAGGTGCGGGTCCATCCGCGTGGAACTGTAGATCCGTGGAAATTTACCATGAGTTCGAAACGTGCCGCATCTTCGAGTATGTCGAGATAGTAGCACATCATGTCCTGCTTGTCGCTTTCGAAGAAATCAACCTTTATGCCGTATATGCCCATTTCCTTGAGCTCCTTGAAAGTCTTCATGCGCGATTCGTGGGTGATGAGCAGGTCTCTCGGCGTTGCGCCTACGCGGTTGTGCTTTCCTCCGGAATTGAGCCATATCAGCGGTTTTATGCCTTTGCTTCTGGCATAGGCCACAGCATCGCGGATGTTTCCTCCGTTGCCCATAGCGTCCCATTCCCAATCGAAAAGCACGTACGGCCATCCCATCTCTTCGGCTAGGTCTACATATCTGCAGGCCGTAGGATAATCCTTTGTGCCGTGATTGTATGCCCAATATATCCATGAGGCAATGCCTGGCTGTATCCAGTCGGTCGATTCGAGTGTGCACGGACGGCTCACGTCGTCAATCAAGGTTGAGGCCACTATGTCGTCAAGGCCTCCGATGATGACTGTTCGCCACGGTGATTTCCACGGCAGTGATATTGTCGGGTTGATATCGCCTACACTGTTGCCGTCGGTTGGGGCCGGCAGTGTCAGCTTGTATGAGTCGGCCGACGCCGTGTTGCTCAGTTTGGTGGCACAGTAGGTGCGGTCGATGTCGGCTTCGCTTATGAGTGCCCAGCACGACGAACCGTCGAAACGGAAAAGTGCCGGATAGCCCCATTCGCCTTGGTCGATTACGTCTTTCTGGTGCGGAAAGTCGCCTTCGTAGCTTGTGACGAAACGCTGCATCCAGCGGTCGGTCGAGGCGTCTATTTCGTATGCTGTAAGTTCGTCTATGACTTTCATGGAGTCCGACGCCGTGTCGTCGAATTCATATCTGAAACAGATGCCGTCGTTGTATGCGCGTACGGTCACGTTCATGTCTTTCTGTTCTGGATTTGTGAACGATACGGTCACTTCATTGGCTTTGTTCGTGCAGTGTTTCCTTTTGCCGTGCACAGCCATGTAGTCGGTCGTCACCTTCCGTCGCCGTCCGGTCGATGCCAGTTTCAGTCCGCTGTCGAAACTCGTGTCGCTGCGTCTGATGCCGAGGCGTATGTTGCGGAATACTTGATTGATCTTGCCGTCGTTGTCTTTATATTCTATAGATAGAAACCATGAAGCACTTGCGTCGGAGTCGAGCGAAACTGCAATCTTGCCGTTTGGCGATTTCAGCAGTTCCGATGCCGGGCAAATCTGCGGAATTGCAGATGCGGCCACTGTCAGGATTAACGATGTCAGTCTGTTCATTTTTCAGTATGGTTGTTTAGATTTCGGTTTGTACATTGAAGTTTTGGCACGCGTGCAATGTATGTGCATGCACTGTGTACAGACAAAGATAGTGCTGTTTGTGAATGATTTTATAGCACATGACAGCCAAACAATAGGATATTGTCGATATGTGAGGGCCTTCATGGAGAAAATTGCGGGCGCTCGCAATAATTGCCGCGAGCCCTCGCAAATTTTTTTCTGAGCCCTCGGAATGAATGCTTTGAGCGCTCGGAGTTCTGATTTATTTGACTATGTTTGTGCGCGGATGTTGCCTGTCGGCCGTTTCGGTCCCTACATTGTGTGTATTTTAGGCGGACTGATGGGCGTGCAGTGTTGTCTGGGTGCTGGCTGCATCTGCTGATTTATTATTGTAAATTCTGAAATGACTATGGTTGATATGACTAGAAGAAATAAAACTTCAGAAACTGCTGTTTACAGAAGTCTGAAGACTATAACAACTTACATGGACCGCTATTACCTCGATCCGATAGTGTCGTTCATACCCGGTGCCGGCTATGTGGTATCGCTGGCGTTCACGCTCCCATATCTTTATATAAGCACGCTGTGCATGCGCTCGTTGCCGTTGACGCTGGCTGTAATCTACAATGTAGTGCTCGATCAGCTTGTAGCAATGATGCCGTTCGGGGTGGGAGTGGTGCTCGATGCCTTCAACCGTTCGTATGTGAAGAACAGCCGTCTGGTCATTGGTTTTGTTGAGGGCGACAGAAAAATTATCTCAGAAGTGAATAAAAAAGCGCTTCTGACGCTGGTGATGATATGCGTTTTGGTGGCTCTCATAGTACTCATGTTTTATTTGTTGGGGCTTCTGGTGGCAAAAATCGGAAGTTTTTGGACGTTTTTGGCAGGTCAGATATGAGCTGTTTGATGATTTTTGACAACCGTATGCAGTCATCACGTGTTTAAGATTGCACAGTTTGGATAGATTTGTGTATGTGTATTTGTAAAATTGTGTTAAATGAGCGGGTTTTGCTCTCTTTTGCGCTCAATCCGAAATAGCCTCAAAATAGCATTTTTCGGCGTTTTTAGGGTTTTCGCCAAAAAAGCGCCGAAAAAAGTTCAAAAAAAAAATCACTTTTTTCTTGCTGATATTTAGATGGTTAACCGGAATGAGCGAAAAAACTTGCAAAAAAAGTTGCTTGGAAATTTGGATTGTATCAGAAAACCCTCTACCTTTGCACTCGATTTCGGAAATGAGGGCGTTTAGCTCAGCTGGTTCAGAGCATCTGCCTTACAAGCAGAGGGTCGGCGGTTCGAATCCGTCAACGCCCACAAGAGAGGAACAGGAAAGCACTGTTCCTCTTTTTTTGTATGTATATGTCTTGGATTGCGCTGCGGATGATTAGTCATACATAATGTGCATTGGCTGCATAAAGCAGCGGTGAGGGCATGTGAAGGAAGGGCCGGCAGTGCCTTTTTTATAGTTTTTATTGGTTAATACCGCGTTTTTCCGTATGTTTGTTTACGGTTAGCGCCCTATACCGGTGCAGGCGGAATGCTTTGAAGTGCCTAGGGTACGAGCGGTTTTGTCGAAGATGCCGGTGCTTTTTAGGAATAAACATTTTATAAAAATATATAATATGGTTAAGGACGAATGGAAGGCGTTGGGTTACGTCAATGAGCCGATAGACAAAGATGTGGATCTGAAGAGTGAAATTCGCCGCATGTGCAAGGAAAAGAATGCGGTTATTCTTGCTCATTACTATACAGCCGGCGAGGTGCAGGATATTGCAGACTTTGTAGGCGATTCGCTTGCGCTCGCGCAGTGGTCCGCCAAGACCGATGCCGACATTATCGTGATGTGCGGCGTGCATTTTATGGGAGAGACCAACAAGATTCTCTGTCCTGACAAGAAGGTGCTCGTGTGTGATCTCAATGCCGGGTGTTCGTTGGCCGACAGCTGTGACGCCGGTGACTTGAAGCGCTTCATTGACGAGCATCCCGGATATAAGGTCGTAAGCTATGTGAATACGACGGCAGCTGTAAAGGCTCTGACAGATGTTGTGGTGACATCGTCGAATGCCAAGCTCGTTATAGACAGTTTCCCTGCTGACGAAAAAATCATATTCGGACCGGATAAGAATCTGGGAGGATATATAAATGCTGTGACGGGAAGAAATATGCTCTTGTGGGATGGCGGATGCCACGTGCACGGACAGTTCTCGTTTGAGAAGATTATGGAAATAAAGAAGGAGCACAAGGATGCGAAGATTCTTGTTCATCCTGAGTGTCCTGCTCCAATACAGAAGATTGCTGACGTGGTTGGTTCTACAGCCGGACTGCTTAAATATGCAGTGGAAAGCGATTCTAAGGAATTTGTCGTAGCCACGGAAAGCGGTATTCTGCATGAGATGAAGAAACAGTGTCCTGACAAGGTGTTTATTCCTGCTCCGCCTGAAGTATCGGAAACTGTGGGATGTTCCTGCAACGAGTGTGCGTACATGCGCCTCAATACATTGGCTAAATTGTACAACACGTTGAAGTACGAATGGCCGGAGATTACAGTTGATCCTGAGATTGCAGAGAAGGCTATACGTCCGATCGAGCGCATGCTGGAAATCAGTGCTTCGCTGAAGCGTTGATGCTCTGTTGGGACGTTCTCGTATGGGGAAGAACAAATGAAATTTAATAATCGCATAGAAATAATAATAGTATAGATATGAAGGTTGCGGCGTTGGTTTCTGGTGGAGTTGACAGTGCTGTGTCGGTGCATCTGCTGAAGGAGCAGGGCATTGAACCGCATCTGTTCTACATCAAGATTGGTCCGGAACGCGAGACTGAATGGAACTGTACTTCTGAGGAGGATCTGGAAATATGCAGCTGGCTGGCACGAAAATACGGTCTTAAGCTGGATGTGGTGGATCTGCACAGGGAGTATTGGGACAAGGTGGTTGGATACACCATGTCGAAGGCACGTCAGGGACTTACACCAAATCCGGACGTGATGTGCAACAAACTCATCAAGTTCGGCTGTTTTGAGGAGCAGGTCGGACATGAGTATGATTTCACCGCCACAGGACATTACGCTACTACAACCGTTATCGACGGCAAGACGTGGCTTTCGACAAGTCCGGACCCTGTGAAGGACCAGACTGATTTTCTGGCCCAGATAGATTATCTGCAGGTGAGCAAGCTCATGTTCCCTATCGGTCACATGTGGAAGCACGAGGTGAGGGAGATTGCCGAGAAGGCGGGACTGCTGAATGCGTCGAGACGTGACAGTCAGGGAATTTGTTTCCTCGGCGATATTGATTTCCGTGAATATATTAAGCGCAACCTTGGAGAAAACGAAGGCGATGTGCGGGAAATCGAAACCGGACACAAAATCGGTACGCATAAGGGATTATGGTTCTATACTATCGGCCAGCGTAAGGGATTGGGGTTCGGCGGAGGACCGTGGTTCGTTGTCAAGAAGAACATAAAGAGAAATATCCTCTTTGTGTCGCACGGGTATGATCCGGAACTGGTGTACAAGAAGCACATAAAGATGAATGACTTTCATTTCATCACTGAGAATCCGTGGCATTCGGCCAAGGAGGGTGATGTGCATGACATTACATTCAAAATAAGGCATACTCCTGAATTCCTGACAGGCAAGATGAGCATGCGCGACGGTGAATGGCACATTGATGCCGACGAAAAGGTGCACGGTGTGGCACCGGGGCAATTCTGCGTGGTTTACGACAGCGATCACCATCTGTGTTACGGCAGCGGCGAGATCGATTGAGAAGTGCAGATGGCATATATGTGCAATTTCACGGTTTTTTCACATCGTGCCTATAAAATAAGTAAGCTTTGGAGCATCAATATAAAAATAATATTGCTAACTTTGTGGTGTTAAAAATGATATGCAAATGAAGTACGCATCTTTGGTGCTGGTGCTTATATCGTTGGTGATGGTTGCAGTATCATGCTCTACGGCGCATTATTGCAACTGCGGTTGACTGCACCGGGTAATAATTTGAAATACAGAGAATAAAAAAATTTTTTCAACCTTTTAAATTAAAGAAAAAATGACTAAAGTTGGTATTAATGGTTTCGGCCGTATCGGACGTTTCGTATTCCGTGCAGCTCAGAACAGAGACGACATTCAGATCGTAGGTATTAACGACTTGTGCCCAGTTGACTACCTGGCATACATGTTGAAGTATGACACAATGCACGGCAAGTTCGAAGGTACTATCGAAGCTGATGTTGAGAACAGCAAGCTCATCGTTAACGGTAAGGAAATCCGCGTAACAGCTGAGCGTAACCCTGCTGACCTGAAGTGGAACGAAGTTGGTGCTGAGTACGTTGTTGAATCAACAGGTCTCTTCCTTACTAAGGAGAAGGCTCAGGCTCACATCGAAGCAGGTGCTAAGTATGTCGTAATGTCAGCTCCTTCAAAGGACGATACTCCAATGTTCGTTTGCGGCGTTAACTTCGACAAATATGTAAAGGGAACTCAGTTCGTTTCTAACGCATCTTGCACAACTAACTGCTTGGCTCCTATCGCTAAGGTTCTCAACGACAAATGGGGAATCACTGACGGTCTTATGACTACAGTTCACTCTACAACAGCTACTCAGAAGACTGTAGACGGTCCTTCAATGAAGGATTGGAGAGGTGGTCGTGCTGCTTCTGGCAACATCATCCCTTCTTCAACTGGTGCTGCTAAGGCTGTAGGTAAGGTTATCCCTGAACTCAACGGCAAGCTCACTGGTATGTCAATGCGTGTTCCTACTCTTGACGTATCTGTTGTTGACTTGACAGTTAACTTGGCTAAGCCTGCTAAGTACGAAGAGATCTGCGCTGCAATGAAGGAAGCTTCTGAAGGCGAATTGAAGGGTGTACTCGGTTACACTGAGGATGCAGTTGTTTCATCTGACTTCTTGGGTGACACTCGCACTTCAATCTTCGATGCTAAGGCTGGTATCGCTTTGACTGATACTTTCGTTAAGGTTGTATCTTGGTATGACAATGAGATCGGTTACTCTAACAAGGTTCTCGAACTCATCGCTCACATGGCTAAGGTTAACGCTTAATTGTAAGGATACAGAATTATTCCTTATATACGGCGGCGCTCTTCGGGGCGCCGCTTTTGTTTTATGGGCTTTTTGAGCTGTTTGTTTCTGATGTATTGAAAATAATTCATATTTTTGCGGCATAAAGAGCTTTAGGGCATTCTGACAAAATATTAAGAGACAATGAAACATGAGATGATAACTGTATTGGGACCTACGGCGTGCGGCAAGACGGCTTTTGCGTCTAGATTGGCACATGAGCTGGATGGAGAGATTATAAGTGCAGACAGCCGTCAGGTTTACCGTTCCATGGATCTGGGCACCGGAAAGGACCTGGATGATTATGTTGTGGACGGTGTAAAGGTGCCGTATCATCTTATAGATATTGCTGATGCCGGATATAAATACAACGTGTATGAGTTTCAGCATGATTTCATGGAGGCTTTCGCAGATGTTACGTCAAGGGGGAAGCTTCCGATATTGTGCGGTGGTACGGGGTTGTATCTGGAAAGCGTACTGCGCAACTACAGGTTGAGCCGTGTTCCGCAGAATCCGGAACTGAGGGAACGTTTGTCCGGCAAATCTCTTGAGGAGCTCAAAAGCATACTTGAAGGCTATAAGAAACTTCATAATACCACGGATGTGGATACCGCTCAAAGGGCTATAAGGGCTATTGAGATAGAGGATTATTATTCGCGCATACCTTTGGAAGAAAGGGAGTTCGAGCAGGTTGAAAGTCTGGTCGTAGGACTTAAGATAGACCGTGACTTGCGTCGCGAGAAAATCAGCCGTAGACTGCGTGAGCGTCTGGATCAGGGCATGGTGGATGAGGTCAGAAGGATAATTGACAGTGGGGTCAAACCGGAGGACTTGATATACTATGGCCTGGAATATAAGTATCTTACGCTGTATGTGATAGGTGAACTGAAGTATGAGGAGATGGTGTCTCAGTTAGAGATTGCCATTCATCAGTTTGCCAAGCGTCAGATGACGTGGTTCAGAGGTATGGAAAAAAGGGGTGTGGATATTCACTGGATTGATGCTACGCTTCCTTATGAGGAGAAGCGCGATGCTGTGTTGAAGCTTATGGAAGAATGAGCCAGATTTGATTATTTTCTGAAAAACTGCTGATTATGACTGACAATAACAGATGGGGCGTGATTTATAGCCCAAGGGCCGGCGCCAGACAGGGACACAAGAGATGGGACATGGTGCGCTCATACATGGAATCGAAGAATATTGCTTTCGACTATGTGCAGTCGGAAGGGTTCGGTTCGGTGGAGAGGCTTGCCGGCATGTTGTGTGCAAATGGCTACAGGACTATAGTTGTTGTCGGTGGCGACGGAACTCTGAATGATGCTGTAAACGGTATAATGCATGCAGAGAAGAAGGCTGATGATCTGGCGCTTGGATTGATTCCAAACGGCATAGGCAATGATTTTGCACGATTCTGGGGGCGAGGTGTCGAAGATTTCCGTAAGGCAGTCGATGATGTTGAGTCGAGGCGTATCAGGAAAATCGATGTGGGCTTCTGCGATTTCAAGGAGGAAGACAAGGATGTGAGACGCTATTTCGTGAATTGTGTAAATATTGGACTTGGAGCGCGTCTGGTGAATACGTTGGATGAGATGAAGCGTATTGTAGGTCCTGTGAAGAATCCTCATATACACCTCGGTCTGGCGCAGATATTTGAACGAACAGCCTTCAAGATGGATATAAAGGCTGACATGCATAATATTTCAGGTGATGTGATGTCGGTGTGTATAGGCAATAGTCTCGGATATGGGCAGACACCGGCTGCCGTACCGTACAACGGAATGCTGGATATGTCGGTTGTGACACGTCCGAGATGGTGGCAGTATCTGGAAGGTTTCTGGCTTTTGGGTAAGGGACATTTCCTGAATTACAAGAATGTCAAACCTTACAGAATAAGCCATATACGAGTGATTGATGCCGGTGGTGCAAGCATCAGCATTGACGGTAAGATTATTAAAAATAAAGATATTCTGCCGATGAATATCGGTATTGAGAAGGAGTGTCTTAACTATATAATTCCTTCGTTTTGAAGTTTTTGTCTTGTGCTGTAGTTCTTATTGGTGTTTTTTATCCGATTCGGCTGATCTTGCGCAGCCTTTCTTCGTCGATAACTTTTATTTTGCGTCCGTCTATTGCGATGAGCTTTTCTGATGCGAATGTAGACAGAGTTCGGATGGCGTTGGATGTTGTCATGTTTGACAAGTTGGCCAAATCTTCTCTCGACAGATAGATGGATAGCGTTGCACCATCTTCTTCTAGTCCGTAGCTGTCTTTAAGGAAAAGCAACGCCTCGGCCAGTCGGCCGCGTATGTGCTTCTGTGTCAGGTTTACAGTACGCTGATCGGATATGCCAAGGTCGATGGCCAGAAGCTTTATGAAAAACATTGCCAACTTGTTGTTGGTGGACATCCATTGATATATAAGTTCAATCGGAATCTTACATATAACAGATGACTCAAACGCGGCTGCGGCGGTAACGAAGTTCTGGTTTGCAAAGTATGCTCTGTAGCCGAAATATTCTACAGGTTTGATCACCCTGATGATCTGTGTCCTTCCGCTTATGCCGTCCTTGAAAATCTTCACCTTTCCGCTTATGAGGCAAAGCATGTGTGTTGGAACATCACCCTCTGAATAGATTACTTCGTTTTTCTTGTAATGCTGAATAAAAAGGTTCTTGCGAAGTACATTTTTTTCTTCTTCTGATAAAATGCAGACGATGTCACTTAGGCGATTCAATATTTCATCTTCTCCTAAATTTCCTTTTTTTACCATGTGAATTTAAAAATATGATGTGTTAGATGGAAAGCGTTGCAAATTTACCGCTATATACCTGATTATGCAAATGTTGCAAATGTAAATGTGTCAATTTAACACTATTTTGCAGAGTGTAATTGTGATTTGTTACGTAAACACTGTCTAAAAGTTTTATATGCGCCTTTAGATGTTATTAAACATATTTGCTTGACATTTTGAGAAAAAAATCAGCCTCAGCTGAAAAAAACATACTTATAAATGTCTCTTTGAAATTAAAAATTCTTATATTTGAAGTATACAAAACTACTTGAATTAATGAATGATTAAAGAACAATTACCTTAAATATATCTATGAGCTATTTACATTTTGACAAGACACTGATGACGAATCTCGAAGATTCGCTGCCTAAGGAGGTTATCCGGACGAACCGCTCTGGGGCATATTCATGTTCTTCGGTTCTTGGATGCAACACCAGCAAGTATCACGGCCTGTTGGTAACCCCGGTAAAGGAAATTGATGACGACAACCATGTACTGCTTTCGTCGCTCGACGAGACTGTCATACAGCATGGTGCTGAGTTCAACCTTGCCATACATAAATATCTCGGAGGTACTTTCAGTCCTAACGGACACAAGTATATCAGAGAGTTTGATTGGGACAAGGTTCCAACAACAATCTACAGAGTCGGGGGAGTAGAGCTGAAAAAGGAAACTGTATTCCAGCATGGTGAAAACCGTATTCTTATCCGTTATACCTTGCTTCAGGCACATTCTGTGACGACGCTTCGTCTGAGTCCTTTCCTGGCATTCAGAAGCGTGCGCCAGTATACACATGAAAATTCAGTTGCAAGCCGTGCCTATCAGGAGGTAGACAACGGAATTAAGACCCGCATGTATGAAAATTATCCGGAATTGTACATGCAGACGAGCAAACCATGTGAGTTTTGCTTCCGTCCAGACTGGTACCGCGGGCTGGAATATCCGAAGGATCAGGCTGTAGGTTATGACTATTCGGAGGATCTGTATGTTCCCGGATATTTCGAGTTCGAAATCAAGAAGAACGAAAGTGTGATTTTTTCTGCAGGTGTGAATGAATTGCCTTCGCATACGATGCATGAGCTGTTCGACCACGAGGTTGATGTGCATGCTTCGCGCGATTCTTTTTATCATTGTCTGGTTGCCGCAGCGCACCAATTCCACAATCTTAAGGGTGAAGAAAACTATATAATTGCCGGTTATCCATGGTTTAAATGTCGTGCTAGAGACACGTTCGTTTCATTACCAGGATTGACTCTGGCTGTAGATGAGGTCGATACGTTTGAAGTAATCATGCGTACGGCCTTGAAAGCAGTGGATGATTTCATTGAAGGAAAACCTTTGTCGGTGGCTGTGACAGAAATTGAGCATCCGGATGTCCTCTTGTGGGCAATATGGTGCATTCAGCAGTATGGAAAATTCGTCTCGCGTAAGGATGCGCGCGACAAATATGGATATATGGTTGAGCGCATCATCAATTTCATATTGAGCGGAAAGTATCCAAACCTGTATCTGCACGACAATGGTCTGTTGTATACAAACGGACGAGATAAGGCTGTTACATGGATGAACTCTACATTGAACGGCCGTCCTGTTGTTCCACGTTCCGGATATATCGTAGAAATCAATGGTCTATGGTATAATGCTCTCATGTATTATTCTGACATGTGCATGGAAAGCGGCAGTCAGGAAAAGGCGTTTGAGATGCAGAAGATGGCGGAGAATACCGGTGCTTCGTTCAAGAAGACATTCCTAAACGAATACGGATATCTGCTTGACTATGTTGATGGCTCGTTTATCTCTTGGGATGTCAGACCGAATATGGTTATCGCCGCATCAATGGAATACACACCGCTGACACTTCAGGAGCGCAAGAGAATTTTGGACATCTGCACGTGTGAGCTTCTTACAGTTAAGGGACTTCGCTCTCTTACTCCTAAGAGCGGTGCATACAACCCGATATACGAGGGCGGACAGGCGCAGCGCGATGCAACCTATCACCAGGGTACAGTTTGGCCATGGCTTACAGGATTCTATCTTGAGACATATATGAAGATCTACAAGCGCAGCAATCTGTCGTTTGTTGAAAGACAGCTGGTAGGTCTTGAAGATGAAATGTTCTATCATTGTCTGGGAACACTTCCTGAATTGTTTGATGGAAATCCGCCTTTCCACGGTAGAGGCGCAATGGCTTACGCAATGAATGTAGCGGAGACTCTGAGAACAATGAAGCTGTTAAGCAAATTCTATAATTACTAATTAGGAACACACATGAAAGTATTAATGTTCGGATGGGAATTCCCACCTCATATTCTCGGCGGACTTGGAACTGCAAGCTACGGTCTTACCAAAGGGTTGAGTCTGCAGAATGATGTGGATATTACATTCTGCCTGCCAAAACCTTGGGGAGATGAAGATTTGAGTTTCATGAAGATTGTAGGAATGAACAATGTTCCTATAGTATGGAGAGATGTTGATTATGATTACGTGAAATCTCGCCTGCCTAATTATATGTCGCCCGAAGATTATTATTCTTTGAGAGATCATATATACAGCGATTTCAGGTATATGAATACAAATGATATCGGATGCATAGAGTTCTCCGGACGCTATCCTGATAATCTGCATGAGGAAATAAACAATTATTCCATCGTTGCAGGTGTTGTTGCAAGACAGCAGCAGTTCGATATCATACATGCGCATGACTGGCTCACTTATCCTGCCGGTATACATGCGAAGTTGGTTTCCGGTAAACCATTGTGCATACATGTTCATGCTACAGATTTCGACAGAAGCCGTGGACATGTCAATCCTACAGTTTACTCAATTGAAAAGAACGGTATGGATTATGCCGACTGCATAATGTGCGTGAGCGAACAGACAAGACGTACGGTCATCAATGAGTATCATCAGGATCCAGCAAAAGTGTTTACTATGCACAATGCGGTATATCCGCTTAAGGAAGAGTATGAGCGCATACCGCGTCCTGATCATTCTCACAGCGACAAGATTGTCACCTTCCTTGGACGTATAACAATGCAGAAAGGACCGGAATATTTTGTTGAAGCAGCATCGCTGGTTCTCAGCAGAACACGCAATATACGTTTTTGTATGGCAGGAAGCGGTGATATGATGGATGCCATGATTTATATGGCTGCTGAGAAAGGTATTGCCGACCGTTTCCACTTCCCTGGATTCATGAGGGGAGCGCAGGTATATGAATGTCTTAAGAACAGTGATGTCTACATCATGCCGTCTGTTTCTGAACCGTTCGGTATATCGCCTCTGGAGGCTATGCAGTGCGGTACGCCGTCAATCATATCGAAACAGTCTGGATGCGCGGAAATTCTGACTAAGTGTATCAAGACGGATTATTGGGATATTCATGCTATGGCTGATGCTATATATTCAATCTGCACTTATCCTTCGTTGTTCAAGTATCTGCAGGAAGAAGGTAAGCGTGAAGTTGACGGCATCACATGGGAAAAGGTCGGACAGAGAATCAGACGACTGTATGATATGACGTTGGCCAAGTGTGCCGGCAGATAAATGGCATTGCAGTGAAAACATATACCTTAAATATTCAAGTAGATTTAAAAGATTATGAAAACAATATGTTTATATTTTGAGATACATCAGATTATTCATCTCAAGAGATACCGTTTCTTTGATATTGGACGCGATCATTATTACTATGATGATTTTGAGAATGCGCGCAGTATAACTGATATAGCTGAGCGTTCTTATGTCCCTGCATTGAATACGCTCATAGAAATGGCCAAGGAAAATCCTGGTTACTTCAAGGTGGCATTGTCTTTGTCTGGAGTAGGATTGGAGCAGCTCGAGATTCATGCACCTCATGTCATCGATCTGCTTCACGAACTCAATGCAACAGGTGCTGTCGAATTCCTTTGCGAACCTTATTCTCATGGACTTGCATCGTTGGTAAACGAGGAAAGCTTCAGAGAAGAGAGCTTGCGAATGAAGAGCAAGATCGAAGAACTGTTCGGCCAGACACCTAAGGTGTTCCGAAATTCTTCCCTGATTTATTCAGACGAGATTGGTGCTACTGTTGCTTCAATGGGATTCAGCGGAATGCTCACTGAAGGAGCTAAGCATATATTGGGATGGAAGAGTCCTCATTTCCTTTACAGTTGCGCTCTTGATCCTAATCTTAAACTTCTTTTGCGCGATTATAAGCTTTCTGATGATATCAGTCTGCGTTTCAATAATTCTGATTGGAACGAGTTCCCGCTTTTTGCTGACACTTATACAGATTGGATTGCTTCATTGCCAGAAGATGAGCAGATTGTGAATATATTTATGGAGCTTTGTGCCCTTGGAATATATCAGCCTCTGAGCTCGAATATCCTTGATTTCCTCAAAGCAATACCGCAGTGTGCACGTCAGAGAGGCATAACATTCTCTACACCTTCAGAGATTTGTACAAAGGGCAAATCTGTAGGAACCATAGCTGTTCCGTATAATATTTCATGGGTAGACGAGGAAAGAGATACAAGCTGCTGGTTGGGAAACATTATGCAGCGTGAGGCTTTCAACAAGCTTTACAGTGTTGCTGATCGTATACGTATCTGTACAGATAAACGCATCAAACAGGATTGGGATTATCTGCAGGCAAGCAATAATTTCCGTTTCATGACAACAAAAGCCGGAAGCGAAAATATCAACCGCGGTATATATGACGGTCCTTATGATGCATTTACCAATTACATGAATATTCTTGGTGATTTCATCAGCCGTGTTAATTCTTTGTATCCTGTAGATATGGACAACGAGGAGCTCAACTCATTGTTGACAACAATAAAGAATCAAGGTGAGGAACTCGAGGCTAAGGATAAGGAAATAATCAAGCTTCAGGAAAAACTTGAGAAATATAATCCTACTGAGGGCGAAGCTGCTCCTGCGCCTGCCAAGAAACCAGGAAGACCGCGTAAAAACGCCGCAAAATAATTAAGAATAAATCTGAAACGGCAAGATGTTGCAGTTATAGGCGTATTGCTTAATTATGATATCATCTGCCGAGATTCATAAAAAAGAGATGACTTTTTGCTTGTAAATGAATTTCTGATATGGGTAATTGTTATCTCCTGTAATAATAAAAAGAACCGCATCATAACTTTGAGTATCGAAGTTGATGCGGTTCTTTTATGTTTGTTGCAATCTGGAGCTTTACTGCTTTAGCTACAAATCTGTTGTCCTGCAATTTTGATTTCGGCGCGTTTTAAAGGACGTTTTATATTTGAATCGCTTACTTGTTCATTGAGTCGTGAAACCTGCCTGTAACGCGCCTAGTAGTCCTTATTAGGGATATTCAGTAAATGTCCCTAAAAAGTAATATGGCATATAAAGTCGATAGA